>Ga0114922_10001343_pt1 | contig 23422 bp, 21 predicted proteins | sample AartaG_FD_100975 | JGI IMG/M metagenome (GOLD analysis project Ga0114922, IMG submission 100975) | Deep subsurface microbial communities from Aarhus Bay to uncover new lineages of life (NeLLi) - Aarhus_00045 metaG | ecosystem: Environmental > Aquatic > Marine > Oceanic > Sediment | place... | reverse complement strand
TATCCCCCACGACGGTAACGAAATTATAGCAAAACATGCCAGCGGCCTAAAGCGTTAAACTCCAAGGGTTTGCTTCGCAAACCCTTGTCTTAATTACCAACTTTATTGGAGTTGAGCCTTAAAAAAATAATTGAATCTGAAGGATCGTGGAGTAAAAATAATTCATAATGCAATACATATTTTTTAAGAGTAAAATTCACAACCGATATGTTTATTAAGAAAAACAATGACAAACGTATATTACTCGTCCACCCTTTAGGATATCAGGCAGCAAGAGCCGATCGGGATATTTCCCGGTTAGCGAATATCATGGCGCCACTGGGGTTGTTAAGCATATCGGCTTACCTGGAGTCACACGGGATACAAACTGATATTATCGATTGTTTTGCACTTCCGGATTCGGATGACAGGATCGGTGAGCATATCCGTGAACATCAGCCCGCTTACGTCGGATTAACGTGTACTACGTCGGCATTTTGGGATTCGCTACGTATTGCCCGTTTTGCTAAAGAGGCGGATTCGGGACTTCGAGTCGTATTGGGTGGTCCGCATATTTCGGCAATGCGAGAAGCGACCATGCGAGCTCATCCAGAGATTGATTTTTGTATCGTCGGCGAAGGAGAGCAGGCACTGGTGGATCTTATAGCCGTTGAAGATGATCGCAGAATGATGGGAGAGATTCCTGGTTTGATTTACCGCGAAGGCAGCGAAGTGATATTTAACGGTACTCGTAAAGAATTACTGGACCTAGATCGCCTTCCCTTTCCAGCTTATGAAAAGCTGGCGGGGTATCCATCAAGGTATCAACTGCCCATTTTCAACTATCCACGGACGCCGAATACCTGCTGCAGTTCCAGTCGGGGTTGTACATATACGTGTAGTTATTGCGACCGATCGGTATTCGGACGGAGTTTTCGATGTAACTCTGCGGAGTACTTGTATGAGCATGTAAGCTATTTGAAAACGCGGTTTGGCATTCGGCATATCAATTTTTATGACGATCAATTTACATTTAACCGCAACCGGGTAGAATCATTTTGCACAATGATGACGAACAAGCCGTTGGGGATCACCTTCAACTGTGCGGTTCGTGCGGAACATGTTGATTTAGCATTGTTGCGGATGATGAAACAAGCGGGGTGTTGGATGATCAGTTTGGGTATCGAGACCGGGGACCCGAACTTGCTGTCACAGCATCGTCAGAATGCTGATTTAGAGATGTTAGCAGAGACGGTGCGGGACATAAAAAAGGCGGGAATTCGAGCCAAGGGTTTACTCATGATGGGCTTGCCCGGGGAGTCGGTAGCCAGCATTACGCGAAGTATGGACTATGTATTTTCACTACCGCTCGATGATTTTAATCTGGCCAAGTTCACGCCGTTTCCAGGGGCACCACTTTATGATCATATTCATGAATTGGGGCAGTTTGATGAAGACTGGGAGAAAATGGATTGTATGAATTTTGTATTCATACCGAAGGGGATGGAAAAAGAACAACTAGAAAAGCTATTCCTCGAGTTTTATAAAGCTCATTACAAAAGATTAAACGTGTTATGGGGATATGCGACCATGCTGTGGAAATCACCGGATAGTTGGAAGCGTTTTGCCGGTAATTTTATGCGCTTTTTAAAATTTGCGATCTCCAATAAGAGGATAGGATAATACCAATGGTATTAATATCATTCTGAACCCCGATTTATCGGGGTGAAGAATCTCAAATCCACGCACAGGGTTGAGATTCTTCGCTGCGCTCAGAATGACACCGAGCATTTCGACAGAGCATTAGAGAGCCTACGTTAGATTAATTAGGGCTGCAGAATCCGACCGGTCCATTTTCACCGATACAAATGGTCGTGACAGCACTTCTTTGGTTTGTGCCAACAGGGCCGCAGCGATATCGAAAATTTGTGCAGAGGGCATAGAGCCGTAAAGAGGCGTAAACGAAAAGATATCTTGAGGCGGAATATTTTGAAAAAGTGTTTTATACTTATGCCCGCAGAGTTTATGTCCCGAGGCAGCGGAGATGATCCGTTGGCGAGAAATCAAATCCACAATCGTATCATCCGGTTTATTCCAAACTACATCGGAAATGCATCCATAGCCAATGTCTGAATCTTCCTCTCGGGTTAGCAATAAAAAAGCAGCGCCTTCGCCAGGAATTGCGGTTTGTCGTTTATACGAAAAAGGTTCAATGTTTTCCGGGGGTTGGTTTTTAAAGAAATTCTGATAGGAATAGAGTAAAACATCGTTGATTTCATCAACGCATCCTAACAACACCGCATCCACGCGTCGTTGCTGCAACCAGGCGTGTGCGTTAAAGACTGCCGCCACCCCGGACATTTCAAATTGTGTTACCGTAAGGCAGGGGCCATGCGTAGGTAAAAGAATGGTTACATTCGACGCTGCTGAAGAATGCACAGAATTGGAAAACAACGTTGGAGAAGCGAGACTGTCACCCTCTAAAATAACATTATCCAGAAATTTGAACGTTGTCGAAGAAGCCCCATAGCCCGTGGCAATAATCACAGCGGTACGTTCCACATCGGTCTTAAGAGAATCCGCAGCATCCTTTAGTGCCAGGTAAGCAGCCAGAGTCGCCAGACGAGAAAACTTATTAGTACGTCGCAGTTTTCGTTTTGGGACGAATTCCTGCAAGGGCGAATCATCTGCGCGATAAATAGGCCACGTGTACGGGCCATAGGAAGTTTCAATAGAAACACAATCATTAGGGCAACCGCACCCCTGCGGAGTAGTATTCAATGCGTGATGAAACGCCTGATTTCCACAGCCAAATCCACCCACAACACCAATACCGCGTACTGCCATACGCTCAAACAATCTCTTGCTCCCTTTTGAAAATCAGAGCCGAATTATTTCCTCCAAAGGCAACTGAATTGGATAAACCATATATTTCATTCAGAGGCATATTTTGTTGCACGGGATTCACCTGGAAATCCGGATCGGGAGTTTTAAATCCCACACTAGAGGCCAACATCTGGTTCTCCAGTGTCATGATGGTAATAACAGCTTCAATTGCCCCAGCGGCGCCGAGCGTATGTCCCGTATAACCTTTAGTGGAATGAAAAAGAGTATGGGGAAACATTCTGGAAAAGAGCATACCCTCATATTTATCATTTTCAAGTGTGGCCGTACCGTGCGCATTGATAAAACCGATCTCGTTCGGGGAAATATTCGCCTGAAGCAAGGCATCGTTGATAGCCAATTCCAAACCAGTTCCATTTGGGTCCGGCGCCGAAATATGATAGGCGTCGCATCGGTTTCCATAGCCGCACAAGGTTGCGATGACAGGTACGTTGCGTGACTGTGCTGATTTCAGTGACTCAAGGATAATAATACCTGCACCTTCGCCAAGATTCAATCCGTTGCGATCTTTGTCAAAGGGACGACATGGTTGAATGTCAGTAACTTTTAGTGAAACAAATCCATTGTATATTACCCTGCAAAGCATATCCGCGCCGCCGGCAATCACAATATCACAGAATCCACTATTGATCCATTCCGCCGCCTGGCCAATCGCCACTGCCCCGGAGGAACAGGCATTCGCGATGCACTGTCGGGGACCGTGTGTATGATAAAGATCGGCAAGCATATCGGCAGGATTTGATTTGAGATAGGCCTGGATGGAATCGGTTCCAGGGAAATATTTATTGAGGAATTCGCGATAAAAGGATTCATTATTCATTGCATTCCCGACCGTCGTGCCGATACACACCCCGACAGGTCTTGATTCCAAAACGTTCGATTCTAATTGAGCTTGCATGAGAGCTTCGTGGGCGGCGGTCTGAGCCAACAAACCACAACGGAAGCTTTCCGGGCCATCATAATAGTTCTGCGGAACCCAATCAGGCGACAATTCGAACATGGGATAATGTTCAGCATGGTCGGCACGAACCAACTGAGAAATTACCGGATTTCGACGGCCGGAATAAATGGTCTGCATCATGTCCGACACATTGCCGCCTGCAGCCGATAAAGCGCCAGTTCCCGTAACCGCCACCGGATTCATTTTCAACGTACAATTAGCCATCAGCCCATATTGTTTTTGATAAAATCCGTTAAGGTGTTTATCGACTGAAATACTTCACGGCCCTTGGTCATATCTTTAATCTGCACGCCAAAGTGCTTTTGAATCACCACGACCAATTCTACGGCATCAAGAGAATCAAGCCCAAGTCCCTGATCGCCAAAAATCGGGTCGTCGCAGTTGATTTCATCAATAGATACGTCTTCAAGGGCCAAATCTTCAACAATAACCTGTTTAAGTTTCTGTTTTATCTCCATTCGTAGCCTTTAATTAATCCAATAAAACTCTATGGTCGTCAGAATCAATCACATTATTCCACTAATTTGGTTTAAGCACTCTAACAAAACCTCTGTTATGTCACCCTGAGCGGAGCGAAGGGTCTCTATTCGTCCCACAAAATGAGATTCTTCGCTTCGCTCAGAATGACATCCACATGTTACCATAGTTTTGTTAGAGTGGTTTAGTATTTTTCGCCCACATATCATAAAAATTAAAAAAATCGAAGGGATGACGTTCCGTAAATTTTTCCAGCAGGTTCGCAAATTCCTGGGCATATCTTCGACTCGTCGAGTTATTTCGGTTTATGCTTTTGGTTACCCGAATAGTTCCCGCTAGTTCAACGTGGTACACATTCGGACCTGCCTTGTATGAGAACACAACTGCAATAGGCGTATTCCTCATGGCCGCCAGGCGGTAGGCAGCAACCGGAAGCGCAATTTTCCCTCCTAAGAAATCCACAATAACGGTATTCTTATCTTCGCCAAATACGCGATCTCCCATCAAACCCAGAACTTGTCCCTGCTGCACTACATTGGTCATTTCCAATGTTCCGCCCAGAAATCCACTCGGATCAATTACATGGAACGGCAGAGGATGCTTCGCAGAATGTTCATAATAATGTTTGTCCACGTCAGCCTGATCTCGATACATGACAATATGAACAGGCCGGTCCAGAAACATCAATTCCGAGAACGCTACCTGCCAGCACCCAACATGCGCACTCAATACGATCAAGCCATCTCCTTCGTTCAGTAGATCTTGTAAATCCTGTCCCTGGGGCACATCGATTTTCAGAGTACCCGGGCTCAGGATCCCGTAGGCCGCCCGGTCGATCAGAGTTTTGCCCAGAGAACAAATCCAGCGATAATTTGCAATGGACAGACCATTCTTTCCAACCCGTCGAATCAAGTAAGGCCGACAGCGTAAGCGGGCCTGTGGACAAAACAGCATATACCAAAGAACGACAAACCGCATAAAAACGTAAGCGATTTGCCTGCCAGAACGTTTAATTAACATATAAAAAAAGGCGTGCTGCCACGGTTTCCCTATACTTCGTGAGTTCCATTGTGGAATATGAGGATGTAGCGAATTGTTTTTATCCGATGGTTCCGAATTCATTTATACTCTCTATTGTTCTGTCGAAAAATAACTGATTTGTCATTCCTTCGCAGCGCTCAAGGACAGGTCTGAACCACGATTTATCGGGGTAAAGAATCTCAAATCCACACACAGGATCGAGATTCTTCGCTGCGCTCAGAATGACAACGATATTTTCGACAGAGCATTAGGGGCTCTTAAGCTGTTTTTGAAGAGACAACGCAAAAGAATATATCACCACGACAATCGCCACGGCAAGCAACGGGCCCACAATCAGCGCGCCAAGAAACCACTCTGCTACCCGTTGTAATCCAAAGTACCCGATTTCGGTAAACGAGGCTTCTCGTAACGATGAAATATTTCTCAACGTTAAAAACCGTCCAAAACGTAAATAGTATCCGGTTTCAATACATAGAGCGGGAACAATCGGCGGCATACAAAGTTGGCTTGCCGTTATGGCGACAATTTTGCATACCCGCAAATGCGACGCCACAAACATAATCACGATGGAATGTACGGCAATCAACGGCAGCGCCCCTATGAACACACCGATTCCGCCGGCCAAGGCCAGTTTAATGGGAGTATCCCGTTGCCGGAGTTGCTCCTTGAGAATTTTCAAAGGCGCACTGAGTATCGCCCAATCATTATTTTCATAGATATACTGATGATGAGGCCAGGGAACTATACTGCGAATCGTCAAATAGAAATTCAACATAGCAAGTTTCAGATTGTCTCGTAGTCTTCGGAAATGCGACACCCGAGTTTTCTGCGGCGGATAATAGGTTTCGATCGGGATTTGCGAGATGGGGATACCGGCCCACGCAGCCCGCACAACTACTTCGTTCTCAAAGGCATAGGAGCGAAAAAGACAATGCAGTCGATTCAACATGAAAACGGGATACGCCCGATAGCCACTCTGGATATCTTTCATTTTCACCCCGGTTTGCACCCTAACCCAGAAATTCCCAAAAGCTCGTCCAAATTTAGAACTAATTGGCACATTATCGGCATTCAAATTCCGAACGCCAATAATGATCGCCGAAGGGTGTTTCTGAATGGCGTCGATAAAATCAGAACTCTGCTCGGGGTAATGCTGTCCGTCGGCATCCAGCGTAATGATATGCGTTTTTCCCGCCATTTCGGCATGGCGTGCCGCCGTTAAAATTGCCTGACCTTTTCCCCGATTTTTTTCATGTCGTAAAACAGTGACATCCAGTCCGGCCAAGGCGTCTGCAACATTCTCAGTGCTGCCATCGTCCACGACTACGATATCAAGACGCTGCTGTAGGCGTAAACACTTTTGGACTACCGATTTGATCGTCGCAGAATGGTTAAAAACAGGAATGACAAGTAAAATATTTTCTGAGGGTCTAGAAGTCATATCGATTTATATTCCATTGAAACGTAATCTTATTCCCATCCCATCGTAAGCATCTTATCCCACAGTATCCCTTTCATACCACATATTTGCTTCAATCCATTGATGATCGCCCTGCTGCGTGACGGAGGATAGATTAAACGGTGTTGTTTTTGCCAGCCTTGCTTTATCATCCTATCTACCCGACTTTGATCCAGGCCCGTTGAAAAATAAAATATCGGTTCCAACAAATTCACATCCGGATCCATCATATTTTCACGGACGGCCATTTTTCGGATCTCGGTACCGGGATAGATACGTATTCCAGTAGAACCAAAAACGATGCAGCCAGGCATGTTTCTGCAATTGGCGATCCCTTCCGCTACAGTTTGATAGGTTTCTCCCGGTCCCCCAAAAATCACAAAATGCGCACACGGTATCCCTGCTTTGGTTATCCGTTCATTGGCTTTGACGACATCAGACCAGCTAAATATTTTGTTGAGTCCGGCAAGGGTGCTATCGGAAGTCCCATCCGTCCCCAACTCAATCGAGGTTACGCCTGCCTTTTGACATAACGAGATATCGTCTGTCGATAATCCGTAGGGTGTAAAATAAGCAGACCATTTGATATCTAAATCACGGCGAATCAGGCAGTCCAGAAATTCCCGATATTTCCCTGCCGGATCATTGAATACTGAATCCGTAAAGAAGAAGTTCTCACACCCAAAATCCGTTTTCAGTCGGTCGATATCTTCAACAACATCAAGCGGGTCCCGAAATCGAAACCGATTTCCTTCCAGTACAGGATACGTACAATAGCTGCAATGAAAGGGGCAGCCCCGCTTGGTCTGAACATTCATGACGCCACTTTTCTGATAATAATATGATACTAATTCTGCGGGATACTCTCCACGCGCTGAAACATGATTATTGTTTTGAGAACATCGGGCAAACCGGATAGGTTCACTTGACCTTCCTGCCAGCACGTTATCCACCAACTCCAATAATGCCGTCTCTCCCTCGCCAACAATTCCATAATCAGCTTGACTCAATTTGAGAAAAACTTCCGGCATTAACGAAAAAGCCGGTCCGCCCAGGATTACCGTCAACGGCTTGACGGTGCGGCATGCCTTGATCATATTTCGTAATTGTCGGATTTTTAGCTGATTATCAAGCTTCAGAGACGAATCGATATCATCGTCTAAATTTCGTATGGAAAACCCAAGGAAATCCGTTTGTGAGCTCCTCACAAACTCGGCAATACTTTGTTCATCGGATCCCTGTCTAAGGCAATCATACTGGTACACGGTATAACCAGCGTTCTTCAAGGCAGAGGCAACCACAGCCATACCTAATGGATACACTTCATATGGGTAATCACATTGATTGTATGAGACCAGAGTAAATGTCGTCATGAGTTAGTTATGGACCTTGCGCGTTCTCGTTTTCCATACTTACCGTAGGTCTTGTCATCCATTTCCCGCGATATCACTTTCTGGAACAACCGTCCCATCTTCAATTCATATCCGCCGTCCCGGTAAAAATTATCCCATGCGTAATAATACATTTCCTGCAATTGATCCGGGGTCATTTTCAAGGGTTGAAACACAACTTTATCCGCAGAATACTCCTGCCAGTTATTATTGATAATTCGCCCTTGCTTCTCCAGGGTATCTCGAATCGGCGTATGGGGGAACGGCGTCATAATGGTGAATTCGGCAATATCCACTTCCATTTCGCAAAGAAAGTCAACCAGCTTTTTGATATAGTCCACATCCTGGTCGTCCGTACCGAGAATTATTGTTCCTTCGATACCGATGCCATGATCTTTCAGCATGTTTATCCGATCTCGAATAACGTCAGAGGCGTCAAATACGGCTTGATATACGTACCAGGCGCCAGCTTCGTATGCCAGTTTGAGAACTTCATGATCATACAGGATTGGATGGGAGACCCATTTTTTCTTCAAGGGTTTCATGGCTTTAAACAATTCGATCAACCAGTCCCGATCCTGTGCAAGCGAATTATCCACCACAAACAGTCGATTGTTAGGAATGGCGTTCATTTCATCCATTACATACTCGATCGGTCGCGGTCGAAATTTTCTGCCTCCCAGGAACGAACTGCAGCAGGGGAAGCAATTGAACTTGCATCCACGCGAAGCATGGACCAGGTCAAGCATTTGCACTCCACGATAGTTATACCGTTCCCGATCGAGAATATCTCGTCGAGCCGGACCAATTAAACTTGTGTCCGGCGGACTGTTCATCACATTATAAACCGATTGTAATCCATCATTTTGAAAGTCGTCGATAACCTTATGGAAATATCCTTCTGTTTCACCCAGAAAAACTGAATCAGCATGTTTGGCAACCTCTTCGCTGTGAAGCATGGTTGAAATTCCCCCAAATATGACCGGGACAGATCGGGCACGAAACTCATCGGCGATCTCAAACGCCCTGGGCAGTTGACAGGTCAACATGGCGGATATCGCCACGAGATCCACATGATCGTCATAGTTTATTTCGCAGACATTATCGTCTTCAAACACCACGTCGATGCCCTCTGGAATCGTTGCAGCAAACACCACAGGCCCATGAGGCGGTAAATGAAACACTGTTTGCCGTTCCAGTTTGGGCCAGGTCGGATATATAATTTTTATTTTCATAGCAATTACTTTTCATGTAAATAAGTGGTTGCATATTGAACCATTGAAACCAGATTATCCACCGGCTGCTCCCGATACTGGATTATGTCATTATGAAATGCCCAACCCTTATTTTTGAATATTTTCTTCAAAACAAAGAAAACCGCCCCCGGCTTGCACCCATATACTACCGGCGAGGACACACGGTTTACATTGCAATAGCCAGCCAGGGCATTATCGCAAAGATTGTACTGCATGAATTCCAAGCCCTTTTTCAACCCATTGAGCATTTGCGGTTCATACTGACTGACAATCAACGCCGGGCCGGTTATCTGATACCGCAAGGCGATTTCCCCGGCCAGACAATTTGGCAAGGTATAAGCAAATAAATTCGGACTGGCTAATAAACCATCCTCGGGAATCACTGACTGGTAATAATTGTGATCCGCATCAATACAGCTATCCGCTGTAGCAATAAAAATCCCTGTTTGGCCCGGAAATTTTTTCCGGTCGAAGCCACAATCTCTGATAGCTTTGGTCGCCGCAACCAGGCCCAGTTTGCTGTAGATGTCCAAACGCCCCCAACGCTGGTCAGGCTCATCCGATACCATTTCCCGATTCAATGTGGGCAGTTCGCCATCGCTCATTTCCATTGCGGCGCCATTTGAGGCAACACCTATTCCACCAGTGGTTATCCATGCATATGTAGATATGTCGAAATAACTGATTGTCGTATTCATTAATGTGTCAACGCGCCATTTCTATATAACAGCAACGCGGTATTGATTCCGCCAAATCCGGAATTCGTTGTCAAGATATAATCCCCCTGTAGAGTTTGTGCATTGGAAGATACTGCTGCCTGAATATCATCTTCGGGTGTACTCAATCCCACGGTTCCGGGCAAAATCCCGTCACGTAACGCATACAATCCTGTCATGACTTCAAAAATCCCGCATGCCCCCAGAGTATGTCCGATTACTCCTTTGATCGAATTGACGGGAGGGATTCGCGTACCAAAAATATCCCGGTACGCGACGATTTCCATCGCATCATTATGAAGCGTCCCGGTCCCGTGTGAGCTGATACCGGCAATTTGCGATTTGTCAACGTCCCCACATTCAAGTGCCCCTTGAATCGTTCGGATCAATCCACATCCATCCTGCGCCGGAGCCGTCACATGACGCGCATCGGCAGAGATGCCCCATCCTGCTAAAACCCCCAACGATGTTTTGTGCTCCTTCTTCATCCTCGGTTCACTCATCAGCACCAAGAATCCGGCCCCTTCGCCAATAACCAATCCGTCCCGTGATTGATCAAACGGCTTGGGATGCCCGGGTGACATCACTTTCAAAGCAGAAAAACCTGAATAGACAAATTCCGAAACTATATCCGCTGAGCAGACCAACACAATCTCCGCTCGATCATGCCGTACCATTTCCCCGGCGATCAAAATCGCACTTGCTGCCGAGGCACATGCCGCATTTACATTCTGGCCGGCCTGGCTCAATCCCAAACGCTGTCCAACATATGTAGGCATGGGCACAAACAAATTGGGCCATATCTGATCGTCCCGACAACGTACTTGTTGCTCATATAATTCAATATTATCCTTAGTCGTGGCGGTTAATAAAATCGTATCAGACGGTACGGTCAAAATATCTAACAACCGATCAATTAATTTCGTAAACCGCTGGCCATATTGAACCGAGTCTAAGCAGGGAACACAACCGGCAATGGTATTGACATAATTTTTTGTTTGAAAACGCTCGACGTTTGTAAACCCATGACGTCCGGCACAGACTCCATCCCACAATGCCTCCACGCCATCTCCCAGGCACGTCACACACCCCATTTCAACAATGTGCACAGGCTTCACATTAACGTCCCCCTTTGCCATTTTTCCATAAAATCTGCATAAAAATCAGGCGGCGCCAACAACAGGTTATACTGATCGTCCAGCATCAATTGTATTGTATAGCCGGTACACATTATGCGATCGTTCTTGCGAATCACATATTCAAAATTCATCCGCGCAGCCTGAGTCCAGTGCAGCATCGCCTCGATCTCAATCTCATCCTCAAAAAATAACGGCTCCAAATAATCGATCGTCATTTGTCGAATTGGGACCGGTATCCGCTGACAAATAAAATCGCGGTAACTAATTCCATACAGATGCCCCAATGCTACTCTCGCTTCCTCAAAAAACCCCGGGTACCTCCCGTGCCAAACTATCCCCATAGAATCAACTTCTTCGAATCGGATTGTTCGAACAATCACATGATGCAGCGACGGCGGTCCATCCGGGATGGAATCGAAATAAGGTTTATGCATTCAATCCATTCTCCGCAACACCAAATTGAACGAACTGGCCACGGACTCGTTCACCTTCAGCATGCACTTACAATGTAATTCATTTTCCTGAGCCGTTTCTTTCCAATGTACGGTAATCACTATGCCCGGCGGGATCATATTCTGGAATTTCGCCCGGCTCATCTTGACAATTGACCAGTTTGATGCGGTACGAGTATTAATCGCCTCTCTAGCAATCATCACTTGAGCCACAGCAGGCAAAATCGGATTTCCGGGGAAATGGCCATCGAAGCCACAAAACGACGGACTCAAATGAAAATCCATCTCCCAGTTTTGCTCGCAACTACGTGCCGGGGCCAGACACGTATCCCTAATTTGTTCAATTATGTTTCTCGTATGCATGCTCCAGAACAAGATCGCACAAATAAGGTAAAACCGTCAACGCACATACCGCCGCCGGAATAATACCTGCCGCAACAGTAGTTCCAATAGAAAACATCGCAGGATGGCGAGCCGTCATGAGCGAACCGAAGCCGACCAGGGTTGTCAGACTGGAAACCAACACGGCATTTTTAGTTGCCCCTCCGGAATCCGTATGTCGATTATATACGATAAAAATTCCATAATCTGCAGCTAATCCAATAATCAGGATCATCGCCACAATATTAAATAAATTCAGTTCCATGTGAAATGCTCCCAGTATCCCCAGCATACCGACAATCCCAAATACAGCCGGGAGCAAGCACAAAACGACCTTTTTTACATTATGCAACAATAAAAATAACAATACAACGATCATTACAATTGCTCTACTGAAAAAACGATAAAAGTCCCTGATCGTTTCCCGGTTCAATTGATGATTGAAACGCCCCATTGACACAATTTCATATCCCCCTGTTTGTCGGGATCTCAACTGTTCCACCATGTTTTCATCATCCGGCAGAATCGATAGCACAGCGTGTTCATTTTGGTTCATTTCAATCAGAAACGGACTGCACAACGTATCTCCGATGCTTTTGATTACATCTTCTGGTTCATATACCGTTCGTTTCTTTTTCAGCCACTGAAAAAAATCACTGAAGGCGTCCGGCTTAAATCCCATACGGACAGCCTTTTTCGACAGCATCGTTTCCATGTACTTCAATCTATTTTCGGTCTGCCAATAGCTATCCCAACGCTGAATATTCTCCCTCTGAGTGATTCGTGCGGGTAAAATTCCGCCCACATTCAACAGTATTTCGTCCGGATATAGCTCCTGATAGCGCTTTAGAAATATCTCATTCTGTAACAACGCTTCTTGTTGAGTTTTTCCCACTGAAAACACCAATGCCTGCTGTCGTAATGTACCCCATGTATCCTGTATATGGTTCTCATCAGCAAGAATTGATTCAGGCATGTAACTAATATTTCGTAAATTGGCGTCAAAATGCACGCCACGCATCATCACGAGACAGATGAAAAGAAATCCACCGCATCCCCATACCCACTTTTTCCGACCTGTAGGTATCCGAATCGCTCTGACGGATGTCGAACAGCTCATTTTTGGCATATGTGGTAACACGAATAACGATAAAATCAATGCCGTCGCAATCCCGGTTATAGAAAATAGTGCCAACTGTCGCTGTCCCGGTAAAGATGAAAACAATAATGCAGCAAAAACACCCATCGTTGTCAAAGCACTAAACAACAACGGTCTTGCGAGCCTGGAAATAACAGTGGCTGCCATGTTTTTATCGCGCAGCAGCGCATACCAAACATGCAATCCATAATCCGCTGATATCCCCAATAATACCGCCCCAAATCCAATCGTTATTGCGGAAATACTGCCGACCACCCATCCTGTCACCATAATTCCATTCACCAACGCCACGAGCGGAATCATAAACACATACATAATTCGCCAATTCCGCAAAAACATTACAAATATCACCAGTAAACCTGTAAGTGAGATACACAACACTCTTCGCATATCCTGCTGAATCGTCATTGCATTGGCTAACGTATAACGATGCCCGCAAATGACCCGATACGCCACGCCGGTTGGGCAATGATGCTGCAGCCGATCATAAAGATAATCCAGCATTAATTTACTATCGTTATAATCGGTCATAGAGACCGGCGTATCAGCAATCAACAGCAGATGCCGATGGTCCGGTGACACTAAAAACCCATCCACTAATTCAGCATCACTGGCCAGCTTCAAATATTTCATTTTTTCAAGAGCTACGTCGCGCAACACCATCGGATCGCTGAGAACATATTCCTTTAAAACGATGCTTTCCGGTCCTTGCAGAATACGCATATTCCTGGCAAACGCTCTTTCCATTCCATCTGAAGTTAACCTGCCGGTGAGTTTTTTCGCGTCCTCTTCAGTAAACATATTAGGAATAGACTCAAACAGCCAACGGAATAAATTGATGTTTTCCTGCTCGGAAATCCCGCTGACAACACGCGAAAAATAAGGCAGCGTCATATCTTTAATTACTTTATCCGCCGTCCTCGTCAATACTTCCACATCCTCAGATGGATCGGAAGTCCGGGTCAGTTCCAATGATACCACCACGTTTCGGGCAAATGGAGCATAGGTAAACAAATCATACTGCCTGCGAAGAGCCGGATCATTATCCGGAAGCATTGAAGCAATGTCTTCGGTGACGGACAATTGTGTAATCATTCCGCCAAAAATCACCAACAGACCCGCCGCTCCTACGAGCAGCATACTCCTGTATCGACGACTAACCGAGTAAATGATCTCGGAGAATTTATCAATATCAATTGCCAAAAAAACTGACTCGTTTATCCATTTACTGGCGAAAGAAAGCCTGTCATGATTCCGGATTTAGCCAGAATTTCAATTTGGTCTCTAATAGCAACTGTTCCTCATGACACACAACGCCGTCAGCGAAATAAAAATTATCAACGTGTTCGTCCGATTCCACTTTTACCGTCAATTCTTCTCCTGCGTATGCATGATGACGAAAATCCATATGTGTAATCCCCACCAGATACCCGTTCTGCGGCGTCGCCCCCACGGACAAATCTTCGTATCCTTTTGATGCGGCATAGGTTTGGGCCACTAGTTCCAACAGGATCATCGGCTCAATCCGACCATCTTTGTCAATCACAAACGGACTGTCTCGTTCAAATAGTACCCTTGCACATCCGCGCGTCCCATCGCTTTCCAACAACACATCCACCAATCGCATGGTCGCCCGATGCGGTATCAAGGATTCCGTATCCATCGGAAGTTGCATCATGACTTTTCGTTCCAGTAAACACGTAAATCATCAAATATCTGTGTGGAAAATAATAATTTTCGAAAGCGCACCAGGTCGTCATGGAAGACTCTCTGGTTATCATAAGGCGTAAAATGCTCCTTGAGTATATGATAGATTTTAGAAATGGCGTCACCCATGGTATGGTTGTTCCTAAAATGAAGAGCCTGTAAATCGGCTAACACTTCCAGGGTCAGCACATGCTTGGCATTACTGACGCTCCGATACGCCTTTCGAGCCGCCACCGTCCCCATGCTGACAACATCCTGGTTTGAAGCATTACAGGAAATCGAATGCGTACCAGCCGGATTGGCCAGTTGTCTGTTTTCAGCCGTCGCCGAAGTCGCCAGGTACTGAGCGCCCATAAATCCCATATTCAATCCCAAAGTCCCGATAATCAAATACTCCGGCAAACCTTCATTGAGATTCTTATCCAGTAGTTTATTAATCCGTCGTTCAGACAAATTGCACAGCGTCGAAATTGCCATACACAATGAATCCATCGAGAATGCGATACTCTGGCCGTGAAAATTTCCCCCATGTATAATTTTTTTGTTTTGCGGAATAATGATCGGATTGTCATTTGACGAATTCACTTCCCGTTCCGTCGTAAAGACGGCCTGCTCAATCGCTTCATGGACCGGCGCCAGGATTTGCGGCGTACAACGTATCGAGTACACTTCCTGAACGTTTATCGTCGTCTCATACACCGGCTTATCCGTACTTTCCTTCCGAATCCGTTCGTGCATGTTTTCCCGTAGCGTGATGTTCTTCGATCCCTTATAAAGGCTGCGAATGATCGCGGCGATCTCGATCTGCCCCGGATGCGCCTTGACACGATGGAGGTCTTCGTCGAAAGCATCATCAATCCCACCGAAGATTTCCATCGAAAACGCCGTCGTAACACAACACAAACGCAGCAGCTTACGTGCCCCAAACAATACGAAGGCCGCCAATGCCGTCATCACGCTCGTGCCGTTCATCAGGGCAATGCCTTCTTTATATTTCAGATGCATCGGCGTTAATTCTGCCCTGGTTAATGCGTCTTTAGCCGGCATTAGCTTACCTTGGAAATACGCCTGCCCTTCTCCGATAACGGATAATGCCAGGTGAGCTAAATGTATAAGATCTCCGGACGCCCCCACACTGCCGCAACTGGGGATATAGGGCGCCACCCCGCGGTTAATCATTTCCTTGATATGCTCAAGCAACTTAATCCGTACCCCGCTGTACCCTTTCATTAGCGCATTCAACCGTACGACCAGAGACGCCAGTGCAATATAATACGGTAACGGCTCACCCAAACCCGCGGCGTGACTGCGTATCAAGTTGATTTGCAGCGTCTCAAATTCTTCTTCCTTGATTATTTTGTTGCACATGGGACCAAACGATGTGTTTACGCCATAAATGATACGTTTGGCATCAATCTCTTTTTCCAGAAACGCTCGACTCTCCCGACACCGCTCCAGCCCGGCCTCGTCCAATCCCACCTGCTTATCTCCCACGCCTATCGCAACAATATCTTCGACCGTCAAATCACTGCCATTCAACACAACTAATGCGGTATCATTCATCAATTATATTTCATCCTAACAAGAGTTTTGCAAAAGCTCAGATCCTAATACTACAACGCTATAAAGATTCTTAACCTGAAGGTAACTTATTTATTGGCAACATTTTACATCATAAATAATTTCGCCCTTTCAGGGCTTGAAGGCGAAGGTTGCCCTCCTGTCCCAGGGCGTTGCCCTGGGCTTTACTCTTTTGCCCTTTCAGGGCAATTTCTCGGTGAATCTCTCACGGTCTTTATCTCTATGTAGCGTTGTAGTACTAAGAAACAACTATACAATACTACTATTTTTGTTACCAAAGGATTTGTCGTCTTATGAAGCCGTTTATCATTCGTATTCCATGCCACACGTTCACTTGCATGCGTTAGCTCTCATATCGAAAAATAACACAGGTTTGCGTTTGTCTTCCTGTGTCGTTCGTGCAGCGACTTGAGCGATAGATGTTACGACCACTTCCGGTTTAATCCGTATATAGCCGCGGATCTTTTCCGCTAAAATATCACCATTAAATGTTTCGGGGGATGTAACCCCGACGGTCACACGCAACGACTCAGAAAGCTCAAAATCACTGAAGACTTCTACATAGTAATTCTTAATTGACTCATATTCCTGCAACACCGTATAGATTGCAGTCGGATAGACCGTTGTACCCCGAATTTTTAGTTTCTGCTGTTTTCGACCGATGATCGGCCCTAACCGGAAACTGTTTCGACCGCACAAACATGGTTCAATGTGACAGACTGCAATATCGCCCGTGCAATACCGAATTAACGGCATTCCAGTGACCTGCAGCGGCGTCACAATTATTTCTCCCGGTTGTCCTGGCTCGACCGGATTGCCCAGTTCATCCAGAATCTCTACTACAATGAGTTCCGGATGAAAATGCCCGCCCAATCCTGCAGTACAATCTGTAAACGATGTCGCCATCTCGGTACTGGCATACGTGCCGATCAGTGTACACCGCCACATATCCTGGAGACGCTGGCCCAAATGCGAGTACCGTAAATCCTCTCGTCTTATCGGTTCACCAATGCAGATTATCATTCTCACGTTCGTATCTGCCGGATCAACACCGCGTTCCATTAGTGCCTGCCCCATTACTAAGGCTTGCGACGGCACACAGATAATCACTGTGGGCTGATGCAGAGCTATCGACTGTGCCAGAATCGCCTTGTTCCCCGATCCAGCCCTGATCGCCATCGCCCCCAACCGACGTACTCCCTCAAAATACGCCAAACCCGCCATAAAGCATCTACCCAGCGTACAGGCAATCATGACCCGATCGTCGGCAGACATACCGGCCGCCCTGAATGAAATTTCCTCATTGTACCCGACTCGCTCCAGATCGTCCTGGGTTTGCATTACATTCAACGGCACGCCGGTGGTTCCCGATGTCTGACACACGTCCACAATGCGTTTGGGACTGACACATAAAAAATCGTCTATACGTTGTTCCAGAGATTCTTTGCTGGTTACCGGTAGTTTCACCAGATCGTCCCGCCCTTGTATATCCTCCGGCTTGAGTCTTACTGTATCAAATAATCCTCTGTAAAATGGTGAGTGACTATAACAATAATTCACATGATCCCGCAACAAACCGTCACTAAAACGATTCATAACCTCTATCGGTTCAAACGCAATGTCATGCTGTGTTTTCACGCGATCTGATATTCCTTTTCCAATCGCGAAACTGTTTCCGCCATTTTTTGTTTAACATACTTGCGCATTTCTATATGGCCGTCTTCTTTCATAAAAGCATCCGAATACACGGGTTCCAACTGTTCCATCACGACGGTAGCCGGTTTAAGCCAGAATCGTCCCGGAGGCAGTAGAGTTTGCGTCCCACTGATACACAATGGTAAAATCGGAATCTTTAATTCAACAGACAATTTAAACGCCCCGGAATAAAACCGTCCCAAATTGCCTGTACGTGAACGATGTCCTTCTGGGAAAATCATTATATATGACTTCTCTTCGATCCTCTTCTTCGCATAGGCCACGATAGTGTCCCAACTCGATCGTTCAATGTCGATATATCCTGCCGCTCGTATGAACAGATAATACCAGAACATCTTAAACGGCCAGGATCGCAGGCAGAGATAGCCATCAAAAACAGGCAAGGCTCCCAGCATAAACGTATCGAAAAAGGAATAGTGATTCATGATGATAATACCTGACGCCGGCAAACGGTGGGGCAATAAATGTCGTTTTCGAAACTGCACAAATGGCTGAAAAATTAGCATACAGATCTTACCGTAGATCCAAACAAAATAATGCATGATTTTCGGTGTTCGCCAACGGAGGGTCGTCCGAAAGACAATCCACGCCGGTAAAGAAATCAGTGAGCCGATCACTGTCCATAAAAAAAGTATGAGATATACCCATAGATTCATCAAAACAACAATCAAAAATCCAACTATTCTCTGCATATGAAAAATATCAAGCTTTCAACTGCATCTGCCGACTGCATACCTAACTATGCGCTTTCCAACTCCCGTTTTTTTTCCAAAACCAGAGCATGCAGGTCTCCCAGGGTCTGGATTTTTCTCATTCTGGGATCTTCTCTCAGTTTGACATTAAAGGCTTTTTGCAATACAACCACCAAATCAACAAAATCTAAACTGTCGAGTGCGAGATCTTTACTAAGATGTGATTCTGGAAGCATCACACCTACATCTAGTTCAAACTCCTCAATCATGCTGTCATTGATAACCTGAATTATTTCTTCGTCAGTCATTCATATATCTCCTGATGATTAATGTTGAATTTATACCACCCAGGGCAAAACTGTTTTTTAATACTGAGGTAATAGTTTGGGCGCGGTTTTTCCTAACATGATCTATATTCCCGCAACGCTCATCCGGATACTCCAGGTTTCGGGTCGCCAGAAGCACTTTGTGCTGCATACTCTGAATCGAAGCGATCAACTCCAAAGCGCCGCTGGCCGCCATTGTGTGCCCCAAATGCCCCTTGAGACTACTCACGGGTACGGCTCGTCCAAATACGGCTTCGATCGCCTTACCCTCGGCTATATCTCCACGCTCCGTCGCGGTCGCATGGGCATTTACATAATCTATCTGCTCAGATCCAATCTGTCCTTGTCGTAATGATTCCAGCATACAGTCCACCATTGTTTCGGTGTCCGGATTCGCCAGATCGTCTGGTGACGACAAGGTTGAAAAACCTATTATCTCAGCAAAGATGGTCGCGTTTCTTTGCTGGGCATGCCTCAATTCTTCCAAAATCAGAATGCCCGCTCCCTCGGCACACACAACTCCGTCACGCTCTACCTCAAAGGGGCGCGGCGTCAGTTCAGGCCGATGATTATATTTTATTGACGCGGCATTCATAATATCAAATACCATTGTCATTAACGGATGATACTCATCTGCCCCCCCGCAGATCATGATATCCTGACGCCCGGTTTGTACTGCTTCATACCCTAGTCCGATCGCCAAATTTCCTGACGCACACGCCGCCGACGGCGCCAGGATCCGTCCTTGCACTCCCAACGCCTGTGCCGTATTCGCTGCGCAAGAGTGATTCATCGTCTTAAAAAACATCGTGGATTTGATCTGTTCCATACTACCGGAACGCAGCATCTCGCCAAAAAACGATTCCGATTCCTGCGTGCTGCCCATCGTCGACGCCAGGCTCAATCCTAACCGTCGCCCGCTAATATGTTCCGCCGTCAAACCTGCCTGATGGATCGCTTCCAATGCTGCCAACGTGGAATAAATCGACATCGGCGACATGAACCGCCGCTTCTTACGATCGATTGCACTGGAATCGATCGGTGGTATTGTTGCTGCAACATGACTGCGCATGCCGCCCGGTCTGTCAGATGGTAAAATCTCTCTTACCGCTGTAGCCCCGGCTTCTAAATGCTCCCAGAGACATTCTATTCCCACGCCAAACGGAGAGATCGCTCCCATGCCGGTTATTACAATTCGTCGTTGTGTCATACCTTCCAATGGCTAAAAATATTTTCTCCCAGCATCGATCCGACAGTTAAAAATCCACTTAACATAGCCCCCAGTATCCCACATGCCATTGTTCCCTGACCGGACAGATACAATCCTTGAATCCGAGTACGCGGCAGTAGCGGCATGTCCTCCAAACGATGTTTCTTGCCATACAAACACCCCCTCGGGGCGCTCATATAATCCCGAAACGTCAACGGGGTCGCCACATCAAGGACACGCAAATCAGGTAAAACATCATGCAAATGAGTCTGTACCGAAGATACGATTTTCTCAGAGGCTCGCTTCTTCCATTCGTAATAAGCAGCAGGCCTATTACCGACATGGGAATTCTCCCACGCCGCCACTTCATTAAAAGTACTGGGGCATATCAAAGAAATCCCTTCCCGGTATTTTAAAGATTTGGCCTGGCTGATAAATATCGGTCCTTTTGCGTAACCATCCTGACACTGATAATAGTCTGGAAAGGTATCATGAATTAAGATTAGATTCCCTAATTCTCCAAATTTCAAGTCTGACTCAGGAGCACAATAAACAACCACCGCAGACAATGTCGGCTCGACATCCTGCAACCGGTTAATATATATCGGTCGAAAACAACCTTCCGGCATCATCCTCACCAACTCCGACGGATACCCTGTATAAACACATTGCGCACATTCAAGTTGGACGCCATTTCCCAGAACCACTGACCCGATCGCTTTATCCTTATTGAGTGTAACCTGCTCTACGGCATGGCCGGTAAAGATATCTACATTATGCGTGATTAACTCTTTTTCAAAAGCCTCAGCCACGGCCGATCCGCCTTCGACTATTTGATAACTCTGATCGTAAAACCCTCCCGCAATCATTGAGTGATAATCCACCGATGTCTCTTCCGGCAGAGAGCCGTACAACAAGGAGTGAACGCTGAAAAACGCCTGAACCAACGGATCGGAAAATTGCGTTTTCAGAAAATGACTTAAAGATTGTCTTCCGCCATCGCCGAACTCTGGTGGATTCATCATGGTATCCAGGACATCCATATTGATTCTTTCCAAAAACGCTTTCACATTATTCAGATACCGTTCAATGGCCATGGAGTCGTTACGAAATACATCACTCAATTGGCGATAAATTCCATCCAATCCATGCTGCCATTCCAGTGTAAAATGCGGCTGCGTACATCGGAAAAGGTCTTTCGTATCTAGTCCGCTTTTAACAACCTTCAGATGCTGTAAAATCCCAAGTTGATTGCTCAATTGTGTTAAAACATCGTCAGGCCCCAACATCCCCGCATAGTGAAATCCGGTATCAAAATAAACTCCGTCACGGCAAAAACCCCTGATCGTAGGCGCCATAACGTGGGCCTTCTCCACAATCGCCACCCGACGCCCTGTGCAGGCCAGCAAAATGGACGACGTCATACCCGCCACCCCCGCCCCGATGACAACTGTATCATATTTGTGTTCTGTCACGCTTTTACGGAATTTTCATCGTGGTCCGAAATGCTACGGCCATATCATTTACGTATAGCATAAGAACGATAGTATCTATTTGTACTGTCTGAGATTGGCAAAATGGGAGATGAAATGTGGCACAGACAGTACAGCTATTCATCGAATCGGATCACTAAACTCGAATTGGTTCCGCCAAATCCTGCCGTATTGCATAATGCCAACCGTGGTGAGGTTTCCAACGTCGAAGTAATTATCGATAACCGTTCACTATATCGATCCGGACCGGTAAAATTGATATTCGCTGCTGTAAATCCTTTCATGGACATAATGACGGTGTAAACCACCTGGCCGGCCCCGGCCATCCATAATTCATGGCCGGTCATTCCCTTTAAAGATGAAATCCCCGGTTTATGCTCACCAAAAACTGCATCAATAGCCTGCGCCTCCACGCCATCTCCCACGGGCGTCGATGTCGCATGTGCGCAGACATAGTCAATCGCGTTTGCCGGTATTCCCGATTCTGTTATCGCCATGCCCATACATCGCTTCATCCCATCTGCTTCCGGCGCCGAAATATTACTGCCGTCTGAGGAAAATCCGTATCCCAGCACCTCGCCTAATATCTTTGCTCCGCGTTCATGGGCGCATTCAAAACTCTCTAGAAGTATCGCCGCGGCGCCGCCGCTTGGCACCAGCCCGTTACGATCGCGCGAAAAAGGGCGTGACGCTTTAGCCGGATCGTCATACACCGAAGCCAGCGCGTCAAGGGAGTCAAAACTACATATCGAATGCCAGTTGATTTCCTGGGCTCCCCCACAAATAACGCGATCCTGTTTACCCAGCCGGATCAACTCCGCCGCCTGTCCCACAGCATGGCCACTACTGCTGCAAGCCGAACTGATCGACCAGCACGCCCCACGGGTTTTCAAAAGCACATTCAGGTTCATGGTTATGTTAGACGTCATCGCCTGAAAAATCATCCCGCTGCCGATAAAACCGGTATCCTTGTGTTTCACCATTAAAAGAGCTTGGTTAAAAGACGCTTCACAACTTGAATCACATCCGAAAATCAGTCCGGTTCGCTCGTTCTGCAAATCGCTCTTAACTAATCCCGCCATATCCAACGCCTGCAAGGCCGCCGCATAACTCCACTGGGTAAACGGCGTCATAGTTTTTTGCTGTTTCCGACCGATGTTGTTTACAGGCTCAAATCCTCCCACCATCCCTGTTAACGGACTGCGAAATCCCAGCTCCACACGCTCTTGGTCACAGACGATTCCCGAACGTCCATGATAGAGTGATTCGGCAATGGTATCCAGGTCATTGCCCAGACACGAAATTGCCCCGATCCCGGTTATTGCTACTCGTTGCATCAATAGTATATTATCCTAGTATCGTATCCCGAAACTCTTCTATAC
>Ga0114922_10001342_pt1 | contig 23424 bp, 16 predicted proteins | sample AartaG_FD_100975 | JGI IMG/M metagenome (GOLD analysis project Ga0114922, IMG submission 100975) | Deep subsurface microbial communities from Aarhus Bay to uncover new lineages of life (NeLLi) - Aarhus_00045 metaG | ecosystem: Environmental > Aquatic > Marine > Oceanic > Sediment | place... | reverse complement strand
TTCGTAGTATGAGGGAAAGCAAAAAATATCTCCTCCGGAGTAGGCTGCTATGATATCTTTAACATAACCAGGCATATTTAAATTATTCACATTATAATTATGATCTCGTTGAATTAAATGAAAAGCTCGTTTCCCAACCCATAGGAAAGGATATTCATTCATTTCCTTTGAAATTTTAATAAAGTCATAGAATCCTTTTCTTTCTATAGGCATTCCTACACATAATACAGTTGCATTATTTAGTTTATGAGCCTTTCTAAACTGTGTTCTTTTTTTAATAGAGTGCTTAAACACTTGTGTATTAACACCATTAGAAATTAATTTAATTGGTTTATCAATTCTAAGTTCATTCTTTACTATTCTCCTTGAATGCTCAGTTGGGCAGATTATTATATCAGCAAATTTATAGTATCTCCTTAAAAATATTTTAAAAAGCTGAGATATTTGTTTTGAAAAGAGAAGTGTATCAATATCATAATGAGTTTGGTGAGCAGAAATTAAAATTGGTTTCTTTAATTTGGCTGCTTTCTTCATCATATGATAAGTTAAAGGAAAACAACCATGGGAATGAATCAAATCATAATTTTTACCAATGTTGTTAAATATTACTTCTGTATATTTCTTCATTTCGTCAGCTTGGGTCATAGTAGCAATTAAAGCTCCATTGACACCCATTATTTTCTTAAAAAATAGGAAATCAGATAAGTAATTTATCTTTAACATTTTTAAAGTAAAATTGATAAGTTCATTAGTGCATAATAGCCCCTTTTTTTTAACTCATTCGATTATAATATCTTAATTTGAAATAAGAAATCATTAATTTAAGTTTAAATGAGTTTTATAAGTTAGTCTGTTTGAAATTTAGAGGTTGTAATTCATTGTTTAAAGATTAAAGATAGATTTTTAGTCCAGTATCTTCCAACTTATTCAAAAGGTTAGAATTAATATCAAGACTGTTTTCACTAAGATATAGTTCTTCTAAATTCTCTAGAGAATAAATTGATTTAGGGAGTTTAGTTAATCTATTTCTAGATACATTTAAGGTTCTTAATTTTTTTAAATTTCCAATCGTCTCTGGAATATTTTCTATTTTGTTATCCCCCAAATTCAATATTTCTAGCGAAGAAAGAGAACCAATAGAGGTTGGAACATGAGTTAATTCATTTCTTTCTAGATCTAGGGAAACGAGAGATGTAAGGTTTGAGATTGACAAAGGAAGAGTTGTTAATAAATTCCAACTTAGATTCAACATCTCTAGTAATTTGAGTGATGATATTGACTCTGGAATCTCGATTAGTTTATTATCGTGAAGATTTAGGTCTAAAAGATTTATCAAATTCCCCAATTCGTAAGGTAGTAGTTTAATTTGGTTCAATCTTAAGTTTAAATACTTTAGTGATTGTAATGAACAAATTGAATTTGGAAGGTCTTGAAGTTCATTCTTCCATAGCAATAATTCTTCTAGATGTGAGAGATTTCCTATAGTTGAAGGAAGACTATTAATATTATTTACATTAAGATTAAGAGATTCTAAAGCATATAATGATTCGATCCAATTAGGAAGCTCGGTAATTTGATTATATCTTAAAGTTAATTTCTTGAGGTATTTAAGATATTTTATAGCATCAGGTAATTTCGTTAAACCTTTGAAAATAAAATCTAACTCTACAATTTTACACCTTTCAATCGTATACTTCAACCTCCAATAAGATTTTTTTAAGTACACTATAGAAAAGTAGTTTATTAAAATATCAGCTAACTCTCGAGGAGTAAAATCTTGAACTTTTTTGGTAGATTTTAATATTTCAAATCCAATTTTAAATTCTTTATCATTAATTTGTTTTATTTCATGAACCAAAATTAATTTAGTTATAGGGGCGTTTTTTAGTACAATATTTTCAACTATTGTTATCAATGATTTTAGAATTGTCTGTAAACAAAGAGGAGATTCTTCATGAAGTAGAGCCCACCTCATTGGATTCAATGCTTTATCTTTGTACACATGACAAAGAATAAGAGCAGCTTCATTTCTGATTATTTCGTCCGAATCAGAAATAAGCAAATTTTCAAAAAAACTTATCAATGTATCCTTATTTCCTCCAAAATTCTCAAAATTGAAGATGATTTTTCTTAATATTTGAAGGCTTTCCAATCGATATTTAATTTTAGTGCTATTTTCTATTAATGCGATTAACTGTTGAACACCTGACTGTTTATCCAAGACATTCTTATCTAATTCGTCTAATATTTTAGATGGTGTACGTTTCGAAATTCTAATCCCTCTGTTATTTATAAATTATTAAACCTCTTTTTTCCAACTGGCTTAAAAAACTCGGTGTCTCTTCAATATTGTTAAAATTTAAATCGAGAATTCTTAATGAAGTAAGATTTTCTAGGGTCTTCGGGAGTGACTCTAATTTATTTCCCCATAAACTTAATATTTCAAGAGATTTAAGTGACCCAATCCAACTAGGTAAACTCTCGAAAAGGTTCCAGCTTAAATTTAGAATTTTTAAATTACTTAACGCGTTGAATGATTTTGGTAAAGATGTTAGGTGGTTATTCCACAGCGTTAATTCTTTAAGATTTGAAATTGTACCAATTGAATTAGGAAGGTGATGTAATTTGTTATCAAATAAATGTAAAGCCTCTAACGATTGGAACGATCCAATCCAGCTAGGTAGAATCGATAATTTATTCCCCCCTAATCCTAATCTCTTAAGAGATTTAAGAGATTTAACACACCTGGGAAGATTCTCGATATTATTTAATCCTAACTCTAATTGATTTAGTGAATTCATTCCTTTAAACGACACTTTTAGTTTACTCAAATTGTTTCCGTGTAAATCCAAAAGCTCTAATTTTGACAATTTCCTAATCGTATTTGGTAAAGATGATAATTCATTAGCTCTTAAATCCAGGTGTGTTAACGAAGATAAAGACCCAATAGATGTCGGCAATTCCTTTAATTTATTATACCTTAAATTCAGGTATTTCAATATATTTAGCGAGCCTATAGAATCTGGAAGGGATTTAATTTTGTTATAACTCAAATCGAAATATTTTATTGAAGCTAAAAGGCTAATAGTATCAGGAATTGCAGTAAGCCTGTTGAATTTTAAATCTAAACTGTCTAATGACGTTAAGAATTCCATAAACTCAGGGAATTTATTTAAAATTGTCCATCCAAAAACGTGACTGCTAACATCAGATAAATCTAATTTGATTATTAGACCATCTTTCATTTGATAACTAATTTGCCCAAATTTTTTTTCCAAATCTGATATAATGAAATAATTCTCAACGATTTTTGAGAGTTCGAGGCTTGAAAAACTATCAATTTCTCTTTTTTCAAACAAGAGATTTAAATTTTTTGCAATTTTCTCATTTTTAATTCTTTTTACACTATTAATTAGTAATGATTTTGACTGAATGGAATCAATTTTTCCTAATATATTACAAGCTGTTAGCAAACATCTTAAAGATTCTTCATGTTTAAAAACCCATTTTAATGGCTCAAGAGCGACATCCAAAAAGACCTTTTCTATTACTATTGCGGCGGTATATCTTATAATTTCGTAGGAATCTGAAATTAATAAATTTTCCAATAGTTTGAAAACAATTTCAGTATTAGCGTTAATTTGAGCTAAAATTCTAATGCTTTCAATTCGGGCTTGTAAATCTTCACTATTTTCTATAATTGAGATAAGCTGATTTATTGCCGAAAATTTATCTAAAACTTTATTCCCATAGTTTTTTTTAACGAGTTGAGGAGATAATTCCATCAATCTTCGAAATTTGGATTAATTTTTTAAATTTATTATTATTGACTATTAAATTTGTTATTGTTACATATTTATTTTAACATTTTTCAAAATAAAAGAGAAAATTGGCTAAGAATGTAATTATCTAAATATTTGCATCAATTTACTATGTATTTATTCTAAGCTCTATTCCTTATCTGGTGGATTTCTTCCTAGCCATTTCTCATAGAAGGTATCAATATCGGGCAAAAAATTAAAGATCGTTGGATATCCCGGGGGCACTGCTTCAACATCTAAAAGAGTAAAACATTTAGGACAAAAATATTCTCGCAATTCTTCCCATTTTGGATCGCTTCCCATAAATTTAGGGTAAAGTTCCTCAATGGAATCAATTGAATCTCTAACTCTTATTCTACATTTTGTCTTCCAATTAATTTTGTAATCCCCAAATTCATAACCGCAATCACATTTAACTATTCTTTGGCCCTCTTTAGCTACGATATAGAGGTGTTCGTGTAGAGGAAGAAGTATTTTTTCGTCGAATTTCACTTTTTCCTGCAATATCTCCATAATCTTGTCGAATCTGTTTTGATCTTTTCTCCCGCTTATAATTGGCTTAAGTTCATCCCATTTTAAATTCCCTTCTATCATTCTTTCCAGAGTTTTTTTATCGACATCCATTGCTCATTTCACCTCCATCTGGAAATCCTCAGGAAGCTTCCAGAACTCACGAAATTCTTTCCCCCATTTAGATGATAGCTTTAAACTTTCTGAGTACATTCTACTTACAGATTTATATAGTCTTTCTTCTGTTAATTTTTTTCTTTCATGTTCCCAAAATTCCTCAAAAGTCAAAGATTTTTCTTTTCTTTCTTTCATAATCTCTTCTCGACATTTTGTACTTGCGTCAATATTGATTTTCCATTCTTTATTATTATCATCATAATCAGCAACAATACCATAGACATTTTTCACAATATCTGATGTATATAATCCCTCATCAAGGTCTTGTTTAACACTCTCTAATTTTCGCTCGAGAGGATCTCCATAACCAGGCCCACCACTCTCTGAGAAGTGAATTATATCAAAATTCTCTAATGAAATTGGATAAATAGTCCCTATTGGTATTCTCATTATATCTGCTTTTAGAAATCTCTCAAATTCACCATTGTAAGGATCAGTATCACTGATTGGATAATCTTGTCGATTTTGAAAAATCTCTTCTAAATTTGTATTTGTAGCGATTAATCGATAACTCGTAGCATTAGGATATCCCCCATGCATACCCCCAGATCCATGAAATACTAGCCCCTCTCTACCTGCGAAGAATTCTACCTTTTCAGAATTTGCTATATAGGCCACACCGGCATAATTTGCTCCACCTCGATATTTACCGTGACCAGGTGTGTTTGGTTTTACTTTTCTAGATAAGTAAGGAATACCGCCTTGAAAGAGTTCCCAAGTTTCAACATCCCCTAAATCGGCTTCAGGATTCCACATTGCATAACCCCAATTGAGACCGTCTCTTACCGCACTCGCGCCTAATCCTTGTCCAGATATTTCAAATGTCGACAACATCCATCGTTCGCCTTTTAGAGGTCCAGCAGAGTAGATTCCTCCTCCTTGGATCGAATCTCCGGTAAAGCCGTATCCTGGTACAACTTCTTCTCTGAATCCTCGAGAAAACAATCCATAAGACATGCACTTCATCATTGTGGTATATGCAGGGATCAAATTACCCCATGGCGCTTGATATGAAAGATATGGATCTCCAGGGTTTGCCCAAGATCCTAAAGGATAATCTTTTTCTACAGCAAAATAGGCTCCATCATTAACTTTGTCTCCATAAATCAAGATTTGTGTTAATAAAACCCATTGACCTCCTTCCATCGCTCCTTTATCACAATTAAACGCATTTGCTCCTCCTGCGCTAGCACCATCAAAGGAAAGTGAAAATCCTCCATCACCCTTAACTACAATCTCCATAGGGTGATTAGACATTCTATCTATTCTCGCTCTAGGTACCCATGCTTGATCTTTCATTGGAAGGTCCATAAACGAAGCTGCTCTGTACCGACCTGGGATTAAACGCTCTTTCACTCTTTCTATAACGATTCTTCTTCCTTCTTCAATCGCTTCTCGTATAAAGGTTTTGTAATACTCAATTCCTTCTCTTTTTATAAATTCGTAAACAGCATCTCTTATCATTAGATTGCCTGCAAGCCGGCATTTCTCATCTAATTCCCAATACATCGGACTCCGAACCGATTTTTTTGCGCTAATCATATGATCACGCCAGATTTTATCGTTAGAACCGATTTTTCTGCAAGTATAATAAACTCCATCATCAAATCTCTGAATTGAAGAAACTAAAGTATGACCAGGTGTGATACCTCCAATATCAATTTGATGAGTAACTCCCCCCGCCCAACCAATTAATTCGTCCTCCCAAAAAATCGGAATGAGAGTTTGTACATCGGTTGTATGAACATTACCACACTGAGGGTCATTGTTAAGAAAAATATCTCCTTGATTTATGGTAGGATCCTCCTCGTACCCTTCTCGAATCATGAACTTTATTCCTTCGCTCATTGTATGGACATGTACTAAAATTCCTGTTGATACTACTATTGAATCTCCTTCGGGAGTATATAATCCAAAGCAGAGTTCCCCTATTTCTGTAACGATGGGTGATGCTGCTACATGTAAGGCTGTTTCTCTAGCAGATACTAAAGCTCCTCTTAAACTCGCATATGCCCTTTCGTACTTGAATGGATTTTCCTCCTTTAAACTTAAGTTTTCAATCCCATAGTAACTTTTCTTTTCCTCAAAATATTTTTCACTTTCTTCAAGCATTTCCTTTAGTGATTTTCCATTCCAACCTATTCTTTTTAATTCCATCTTTACTTTCCCTCCATGTGAAATATCCTATGCTTATCAAGCATTACTTGATAATTTGGTGGAACTACTAAAGTGGTTGCTGGAGCTTCGATTACAGCCGGGCCTTTTATCATATTACCACTATTAAGTAGCTTCATCTCCCAAATAGAGGATTCGTACCATTTTCCATCCCAGTACGTTTCCCTTGTTCCTTTGGAAGACTCATCATCAGGGCTCTCACCACTTAATTCAAATTTTGGCAATTTGGGTTTAGGTACAGGTACTACTCCAGTTTCCACGGCTTTTGTAACATGATAACCTAATTCGGGACTTTTGGTTCCTCGTCGAAATATCTTCTCAAAAAGATCATCATATCTTTTAAGAATTAATTGTAGATCAGTTGAATCAAAACGATCTAACTCTGTTGAATACTCCGCAGTCAGTATATCGGTATGTGATTCTACTTCTAAATCCTTCAACATTCCAAAGTACTGTAACTTAAGAGAGGGTTTAAATTCAATTTCATCAGGATTTCTCCCTTCTTTTTCAAATTCTTCCCTAATTTTGTTTTTCAAGTCATTCCATGTTGAGCTAAGCATTGAGGCAACAAACCCGCTCATGGCTTTATCTGGATCGATAACTAGATCTACTGATATTTCGTGTCTATAAGAGTGATCAGCACAAGCACAACCATAAGCTGAAAATGCAGGAGCCCATTCTGGTATCATAATATTTTGAAACGATAAACCTCTTGAATAACCAGCTACATGGAGTGGTCCACCACCTCCAAAGCTTAAAAGTGTATAATTTTCTGGTCTAAATCCAAGACCCTGAATCATCCCATTTAGATGGTTTCTCATATTTATCTCGATTAAATCTAAAGCACCTCTTGCGGTTTCAAATGGATCGGTTTTGAAAGGTGTAGCTAATTGTTCTTCTATATATGTGAGTGCTCTTTTTTTATTTAAAGGAACTTTACCACCTAAAAAATAGTCTGGATTGAGATAACCAAGAATCAAACTACAATCTGTCATAGTGACTTTTTCTACTCCAGATTGTTCATTGCACACTCCAATACGATATCCTGCACTTTCAGGACCAAATTCCAGTCTCCCAGAAATGTCATTGTATCTTACATACATACCCGTACCCGCTCCAATTGAATCCAGAGCTATCATAGGAATGTTTAGGATAAATCCACCAAGTGAACTTTCCCACTTAGTCGGAACATATTTTTCCATAGTTAACCCTACATCAAAACTTGTACCTCCTACATCTGAGGATACTAAGTTTCGAATACCATATTTTTCAGCTATGAATTTACTACCAATCATACCCCCAATTGGTCCTGAAACCATGGTTGGAATAAGTGATTTAGAGTAAGGAGACATCGTTCCTCCATAAGAGGTCAAAATTCTAAGAGGGGCTGGCACGCCTTTTTCTTTAAGCTTTTCAGCGATTGCTATTAATTGTTTCCTCGAAGGTTCTGCTGCGTATTGTTCGATTAGAAGTGCATTCAATCGTGGCGTTTCACCTCTTACCGGATTATGCTCAGAAGAAAGTATTATTGGTATCTCTTTTCCCTTTTCTTTCATAACTTGTTTAGCTATTCTTTCAACCTCCATTTCGTGTCTTGAATTCATGAAAGAACAGAGTAAGCATACACATATGCTATCTATATTCATCTCGAGAAGCTCTTCTACAACCTTTTCTACATCCTTCTCATAAAGAGGAATTAGTTCTTCTCCCCAAAAATTAATTCTCCCTCGAACGCCTTTAAACTGATTTCTAGGAATAAGAGGTTGAGGATGCTCGTGTTCTCTAGCGTGAAGTCGGCCTGCATAATCAAGCCACATCCAGCATTGCAAAGCTCTACCCAATCGGTGGAGATCTTCAAATCCAGCATTAACGATAACCCCAATATTATCATTTCCTTCTCTTTCTAAAAGTCTATTGAGCATAGCCGTGCCTGAATAAACTAAAGCTTCCACACCAGAGCCAGTTTCTTGTAAAGTTTTACCCCATTCTTTTAACGAATCTGCTATTGAATTCAAAATTCCAACATATTCTTCCTTTCCAGTTGTTAGTGCTTTTCCTACAGCAAAACTACCGTTCTCATCGATAATAAAGGAATCAGTCATAGTACCCCCAGTATCTAATGCAATCGCTTTTAATAGATGTGTTTTATCCCCAAAATTAGATTTTGCCATATTCTTACATCTCAAACATTTTTTTTAAAAATATATTTCATAATAAGAGCTAATCCTATATATAACTGAAGTTTAATTGAACAAAATCCAGATTTATCTTTTGATTATAGCTACATAGTATTTATTATAATTAGAAGATCAATTCTAAAAATATTTCTCTAAAGTTAGCGCTTTAATTTTACTTAATGTGGGATAACTACTTTGTTTATCCCAGCCTCGTTCGTCATAATAATCGTCCAATAATTTATTGGCAATTTCTTGAGTAATAGTTACTTCTCCGTAAAAATCTTGAAATTTAAGTACATTTTCTCCAATTTTTAATGGTTTAAACCATCCACTAGGGAATTTATCGTCCTTTCGAGAAAAACCCTCTTTTAAATTCATTAACTTCATTAAATTCCAAGAACGTTCAGCCGATTGTCTTAGTTCTTCTTGATGTAAATTGAATCCAGTAATTAAATTGTATAATTCGGTTACTAATTCCAAACTATAAAATCTATTCATTTGAGCTCTAGCGCACAATCCTAGAGATGTTAGAATAGTGTACCAATCTTCAGAGTATCTCGTTAGTCGTCCAACATTTACGCCCATTTCTTTTTTAGGTGGATTAAAAATTCTAGAAAAAGCGGTTTCGGGAATGCCCATCCTGTTAAAATGGCCTTTCATTTTATCAAGAGTTCCCCCAGCGCCGACATAAGTCGGTGATCCACCTGAAGCTACATGAGCACCTTTAGGATTTACTACTTGTTCAAATTCCATTGTTCCTAATCGCAAAAACCTAGGTTCAAATATAACATCTAAACCTTTCACCGTAAGCATTTCGTTTGAAAATGTTTTATTTTCCTCAGCCAATTTTTTCCACCCATCTGCTAATAAATCCCCAAATCCATCTCTTTTTGTTATTATCTCAATTAAATGATTAAAAGTCTTATAATCCCGCTTCCACTCGAAACCTAGTTTTTCATTGGTGAGAATATCTTGTTCATTCATTTTACCTATAAATTCGAATAATGCGGCCATTGTTAATGAGTCCAACCCATATCTATTAATTAGATCAAAAATCTTTATCGCTTGGTCGTATGTGTTTATTCCATCAACGGTAAACATCAATAAGGGGTTAATTATTGAGGATGTGTAATTAATCAAACTGCTAAATGCTCCTTCAACTATTTCGAGGATGTCTTTATCAGCCATAGGACAAGATGGACAAGCAATGCGTCTTTTTTTCATTTTTTTTAAGTACATCCTATCGCTACATTGGCGAGCTTTTTTTTTTTGACCTTTTGCGGTTAGAAACATGCTAACTGGCAAACTTCTTAACATACCCAATTCAATCCACGAATCTCTATGAGGATATTTACGGATACGCTCAATAAAACTTTTATACAAATTATTAAACTTTTTTGGTTCTGCAATCGGAATCCCTTTTGTCCCTTGAGTTAAAATAGCTTTAAGGTTTTTCGATCCCATAATTGCTCCAAGACCCCCACGCCCTAAAGTTGAGGTTTTATCTATTAGCGTCAATGAAGACTTAACAAGATTTTCTCCCGCTTGTCCAATAGCAATTACTCCACTTGAACCATGTTTTCTTTTTAAAAAATTAGTGGTTTCAACAATATCTTTACCCCATATTACTTTGGCTTTACATAATTCAACATAATCATCAAATATATGCAGATATACTGGTTTTTCTGATTTTCCAGTTATAATTATATGATCGAATCCCGCTTGCTTCAAGTTAAATGCAAAACTCATGCTTCCGCAAGAATTAGCAACGGCTCCAGTCGCCGGAAATTTTGAAATTGCAACGGTTCGAGAAGAACCAGGTACAATAGTTCCTACTAAGGGGCCAGTTCCAAATATTATTAAATTTTTTGATGAAAATGGATCCGTTAACGATTTGAAGCGATCAGCAAAAATTTTACAATTCATCCCGAATCCGCCAATGAACCTTTTAAGGTCTCTAACATCTTCATTAATAACCGACACTCTATTTTCCGTTAAATCTATGTCAAGTATATTTCCAGTGTAACCAAACCAATCCGTCATTTCTCACCCTCCTTGAGTTCTAAAGCGCCATAGAGACAATAATTTGCACATTGTCCGCAGTGAGTACATCCATCCAAGAATGAGATTTTTGGGATTAATTCGTAAACATCAGCAATTTGAATAAAAGCTTCAGTAGGGGAATATTTATTCTTATATATGGAAGAACAGATTAATTGGCAGATTCTACATCCTGTACATCTTTCCGCATGTATAATTATCTCATTTAATTTTGATTCTACCAAAATAAATCAAATCTTTAACATACTTTCTAACTTGTAAATGTTATTGGTTCACTATACTTAATGGGTAATAATTTGAGTTTTTAATATATAGATTTTTAAGTATCAGGTTATAATGAAAATTATATCCTTTCTATCATCATTCCCCCTAAAATGATTGGCCCACCAGTAGAATTATAGATTTTCTCTGCTTTTTTTAATTTATTCTGGCTCTCAGAATACACTTTAAAGATTAAGTCTCCTTCTTTTATTCTTGCTCCTTGTTTTTTGAAAATTTCAACACCAGATTTTTTTGAATGTGGACATCCAGTGGCTTTAGCTATTTGATTAATGATAGCATTATTCACTCCAGTGATGTGTCCTGATTTTGCGGCAAAAAATTCTTTAACATGTGGTCCTAATATAATGTCTTCCGGTTTAATTTCAGGATTTCCACCCTGAACTCTAATAATTTTTTTCATTTTTTCAAATGCTTTTCCTGATCGTAATATTTCCTTTGCTAAATTTTGCCCCATTCCTTTTTGAGCTTTTCCTCCCATTTCAAGTAAAATACCTGCTAAATCTGTGGCTTTTTCAATTAAGGAATTTGGACCAACAGAATAGTCCATAAGCAAGGTTAATGCTTCTTTGGCTTCTAATCCCGGCCCAATCGCGTGACCAATAGGTTGATGAGCAAGGGTTAAAGCGCACTCCGCTTGAATCCCAACATTTTTAGCAATTTCTTTGAATATATAAGCGAATTGTTTACCATTATCTGGTGTAATAAATTTTGTTCCATCTCCAACGGGTATATCTAACACGAGTTTTTTAACGCCTAGAGATAATTTCTTAGTGATTATAGAGGGTATCATAAGACCCATAGGATCCATGCGTAAAGGGCGTTCAATTTCGATTAATATATTATCCGCGGGTGATGTATTAAGAGCCCCACCCCAAATAATACAAGCATTTTCCTTAGATACAATATCTTTCAATTTTTCGGCTTCAAAACTAACCGGTGCTAAAACTTCCATGGAATCAGCAGTACCAGAAGGAGATGTTATAGCCCTTGTTGATGATTTAGGAATAGTTAAACCAGCAGCGGCAACAATAGGAACAATTATGAGGGAAACCTTATTTCCGGGAACTCCTCCTGTAGAATGTTTGTCATATACATCGGGGCCAAAATTGAAAATTTCTCCACTTCTGGCTTCCGCATAGGTTAATGAAGTCATCTCTTCATTATCCATGCCATTTATATAAACAGCTGTTATAAATGCTGCCAAATCTATTCTTGATAAAGAGCCTGAGACTGTATCCGAGATAATACTATTAATTTCTTCAGTTGTTAGTTTATTTCCTTTTATCTTCTTTTGAATAAATTTAAACGAATCTGGGGGATCTGCCGGTTTTACAGATAAAATCATGTCATTTTGAAGTGCAGTTTTTTCTTTAATAATGTCTAAAAAAATTCCAATTTCTCCTGGTTCTACAAGAGAATTAGAATAATCAACTTGTAAAATTGCAATCCAATATTTTTCTTCAATATTTTTAGATTCTAAATTTTTAATATATATACGGTCCCCGGCTTTTTGCCCTAATTTCTGAGCGTCTTTAATGTTTAATACAACATCTTTAGTATTTCCCGTCTCAAAATTTATTGTTTTTACTTTTAGCTTCATAATTTCAAAATGATATGTAATTAAATATTAATTAGATCAATTGGATAAATAAATTTACTTGAAAATTCTTTAAATTCCTCTTCTTAATATCATTTACTATCATTTCTTATTTTTCCATTTATTTTATTTATTTATTTTAATAAAATTAATTAAAAACCATTAAATGAATAGAAATATGAATAAGTTCGAAAAGGCACAAAAAGTTCTCCATGAAATAAATGGAGACGGTTGGTTAATAATATGCGTTGAAGACAGTGATATCAATTCTAGGTTTATGCTAGGCGTCGCATCTCACGCTCGGCACTACATTTATATTGCAGCTGATGGAAACCATAAAGTAATCGCGGTTGAAATGGAAGCCCCTATGATCGCACGCTCTTTAAAGAACAAAGGAATCAAAGCTGAAGTGGTTTCCTATAGCTCAATGAGCGAATTAACGACCTTACTAAGTTCGCTAATAAAAAAGCCGCGTATAGCTTTAAATATTGGGGAGGATATTTTAAGTCCGAATGGAACCGCATACGCAGATCAAATTCGTGCGGGAGATTTTTTCTCCATGAAAAAGATAGCGCCTAAAACAGAGTTTATATCAGCAGCCCCAATAATTAATAAATTAAGGAGCGTAAAATCTTCAGAAGAATTAAAAGACTTACGAAATGTTTGTAAAGCTACTATAGAATTGTTAGAGACGATTCCAGATTGGGTAAAAGTTGGTATGACCGAAAACGAAGTAAAAGCTAAATTAGAATATGAATATATGAAATTAGGGGAACCCTCATTTCCAGCAATAGTTGGTACTGGAGCTCATTCGGCAGATCCACATCATAACACTTCTATGAAGAAAATTGAACCAGGTGTGTTATTAATAGATACCGGATTACAAATATATGAGATGTGCTCTGATATAACTTGGACCTTCTGGGTTGGAGGAAAACCTGCGAAAGAATTTGTTGACGCTTATAATGCCCTTTATGAATCGAAAGAAGTTGCACATGAATTCTTTACTGATGGAACCCCAAATAACGTACCCGCTAAAAGATGTCGCGAGTATTTAGCAGAGAAAGGATATGATCATGAGAAGTTATTTTTCCACGGATACGGGCACTCTTTAGGATTTGAAGCTCATGATATAGGCGGTAGGATAAGCTGGAAGGTCCCTGACAATTTTAGGCTTAAAGAAAATATGGCTTATACTAGTGAGCCGGGGCTCTATTGGGCAGATAAATGGGGAATAAGATTAGAAGATGATGTTATTATTGGTAAGGGTAAATGTGAGAAAGTTACTTATAACTCAAAAGACCCAATACTAATATAACCCTTAAAATTGTCTATAGCTTGATAGAAAATGGGAATTCTTTTATTTCTTCTATTTTATTTTGGTTTGGATCCATAAATTTAATAGAAATTTTAATAATGTAATCTCCTACTTCAAGCGGTTTAATGTTAATCTCCCAATTTAAATCCTCGTTAGGTCTTAACGAATAAATTTGTTTCTTTGTGGTACCTCTCATAATTTTTAACTTCTCAGGGAACTCAACATCAATATTCACATCTAACGCTTCGCCTTCGCTCTTATTTTCAATCAAAATTTCCAACGGAAATGTTTGGTCAATAAGAGGAGGTCTCAGATTTTTAATCGACGCTACCAAAGTAGCTGGGGGTGAAATTAACTTTGGTGTAATTGACTGCGTTTCATATACAAAAATAAGATTTTTATTTAATTCACAAGTGAATACAAAAGGACCGATTATTGATTTATCAACTTGAAAATGTGGTTTAATTACGAATTCTAAGGGAGTTTTTTCCCCAACACCAATAGCGAACGGAACGTTCGGTCTTTTACTCGTAGTCAAATTATCTGAAACATTAATCAATATTTTCTTAATGTTAAAATCACGTAGTTCAAATTGATAGTAAGGATCTTTTAAAACTTTTGTTAAATTGGTAGTATCAAAATTGAGAGTAAGATTTATAATTTCATTAGTAGTATAAACTTCTTTATTTAGTTCAAATCTTGAAGCTAACAACAATTTTATATTAAGTAGGAGCAATACAATTTTTAATAGCTTTATTTCAGCGTCTCTAAGTTTATAGCTTCCTATATTTTCTTTAATTTTCTCAACATATTTAACTTGTTTGTCTCTTAGAGAAATAGTTATTTCAGAAACAAGTTGTATCAATGGATTTTCTTTAAAAAATTCTTTATCAACTTTTTTCTGCATCTTTTTTAAATTATCTAATCCCTCTTCAGGAATTCCTTTAAGAAATAAACATAAATACGAGAGAACGGAAAATTCTATGATGTATGAACTTCTTTCTCTTTCGCTTTTAAGGTTGGAAACATAACTGAGAGCTTCTTTGTATATTTCGTTAGCTTCTAAATATTTATTGGTATAAAGACAAGCTTCCCCAGATTGTCTAAACAACTCAATGCTGGTATCGTATTTTCCCAGTTCTATAAATGTTTTAGCGCCATTAATAAAACAATTTTTAGCGCCTTCAAATTCGTCTAACTTTAGTAGAGAATTTCCAGCTAAATGATAATTTTTTCCAGCTTTTTTATATTGTTTTGCCTTATAGAGTTGGTCAGCTTTTAATATTTGTTTTTTAGCTTCTAATCTTAGATCCTTTCCCATGAAGAAATCACTATGATAAGTAATTAATTGTGAAATTAAAAATTAAGTGATACTTTTGACTTTTATCGTGGTTAAGAGTAAAATTAAAAAAAAAATAAAATTTTAAGATTAATAAGCCATTAAGATAAGAATAAACGCCACCATGATGATTGTGCCACTTATTGAAGTCACCCAAGTAAAGATGACAAAACCTATGATGAGTACAACCCACCACGAATATGGTATTTTGATATCAATTTTGTCAAAAAGCGTTAGTAGTAAGATTATTGCAAAAATAATCCCTACAACTGCTCTTGCTATACCAGTTATGCTACCTCCTAAAATTAACATAATGGATTCATAAATTAAATAACAAGCACCAATCAATGCTACAATCTTTGAGGCTGTATATGATTTTTTCTGGCTTAGAATCTCTAATATTGCTGCAATAATCATTAATATACCGGCAAGGAAGAATGTAAAAGATTCTTTTACTAAATATTCAAATAGTAGAAGAACGATACCGATAATAAGGAGAACCCACCATATATAGGGAACCTTGAGTTTCTTAAAATCAATTATTTCCAATGAATCAAATACTACAAAAGCAATTAATAAGCCTAAAATTCCAAATAAAATGGCTAACCAGTTCCCCGAATAATACATAAAAAAATCAATACACATCTTAATTAGAACTAGTGTACCGATAAGAGCAACAATTTTAGAGGCTGAAATTCCAACTTTAGAACTTTCACCCATAATTTTTTCACAAAATCTTGTTTAATTTTATCCTAATTCTATTTTGAACTAGAACATAACTAAAACTAGAAAGGTTCATATTTATATGTTTATACTCAAACATGTTAGAAGTTTAATAGGGTTTAACTTCAAAAAATTAAAAAATAAAGGGTAAAACTATATTACCGAAACCATAGCAGAATGGTTTGTCTTCTCACAACTATTATTTTTTTGCGAAAATCATTCTTTCGGTTTAATCTTTTTTTTTTTTTCATCAGAATCTTTTTTCTCAACTTCTTTTCTTAGAGATTCTTTAATGGGATTGGTGCCTAGATTCTCTATTACTCCAGATACTCGGGTGACTTCTTCTTGAAATCTTTGGCCCTCAGCTGCACTACAATTAAACATTTGGATTCTCTCTGGAGCTACTCCAGCCGTTTTTAGAATTTCTTTTGTGTATTCTACATTTTTTGCTGCTACCAAATTCCCAGTTTCATAGTCGCACTCTCCTTCGTATCATCCGGCAACGATCACACCATCTGCTCCCTTTCCAATAGCTCTCATCATTAAACTGGGCGTAACTCTCCCAGTACAATTGATTCGTATTGGTCTAATTGTTGCGGGATATTGAGCTCGAATCGTTCCGGCCATGTCTCCAGCGCCATAACCTCATTTCCAACACATAAAGGCTAAAATCTTTACTTGGTCTTTTACCTTCGCGGACATATTTTACACCTCTCTATATCTCTTCCAATATAGCATCTATTTGTTTTTCGTATTGGGGTTCACGATAGTATCTTAACGTTATTGCTTCTGAGGGACAATTGGCTAAACATGAACCACATCCTCTGCATAAAATTTCGTTAACTTCAGCACCGTCTGATTCTACTGTAATAGCATTGTAAGGACAGTTGAGTTGACATAATCCACATTTCGCACATTTTTCATTATCAACTGTTGCTCGGATTAAGAGAATTCGGTATTTATCCTTCATCATTAACCTTGCTAAAGAAGACGCAGCTGCTCTTCCTTGCGCTATTGAGTCGGAGATCGCCTTAGGGCCTTGCGATACACCAGCAAGAACAATACCTGGAATTTTTGTTTCGATAGGGTTTAATCGCGAATGAAATTCCTTGAAAAACCCATCGTGACTTTTTTCAAGTTTTAAAATTCTCGCAAGCTTTTCAATCCCCTTAGCTGGCACCATGGCACTAGACAAAACAACTAAATCGTACTCGAATTCTTTTAATCCAGTAGTTCCAACCGTGTTTTGCAGGACTACTTTAAGATTGTTCGTTTCTGGATCTTCTTGAAGTCGGGAAACATTCGTTCTAATGTACTTTATTCCCTCTTTTCTAGAGGCTGTGAAATATTCTTCGTAGTCTTTCCCAGCAGCTCTTATATCCATGTAGGCTACGGTGACATCAATATCGGGAGCATGTTGTTTAATGAGTTTTGTGTTCTTTACAGAGATCATGCAACACACACCTGCACTACAGTATGTTTGCCTTGTTAAATCTCTTGATCCAACGCATTGAATAAACAGAACACTTTTAGGTGTTTTCCCGTCAGAAGGTCGTTTTAAATGCCCAAGGGTAGGCCCATTAGGTGCTAATATCCGTTCAAGTTTTAATTGAGTGATTACATTAGGATAGACATTGTATCCTAAATAACCTGTTTCAGGTTCGTATTCGTCCCATCCCGTTGCTACAACTATCGACCCAACCTCGACTTCCAGAAGTTCATCTTCTTGATCGAAATCAATTGCATCCACTTCACACGCTTTTTCGCATAGTCCACACTTAATACATTGCGTCATATCGATTTGTGCCAACATTGGAACTGCCTGTGTGAAGGAGACATAAATTGCTTTCCGGGGATCCAATCCTTCGTTAAATTCGTTATATCCATAAGCAGGACAGACCTCCCAACAAGCACCACAACCGTTACACTCGTTATTTACGTACCTTGCTTTTTTCTGGATTTTAACCTCAAAATTACCTACAAATCCAGTTACTTCTTCTACTTCACTGTATGTATGTAAGTTTAATCCCGGGGTTCTAACTGTTTGGAGCATCACTGGTCCGAGGATTCATATACTACAATCGTCCGTAGGAAAAGTTCGGTCAAGCATTGCCATTTTACCGCCAATCGTTGGTTTCTTTTCAACTAAGTGCACTTCAAATCCTTCTTCAGCTAAATCTATTCCTGCGGATAATCCCGCGACCCCACCACCAATTATAAGAGCTTTTTTGGTTATATCCACTTCTTTAATAAGAATTTTCTCTAACACGGTGGCTCTGGCAACTCCTGAGCGAATCGCGTCTTCAGCAGTACTTTGTGCTCCAGGTTTATCGTTTCTATGAACGAAACTAGAATGCTCTCGGATATTCACAAATTCCAAATACGAGGGATCTATATTCATCGCCTCCAATACGCTTTTGAAAACGGGTTCATGCGTTATTGGAGTGCATGAAGCCATAACTAATCGATTAGCGTTGTGTTCTATCATTTTTTCTTTTATAAACTCTGCACCGGACTGAGTGCATAGAGATATGTAATCTACTGCTTCGACAACATTAGGTAAAGTTTTCGAGTATTCTGCTAACGCTTTTGTATCTATAATTTCGGCGATATTAAGCCCTCATTGACAAATAGTTACTAAGATTCTGATATCGTTATTTTCAGTCATTGTTTTTTCTTTAGTTTCTACCATTGCATGTCATTCCTTTCCTTTCTAATTTTTATTAGTTCCTCCATAAATTTCTAAACTAAATATACAACATGTAAATTTTTTATACTAAATTAAAATAACTGATTAAAAAAATAACTTTAAATCAGTCTTTTTTTATATATGTTTTATATTAATTGAATAAAAAATATTCGTTAATCAATTATAATAGATTTTTAAGGTAATTTAGGTAAAATGTTATTAGCTATTCTCCAAATGGGAACTAGTTCTATGGATTTTCTATCTCCTATAATCCTTATGGTTGCTTTTGCTGCTGGAGATATATTATTACTTAAGCTTGGATTAGTTATAACTAAATCACAGAAAAGAACTCGTATGAAATGGGTTGCAGGAAGTTTTTTAATTCAATTTGGAATAGTTTTCATTATCAGTTCTCCTCTGTTTTTACTTGGGATTATGGGTGCATATCATGGAGAACCTCAAGGGTTAGTTCCTATTATTCTCCTTTCAATATTTATTGATTTTAACGTAATTAATATTTTACATCAGGTTGGATTGAAACGCTCATTGGTTGTAGGCATACTTACATTTGCCCCAATAATGCTAATAATGGTCGTTTTTGGTTCAAATCTAGGTAATTTTTTCATGTAAATGTGTCATAAATTAATTTCTTTATTAATTTTAAAATTCATCTCAGAGATTTTATCCCTCGCAGCTTCACCGAATTTACTTGGAGGGTATTTTTCACTTTTACAATAAGCATATATTATACCTCTTGATGAGTTAACAATTCCCCCTAATCCGTTTTGGTTAAATCCAAATTTTATATCACTTACTTTAGCTCCTTGAGCACCGAACCCAGGTAATAGTATAAAAGAATTTTTTATTACATTTCGAACTGCCTTTAATTCCTCCGGGAATGTAGCGCCTACAACTACACCTAAATTATGGAACTCTGAAAACCGATCTAATTGATTTCCCCAATCATAGACGAGTCTCGCCATTTTTATATAATTTCTTTCAAGAGTAATGTTTTCTACGTTGATTTCAGTTTTAGAATTTATTATATCTGGAAGATGTGCACTAAAAATATTTTGAAAATCTTTACTGCTTGGGTTTGATGTTTTAACGAGAATGAATTTACCTTTTTCTTTGTATTGTAAAAATGGTTTAACACCATCAATTCCGAGATAAGCATTTAAAGTGCACGCATCCGCATTAAAAACTTTAAAGGTAGAATATGCGTACGCTTCTGAAGTTGATCCAATGTCATTTCTTTTTGAGTCTAAAATGACAAGTAAATCTTTTTTGTGAGCATACTTAATAGTGTCTTTTAAGGCGTTCAGAGCTTCGTATTTTTCGTAAAAAGCTATTTGTGGTTTTATAACAGGGATTAAATCGAATGTATTGTCTATTAGAGTTTTATTAAATTCAAGTATTATTTTGTTTGGATCTTCTAATTCGTTGATTAGAAATTGTGGAATTTCTCCTTCTTTATCAATTCGGGGATCTAATCCCATGCATACAACACTGCGTTTATCACTAATAGATTGGATTATATCTTCAATAAAATTCATGATTCAATAAATGGGAATTGCGTTTTTTATATTATTAATATGAAGTAGTTTCTAAAAAAATTTGTAAATTGTGAAAAATTGAACGGGAAAGTTGGCGTGACTTAAAAAAAAAGAAATGAAGTTTTTAATTATTTCTGTTTAATCGGTTTATTCACTTTTTTCTTCCGTTTTTCTTTCGCGGATTTCTTGCTTAACTTTTTTTATTGTTAACCCTTTAAGTTTGAGAAATTGATGAATGAAGATAGCGGTAGAAAGAACAATTCCACCTAAGTAGAACACCTGAATAGTCCAAGAAAACGGTTCTATTGCTGTATAGAACACTAGATTAAAGATGTAAGACAAGCACACAATTGTTGTGATAAAGATCATGGAGACCAACAAAGCAATCCTTTCATAAAACTTAGGTTCACCTTTATCAAATATTATTATTTTTAGCCAAAATACAATGCAAATAAATGCTATAGGTGTAAAAATGAGGGAACCGATGGCAATTGGGATAAGTAAATACACTGCAAATCGATTTCTCCAGATATTTAAGACTTCTCCTAGGGTCATCTGATCTTGAATTTGAACTTTCGCATAATTTCCTCTCCAATTATAGTAGCTTTTCTTCACTTTCCTTCCTATTTTTTTTGTTCCTCTCTTTACACGATTAATTATTCCAGTATCTACAGCTTCCTGAAACTCTTCTCTAATTAAGGGAATAATATATAAAGTTAGCATTAAAGAAATAATACCATAAAGGAATAGGATAAGATCAATCCAGTATCGGATACCTATAGGAGGTATTGCGGGGGGTAAGCTTGTAAATATTGTGTAAATAGCGTATCCTATAAAAATTCCAGGTACTATAACTTGAACAATTACAAGAACCTGAATATCTTTTTTACTAAATTTTTCTGTAAAACGATTTAGAATCCACAAAATAACATTTGAAACAGTCAATATCAAACCAAACCCAGAAAGGAGCTTCATTGTCCAAAAGAAAATTAAGTAAGTAAAGTTCAACGCAACAAATCCAAAGATGAATTCAAGAATCATGAAAATAGTAGTTGCAACTAAACCAATTATATAAAATATATCAAATTTTTTGAGATTTAGATCCATAAATAAAATTAATCACTCTAAATCTTAATAATGTTAGTGTTATCAAACTTTAGATCATATTATTAAAAGAAATTTTAGCTTGAAAACTATAAAACAATTCTTTTTGCTTCAAATGATATTGATACTACAAAACTAATGAATCGAAAACCCTTATATTATTATGCCGACCGAGTAATTTTAGCAACTGAAGAAGAAGGAAATAACTTCGTTCATCACACTGCAATTGTTAAGGAGAATGATGAATTTGCTACACTAAAAGAAAATGATAAAGTAAAATTGGAGATCACTCAGAGTGATAAAGACCGTACTGCGAATAATGTAGTAGTAACTGAAGCCATTCCTGCGCAAATTCGTGATTTTCGATATTAAACTTCATTTTGTTACAAATCAATAAAATTTAATATTATTTAATATGCAAAAATACCAAAATAACGCTTAAGGAGGAAAGTAAAGGGGTAAGAGAAATTTAATAACTTTAAACGGATTTTATCATGAAATTTTCAAAAAAATCAGACTCTGAATTTACCTTTCAATACCATCTTTCATGATTCAAGCTAGTAAGCGAACTAAAAAAAATATAAACCGGAACACACTCCCATCTCACCCCTCAATATTGAAACAACACACATTTTATTGAAAATTGGCAAAATTTGGAAAATCAATTTGACCATTATTCGTAGTCTTTATCACCTTTTTCAATTATATTTCTTTCTATTTTTCCTATTCTACCAAAGATAGGATGGGAGGATTTTTAGATATTTTCATGTAGTAAAAAGAAATCTCCCAAACAAGTTATGAATGAGTATTAGAGTTACCAAGTTCTTATTCCGTCTAGATACTCTTGGTAGGAATTTCCGGTTTTGCTCTTGAATTTATGAATTCAACAGCACCAAAAGTTCTTCCAGGATTTAATAGTATTATTTGATCGTGTATGATAGATTTTTTTAATCAAAATTATCTTAAAGTTATTAATCAGCACTATGTTCATTTTGCTTAATCGTTTTATCAATTAAAGAGACTTTTGCTCCTGAGAAACCATTTATAAATTCTTCTGTTAGTTGATATGCTTCATCATCAGTATATTGTATTGGGGGATGTTTCATAAAGTATGAAGAAGGATTAGATAAAACACCACCGTGATTTCTATCCAGAGCCAACTTTATACATCTTATAGCATCAATGACTACTCCCGCAGAATTAGGAGAATCCTCTACCGAAAGGCGTAATTCGAGGTTTATTGGAATGTCGCCAAATATGTTTCCTTCCATTCTAATAAAACCTATTTTATTGTCTCTTTGCCAAGGAACCCAATCACTTGGACCGATATGTATATTTTCATTTTTCAATCTAATTTCTGTTTGTGATTGAACAGCTTCCGTTTTTGACCGTTTCTTCGAAACTAATCTATGATTATCAAGCATGTTTAAGAAATCTGTATTTCCACCTGTATTAAGTTGGTATGTACGCATAAGTCTTACACCTCGTTTTTTGAAAAGATTTGTCAATACTCGGTGGACTATTGTTGCTCCTAATTGAGACTTAATATCATCACCAATTATAGGTATATTATCATTTTTAAATCTTTGAGCCCAAATTGGATCGCTCTCAATAAACACAGGCATACAGTTTATCAAACCTGCTTTTGCTTTTAAAGCACATTCCGCGTAAAATTTAGCCGCTTTTTCAGAGCCTACTGGAAGATAATTTATAAGAATATCTGCTTTAGAAGTTTTTAATTCTTGTATTATTTCTTCTTGCGTTAGTTCCTTTTGTCCAGATAAAATAAATGTATATTCTTTATTGTAATAATTCATATGATCGGCAAAACTATCTAAAATTTTACCCATTTGAACAATAACTCTAGTTTTGGGAATCTTTTTACAAAATACTTT
>Ga0114922_10001341_pt1 | contig 23468 bp, 18 predicted proteins | sample AartaG_FD_100975 | JGI IMG/M metagenome (GOLD analysis project Ga0114922, IMG submission 100975) | Deep subsurface microbial communities from Aarhus Bay to uncover new lineages of life (NeLLi) - Aarhus_00045 metaG | ecosystem: Environmental > Aquatic > Marine > Oceanic > Sediment | place... | reverse complement strand
GATATTCATAAACCAGATACGGATGAAAATCGGCGTGATGTTCGGCAATCCCGAGACAACGCCCGGCGGCAACGCCTTGAAGTTTTACAGCTCCGTGAGACTCGACGTAAGACGCATATCAACCATCAAGGATTCGACCGGTCAGGCCGTGGGTAACCGCGTCAGGGCACGCGTTGTAAAGAACAAGGTCGCCCCACCCTTCAGAACATCTGAATTCGACATCATGTTCGACTCCGGGATAAGTTATGAAGGCGACCTTATCGACCTCGGCATCGAGTGCGATATAGTCCAAAAAAGCGGCGCCTGGCTCAACTACGGCCAAATGAGATTAGGTCAGGGAAGAGAAAACGCAAAGACTCTCCTGATTGACAATCCTGAACTCGCCGCCGAGATTAAAGACAAAATCCTCGTTGCAAAAGGCACGGTAGACGCCGAGTAACAACACTTTCAGGTAAGGCCAGGTGCTTACAGCAAAACAAATCAGAAGCGCATTTATTGACTTTTTCAAAGACAAGGACCACACGTTTGTTCCGAGCGCACCGGTTGTGCCGATTGGTGACGAGACGCTGCTGTTTATCAACGCGGGGATGAACCAGTTCAAGGATATCTTCTTAGGCCTGAAGCAACCGGACTTTGGGCGAGCGGCCAACAGCCAGAAGTGCATCAGGGTCAGCGGCAAGCACAACGACCTCGAAGAGGTGGGCTTCGATACCTACCATCATACCTTCTTTGAGATGTTGGGGAACTGGTCTTTTGGCGATTACTTCAAGGCTGAGGCCATCGAGTGGGCCTGGCGGCTCCTGACCGATGTTTACGGAATAAACCCGGACCGCTTGTGGGCGACGGTTTTCGCCGGCGATAAGAAAGATAACCTGCCGCCGGACGATGAGGCCGGAGCACTTTGGCCGAAAGTAACGCCCATATCAGCGGATAGAGTCCTTGCCTTCGGCAAAAAGGACAACTTTTGGGAGATGGGTGAGACAGGTCCGTGCGGGCCGTGCAGCGAGATACATATAGACCTGGGCCCGAACTGCTGCGATATGAAAAACGTCCCCGGCCACAAGTGCCGGGTCAACGGCGGATGCTCAAGATTCATTGAGCTGTGGAATCTCGTTTTCATACAATTCAATCGCAAATCCGCTACCAAGCTTGACCGGCTCTCGGCCAACTACGTGGATACCGGCGCCGGGCTTGAGAGAATAGCCGCTGTTTTGCAGAATAAATCGAGCAACTACGACACGGACCTTTTCAGCCCTATCATTAGCGCCATCGCCGATGAAACCGGTCGCAAATATACGTCGAAGTTAGAAAGCAAAACCGATAGCGCCTTTCGGGTTATAGCCGACCATATTCGTTCGGTAGCGTTTGCGATAGCCGACGGGGCTACGCCTTCCAACGAAGGCAGGGGCTACGTCATCCGCCGGATACTTCGGAGGGCGGCAAGGTTCGGACGGGTCCTGGACATGCACGAACCGTTTATATATAAGCTCGTCGGCTTCCTGGCCGATACCATGGGTGAAGCTTTCGGCGAGATAAAAGAAAGGGCAGACTTCGTCGCAACCGTCATCAAAGCCGAGGAGGCAAGCTTCGGCAGGACGCTCGACAGAGGCCTGGAGATTTTCACCTCGGCTGCTGAAAGGGCAAAAGACAACGTTATCAGCGGCGAAGATGCCTTCCAGCTTTATGACACTTATGGCTTCCCGTTGGACCTGACAGAGCTTATGGCGAGAGAGTGGGAACTGAATGTTGATACCGGCCTGTTTAACGAACTGATGGAAGCCCAGCGCGACCGAGCTCGTGCAGCCCAGAAATCTTCGTCACCGACAATAGACTTAACCGGTGTGCCACTGCCCGCTACAGATGATTCTGTAAAATACCAAACCGATAGCTGCATCACGAAAGTTACCGGCTGGATAGACTCAGCAGGTTTTCATACGGATGGGATCTTAGCCAATCAGGATGTCGCTATTGGCCTTGTTCTTGATAGTACGTGCTTTTATGCCGAGGCTGGAGGTCAGGTCGGCGACTGCGGCATCATCAGATCACATGAGGGTGAGTTTGTTGTAGAAACAGCCGGAAAGATCGGAGACTGTATCGTCCATCATGGCAGACTCGCCACAGGTACCATCTCGGTTGGCGCTGAAGTTACCGCCACGGTGGATAAGAACAGAATGGACAGTAAGAGGAATCATACTGCTACGCATCTTCTGCAGTGGGCTTTGCAGCAGGTATTAGGCGAATCGGTAACCCAGCAGGGAAGCCGCGTCTGTCCCGATTACCTCAGGTTCGACTTTACTTATCCCAAGGCCTTAACTTCCGAGCAATTAAAACAAGTCGAACATCTTGTTAATGAAAAAATCGCTGAAAATGCCCGCGTAATCTGGACCGACTTACCGATCGACGAGGCCAAGAAACTCGGTGCGATGGCGCTTTTCGGCGAAAAATACGGTGACGAGGTTCGCGTTGTGGCGATCGGTGCCGAAAATGAGAGCAGCGTTAAAAACGCATTCAGCCGCGAGTTCTGCGGCGGAACGCATGTTGTCAATACGGGCGAAATAGGGAGTTTCAAGGTGACAAAAGAAGAGAGCATCTCCGCCGGTGTCCGCAGGATAACCGCGCTGACCGGCCGGGCACTTAACGATTATCTTACGAAGAGAAGTGAAATAGTCGATGACCTCGTCGAAATGTTGAAAGTGCCGCCTGAGCAACTGTGCGGGCGGATCCAGAAACTAATCGACGACAACAAGGAGTTGACCAAACAGCTAAAGTCCGCAGCCAAAAAAGGCGGGACAGACACAATCGCCGAAGCCGACAACCTGTTAGCCGAGGCCGAAAGAATCGGCGACACGGTCTTGATAGTCGGCCGGGTCTCGCCTGCACCCATCGAGCAGATACGTAGCGCTATCGATAGCTTAAAGAAGAAGGCGAAATCCGCCGCAATTGTCCTGGGTTTTGCCGAAAGTGAAGATAAGGCCCTGCTGTTGGCTGCCATGACCGATGACCTCGTAAAGAAAGGCCTTAGCTCCGGTGACATTGTCAAAACAATCGCTCCGGTCATTGGCGGTGCCGGCGGCGGAAGACCCCATTTAGCCCAGGCCGGCGGAAAAGATGCCACAAAACTAAACGAAGCGCTGGAAATCGCAACGAAGACTCTCGAGAGTAAACTAAAAGGTCAGTCAAGTTGAGTAAAAGGTTGTTAGTCAGCTACGATGTGTAACTCTCGCGGATTTCAGTCGGACATTAGAGGTCCGTTGCAAGTTGAAGTATTTCGGCTTCGGATAAGACCCTCCCGAATATCTTGACATCATCAATCTTGCCGGCAAAGAACTGTATGCCGCCCAGATATGCCATTCGGCCCATCTCTTTGTCGTAAGATGCGTCTGAATTGTAGCTTCCCTCGCCGGAAGTACTGGAATCGTACGACGACTCGAAACCATCGATATAGATTTTGCACGTTTTTGTACCGGCATCCCAAACAGCGGCGACATGACGCCAACTATCGGATGCTAATGAGCCTGCGGGTGTTGCAAAGTAAGCATTAGTAACAGAGTGGCCTGCCCAGAAGTTAAGATACCTTGCCGATTCTGTTCCCTGTTTTCTCAGTATCCAGCCCGCCGTACCGTCGGGAAATGCACCTATGATTATTCCCTTGCCGGTTTCTGACTCATCGTAAATCCACGCTGAAACGGTGAAGTCATCGGCCGGCAAATCGGTCAACGCCGCCGGCGAGCCGAGATTGATATAGTCACTCGCTCCGTCAAAAGTCAAGGCGCCGTCTATCCGGCCGGTTGTGTGCAGAATGGAGGTATTCTGTTGGGCGGAGCCGTCATTGCCGTTACTGCTGCTGTCCAAGACCGTCGTGTTGTCTGTATCGTCATCCATGCACCAATAGCCGGTGTAAGCTACGGAACCATACAATTCCTGAATTTCGCTCGATGTCAATGTCTTATTGAATATCTTGACATCATCCATCTTGCCGGCAAAGAGCTGTATGCCGCCCAAATATGCTATTCGGCCCATCTCCTTGTCGTAAGATGCATCCGAATTGTAGCCGCCTTCGCCGGCGGTACTGGTAACATAGGACGACTCAAAACCGTTGATATATATCTTGCATGTCTTGGCAGCGCCGTCCCAGACAGCAGCTACATGATGCCAGTTGTCGGATGCCAATGAACCTGCAGGTGTTGCAAAGTAAGCATTAGTGGTAGAGTGGCCCGCCCAGAAATCAATGTACAGGTCTGTGCCGATTCCCTGTTTTCTCAGTATCCAGCCTGTGGTGCCGTCGGGGAATACGCCCATAATTATTCCCTTGCCGGTTGTCGATACATCGTAAATCCATGCTGAAACGGTGAAGTCATCGGCCGGCAAATCGGTCAAAACGGCCGGCGAGCCGAGGTCGATATAATCGCTCGCCCCGTCAAACGTCAAGGCGCCGTCTATCTGGCCGGTTGTGTGCAGAATGGAGGTATTTTGCCGGGGTGTTCCGTGGTTGTTGCCGGTGCTGTCTAACATTAGCATATTAGAAGCGTTGTCGTCCATTGTCCAGTGGCCAATCACCCCCGGCTCCTGAACAAATGTCAGCCAATTCTCAGCCAAAACGAGAAGATCATCAATACCAACTTTCCCGTCGCCACAATCCGGTGCGATGTCCGCCGAGAGTGCTCCGACGTCTTCGAGCCATTGGTCGGCGAGAATCGCAGAGTCAACAAAGTCCACGAAGTGGTCACCGCTCAGGTCGGCGGTAGGACAGAACGTATTTAACTCATAAGCACCCATGTCCACGCGGCCGTAACGGACGCGGAGGTCGCCATCTATGTCCGTCCAGCCGATGTAATCACCATCCGGGTCGCCGGCGTTAACACACGGCGACAGCAAGTTCAAATGATAATCGCCATCCACCCAGAAATCATCATACGGATCACTCGGCGTGCCGCTGTCATCCCGGTATCCCGGCTCAACAAACATTGGGTCCCCTTCGATATTGCCTGTGCCCGGGTAACCACCTTGTACGTCGCTGTAGTTTACCGTTGCTGTTCCGGTGCCCACATATATTTCATCAGGTACGTTACCCCACAGAATGCAGTTGCCGACCATCGTGTCACTCAGGCCGTTGTTCAGTATCCCGCCCCCGTCGGAGTATGCCAAATTCCCGCTGAAAGTGCAGTTGGTTACTGTTGGGTTACTCATGTGGCAGAACATTCCTCCGCCCTGGTCATCGGACGTGTTGCCGCTGAAGGTGCAGTTTATCACGTTTGGGGCACTCTCGAAGTTGCACATGCCGCCGCCCAAAGTGCCCAGGTTGTTGCTGAAAACACAATTGACCAACGTCGGACTGCTCCCATAGTCATTGCAGATCCCGCCGCCGAAGTAACCTACGGAGCTTAGAATCCTGCAGTTGGCTACTGTCGGACTGCTCCCCTTGCAATAGATACCGCCCCCATCGTATAAGTCATAGTCGCCGGCGTTGGTAATTGTCAGGCCATCCAGAACAGAATTGGTGCCTTCACTGGTACCGAAGTAGAAGCCGCGCCCTTGATACCCGCAGTCGATAATTGTGGCGGCAACTACGGCCTGGTCTTGTGGGTCGGTACTGTTGACGGTGATGGCCCTGCCGGCGAAGTTAATATTATAGTTGCCTGCACCTGTGTAGGTGCCGGGGTGGACCACGATAATATCCCCGTTATTGGACGCATCTATTGCGGCCTGGATGGTAGTGTGGTCGGCGGATCCATCATCGTCAACTGTGATTACTTGTGCACTTGTTGCTCCGCTCAGCAGCAGGCAAAGCCAAAGCGCATACACCCTCTGCATACCCCTCACTCCTATAAATTAAATCTCAGCCCATTACAGCCCAATTATTATACTGGATTATAACCCGATAATCAAGTGTTTTTTTGCCAAGAACCCATCATAATGCGTTTTTTGGCCGTTTTTGAGCCTCAGCCCTGTATAATAGCATCCCGGTCGGTTGCATTACCGGCCTGCACGAGAAACTGATGTACCGCCCAACTCGAAAAAGTCTTGATTTTTGCTTGTTTTTGCACATAATTATGAACTTCTTTGAAGTATAAAGCGTAAAAAAATAAACTCATTTTTAAAGGCCCTCATATTTGGTCTGGCACAAATTTGAGGGATTCGTTCAGTCACGAGAGATTTTGGAAGGAGAAAGTCTTTATGGCGACAGATGTCAAACAGATTGGAGAGTTAGTTCAGCAAAAAAGCGAGTTCGTACGCGCCCTTTTTGGGGAGCTCGATAAGGTAATTGTCGGGCAGCGCTATATGCTCGAGCGCATGCTCGTCGGGCTTTTGGCCAACGGTCATATCCTCCTGGAAGGCGTGCCGGGTCTTGCCAAGACGATGGCAGTAACGGTCTTGTCGCGGGCGATAAACGCGGATTTCAGGCGGATACAGTTTACTCCTGATTTGCTGCCCGCCGACTTGATTGGCACCCAGATATATCGCCAATCCGACGGCGAGTTTTACACCCGCAAAGGCCCAATTTTTGCCAATATCATATTGGCAGACGAGATCAACAGAGCACCGGCGAAGGTCCAAAGCGCCCTGTTGGAGGCCATGCAGGAAAGGCAGGTTACAATAGGCGAAGAAACCTTCGGCGTTCCGGCCCCATTCCTTGTACTGGCCACCCAGAATCCCATCGAGCAGGAAGGAACGTACCCGCTGCCGGAGGCGCAGCTCGACAGGTTCATGCTGAAGCTCAAGATTGACTATCCTAATAAAGACGAAGAGCGTCAAATTCTCGACAGGATGGCCGTTACTGATAAGAAGTTTGACATACAAGCGGTCATCAGCCCCGCCGATATATCAGAGGTCAGAAGCATTGTTGACGAGATATATATCGACGAGAAAATTAAGGATTATATCGTCGATGTCGTTTACGCCACCCGCCAGCCGGCTAAATACGGCCTTGAGTTGGCCGATTTTATAAGCTATGGAGCCTCGCCTCGGGCGACTATTTACCTTGCAGTTGCCGCTAAGGCCAACGCCTTTATCCAGCAAAGAGGTTACGTTACCCCCCAGGATGTCAAGACCATAGGCCCCGATATCCTGCGTCACAGGGTCATCGTAAGCTATGAAGCCGAGGCCGAGGACAAGACCAGCGACGATATCATAAAGACGATATTCGACAATATCGAAGTACCATAAATAGTTTTGAGGTTTAAGTTTCGAGTTTTGAGTTGACTCAAAACTAAGAACTCAAAACTCAAAACTAAAAACTAAACATTATGATACCGAAAGAACTAATCAAAAAAATCAGGCAGATTCAGATATACACCTCCCGCGCGGTAAATGCGAGTTTTGCCGGCCAGTATGAAAGTGTCTTCAAGGGCAGGGGTATGCAGTTCGATGAGGTCCGCGAATACACGCCCGGCGACGACGTTCGCTCCATCGACTGGAATGTTACCGCCCGCACCGGCAGGCCCTATATTAAGCGTTTTGTCGAAGAACGCGAGATGACCGTGCTTTTCGCCGTTGACCTGAGTGCCAGCGGTGATTTTGGAACCGTCAACAAGGCAAAAAACGAGCTTGCCGCCGAGTTCTGCGCGGTGCTGTCTTTTGCCGCCGCAAAAAACAATGACAAAGTGGGCCTTTTGATTTTCACCGACAAGATAGAGCTTTATATCCCTCCGAAGAAGGGCAGCAGCCATGTGTTAAGGCTTATTCGCGAATTGCTGTATTTTAAGATGCCGGCCAGCCAAACAAACATCGGCCAGGCCCTTGAATATATTGCCGGGGTCACTCGCAAAAAGGCCACGGTCTTTCTCGTCTCTGATTTTATTGAAACCGACTTCAAAAAACCTCTGAGCCTGCTTAATAAACGCCACGATGTCATCGCCGTCTCCGTCCGCGACCGTGCCGAGGTCGCCCTGCCTGGGGCCGGACTTATCGAGTTCGCCGATGCCGAGACTGGCGAGGTCATCCTCGTCGATACATCTAACAAAAGATTTAGAAATCAATATGCGGGCAGCAGTAGCGCCCGCTTCGGCCGGTTGGAGAATATGTTAAGGTCAATTAACGTCGATTGCATAAGCATAAGCACGGACAAGCCCTATGTGCAGGATTTGATTGCATTTTTCCGTATGCGACACAGGCGACATTAACCGTTTGAAGGAGAGCCGAAGTTATGGAAGAAAAGCTGGATTTCTCACTACCCGGAAACAAACCCAAAAGCCCAGTTACCGGCAAAATAGTAATCTTGCTGCTTCTGGTTTTGCTGCTGCTCGGGGTTCTCAACCTCACCCGGAAAATTACACCTCCGAATCCGGTCCAACCCACGACAGCTTCACAGCTTTGGGCCGAAGAAACCAAACAATTGGCACTCAAGCTCGCCCGGCGGAATCTGTACTCTCGTGCAGCTAAGGTCTGGCAGGACTATCTCGCCGCCGCCGAGCTCGGCGACGTCGAGCGGGCTAAAGCCCTGTTTCAGGTGGCTACGCTTCTGGAAAAAGCGGGACAGTTCGAAGAGGCGATTGAATATTTCTATCGCGCCGAAAGCGCAGCCAAAGTCGATGAATTGTCCGGCCAAATCAATACGCATATCAAGGATTGTTTCGAGAAGCTCGGAAAATTCTCCGCCCTGCGATATGAGCTGATGGACCGGACCAGCCTTGACGATTCCACCCAGGCAGGCGCCAAAGTCGTCGCCGAGATAGGCCCTGAAAAGATAACCGAAGCCGACCTCGATGCGATAATAGAAAACAACATTGACAATCAACTCAGCCCCATGGCGGCCTTTATGACCGCTGAGCAGTTGAATGAGCAGAAAGCCAAAATGCTGGAACAGTTTCGCACCTCGGAGGCCAGGAGCCGGTTCCTCCAGAGTTGGCTTGCCCAGGAGATCCTGTACCGGCAGGCCCTCAAAGAAGGCCTGAGCGACGATGCGCAAGTTAAAAAGCTCCTTGACGACCTCGCCCGCAGTGTCCTCAGCCAGGAAATGATGAGCAGGGAACTCGCCGCAAAAATCAGCATAACCGAAACCGACCTCCAGACTTATTATACGGCAAATAAAGATAAGTATATTGAGCCGGCGAACGAAGAGGAGGGGACAGATGAGCGGCAAAAAACCTTCGACGAAGTACGCCAGCAGGTAATGTCGGAATTACTGGACCAGAAACGCCAGGATGTTCAGGCCGAATATATAAATCGGATGATGGACCAATACAACGTCATCATACATACTTCTGTATTAACACCGTCAGGCGAGACCGGAGAATGAGCGGAATACAAAGAGAGCACAAGAACAGAAGCGCACTTGTGACTTACACAATTATCACATGCGCACTTACCCTCTTTTGCCACGGTTGCGAAAAAGACACCGCATCAAATTCATCGAAATCAGAGTTCAAGATAGATAAGCTCTTCGAGCGCGGGCCGCTCGCCGTCCATGTTCGCCTCGACAAAGACAAGATAACTATCGCCGAGACCTGCCTGCTGCAATTCGAAGCTGCGATTGACCCGAAATACGAAGTGCTGATGCCGCAGGTCGGAGCAGAACTGCAGAATTTTGGTATCCTTGACTGGGACAATTTAGGTGACAGGCTCGACGAGGACAATAACGTGGTCAGTACCTGTCAATATCGCCTTGAGCCGTTTCTTTCCGGCAATTATCAGATACCCGCTTTTATGTTTGAATTCACCGATGCCAACAGTCTCGCCGAAAAAAAATACACCCTTACCACAGAGCCTGTCGATATTGAGGTTACTTCTCTGTTGGGCGCCGACCGCGATAATCTGGTCATAGCCGACATTGAAGATGTGGTGGATATGCCGAAGCAGGCCTCATTTTGGCCGCTTTGGACTCTTGGCACCTGTGTCGGCATCGCCGCCGTCATAATCGGCTGGCTCTGCCTGCGGCGGAAACGTATTCAGGAGCTTGTCAGAATCTTCAAGCCCGCCCATGAAATCGCCTACGCAATGTTGAAGGCCCTTGTCAAAGATGACCTCGTCGCAGCCGGCAAAATAAAGGAGTTTTACGAGCGCATCAGCGACATTCTCCGGCATTATATCGAGCATCGTTTTGATTTGAGGGCACCGGAAAGAACCACCGAGGAGTTCTTAGCAGAACTGGCGCTTTCAGATGTTCTTGGCCAGACTGACAAAAAGATGTTGGAGGAATTTCTGATACATTGCGACCTTGTAAAATTCGCAAAACACGACCCGACACACGACCAGGTTCAACGTACATTCGATATAGTTAAAGATTTTATAGAGAAAACTAAATCCGACGAACGGAAGATAGATGTTACAGACAGCCTGCAAGAAGAACCAGTAGAGGCTGGAGCCGCTTAAATGCAATTGTATTTTCCATGGGCATTATTGTTGCTTTTGATTCTGCCGGTCATGGCGCTCCTGACGCGGCGAAAGAGACACACCGCTGCCGTCAGGTTTCCCAGCCTGACGGATATGAAGGCAGCCCTTGTATCCTGGCGGCTCAGGTTTAGGCCTGTTTTGAAGTTGCTCAGACTCGTCTGCCTCATCCTCTTGGTAATAGCCCTTGCACGGCCGAGAAAGGGAACCAATATCTCCGAAACCGCCACCGAAGGCGTAGCCATAGAAGTGGTTGCCGACCGTTCAGGCAGCATGCAGGCGGAGATGGATTATCGCGGCAAGAAGCTCAACCGCCTGGAAACCGTCAAGGGCGTCCTCGCTGAGTTCATCAAAGGCAGTGAGAAAGGCCTTGCCGGCCGAAGCAGCGACCTCGTCGGCCTTATAACTTTCGCCCGCTATGCAGATACTAAGTGCCCCCTTGTCCACAGCCACGATGTCCTGCTCGAGTTTCTCAGGCAAACCGAGATAGTGAAGATGCGAGCTGAAGACGGAACTGCAATAGGCGACGCCGTTGCGCTGGCGGCGGCAAGACTCAAAAAGGCGGAAGAGGAAATCGAGCAAAGAAGAGCACAGTTAGGATTTGGAGGCTCCGAAGACTCCGACGCTGCCGACGAAGCCGGATTCAAGATAAAGAGCAAGGTAATTATCCTTCTTACCGATGGTATCAATAATGCCGGCCAATATAGTCCTCTCGAGGCCGCCCAGTTAGCCAAAGACTGGGGTATAAAAATTTACACAATCGGCATAGGCTCGGCCCAGGCATATACGACTATTCGAACCATGTTGGGCTCTTACAAAGTCCCGACGCAGGACAACATTGATGAAGGCCTGCTTAAGGCGATTGCAGAAAATACAGGCGGTTTCTACGGAAGGGCGGGCGATGCAAAAACCCTTCGCAAAATTGTTGAAAAGATAGACAGCCTTGAAAAGACCGAGGTCAAGTCCGTCCAGTACACCCAGTACGCCGAGCAGTTCGGACCCTGGGCATTAACCGCATTAGTACTATTAGCCTGTGAGATGCTCGCCGGCTGTACAATATTTCGAAAGATACCGTAGATAGGTGATTGATTAAGCCATGAATTTGGGTAACGATAACGCATTGTGGTTGCTGTTTGCTGTGCCGGCTATTTTACTGCCTGCATATATATGGTGCTTCTGGCAAAAGGGGCGGGCCCTGAGGGTACTGGCCAGTATCGATATGCTCAAAAAAATTAACAGCACAGTCAGCATCAAAAAGCAGATTGCAAAATCGCTCATGCTGGTCGTAGCTTTTGTAAGCATCGTCATAGCCCTGACCGAACCGAAATGGAACCCCAAGCCCCAGAAGATAAAACGAAAAGGCAGGGACATCGCGATACTGCTCGACACATCACGCTCGATGTTAGCCGAGGACATCAAGCCCAACAGGCTCCAGCGTGCAAAAATAGCCATCACCGACCTCATGGAGACACTCAGAGGCGACAGGCTTGCCATCGTAACCTTTGCCGGCAACAGCGCCATCAAGTGCCCCCTCACCCAGGACTATGCCTTCGTGCGAATGGCACTTGCCGACATATCCATCGAAAGCACTACCCGCGGCGGCACTTTAATCGGTGATGCTATCAGAAAGGCTACAGAAGAAGTCTTCGACAATCAAAGCCGCGAGTTCAAGGACATAATCCTGATTACCGACGGGGATGACCACGACAGTTTCCCGGTCGATGCCGCCCAAAAGGCCTCCGAAGCCGGTATCAGGATAATCGCCATCGGCTTGGGCGATGACGACACCGGCTCGCGGATTCCTGTTACCGGCCCAAACGGCCAAAAGTCCTTTTTGAAGTACGAAGGCCAGGAAGTCTGGTCGAAGGTCAACAGCGACATGCTCCGAAAGGTCGTTTATGCCACCGAAGGCGGAAAGTACATGTCCGTCAAGCCCGGCACAACCCTCGACCTCGGCCAAATCTACGAAAAGCTCATCGCCTCGGCGCAAAAACGCGAGCTTGAATCCGTAACGATGATGCAATACGATGAAAAATTCCAGATATTCATTGCTTTAGGGATTGTTCTCGTCATTTGGGAGTCATTGATAAGTGAACGCAGGAAAACTTGAAATCATTTTGATAGTCCTTCTGGCCCTGCTCCTTGTCCGGCCCGTTCGTGCGGATTCTGCGAGGGATTTGCTCCGGCAGGGGAACAAGCTGTACGCAAGCGAGAAATTCAATGATGCCATCACACAATACGACCAGGCACTTGTCGAAGCTCCACAGGCCCCCGAACCCAAATTCAACAAGGCAAACAGTTGCTACCGGCTCGATGACCTCGCTGAGGCGATTGACCTTTATAAAGAAGTCGCCGCCGAGGCCAAGGATATGAAACTCGTCGCCGGGGCCAAGTACAATCTCGGTAACACCTTCTTCCAGCAGGGTATGAAACAAAGAGACTCAAACCTGCAAAAGGCCCTCGAAGATTTGCAAACCAGCATCAGTTACTGGCGGCAAAGCCTTGATATTGACCCGGAAAACGAAAAAGCCGCAAGAAATATCGAGGTCGCCCGCCTGATTATTAAAGACATCATCGACCAGATCAATAAACAAAAAGACGAGCAGAATAAACAACAACAGGATCAACAACCCGACCAACAACAGCAAGACCAACAACAACAGGACCAGCAACAAAAAGGACAGGACCCCAATCAATCAGATTCCCAACAACAGCGGAATCAAGAACAACAAGAAACAGGCCCCCAGGAACAGAAAAAGGAAGAAAAACAAGCACAACCTCCTGATGCAACTGCTCAGGAGATTCTCGATAATGAGCAGCGCCAGAACCAAAAGAGGCAGATTTTCCAAAGCCAGGGCTGGCAAAAGGTCGAAAAAGACTGGTAAGATGAAAGCAAAAGCCGGACACATCCTGATTGTTTTAGTTCTGATAGCGGCGACGGCAAGGCCGGCCTTGGCCGGGATACAGGTATTCGCCCAGGTTGACGCCTCTGCGGACATCTACGTCGGCGAGAGCTTCACCTACAGCGTAATTATCGACGGCGAAAACAAGCCCGGACAAGTTGATCTTGCCCCATTGGCCCGGTACAACCCGCAAAGTGCCGGCAACAGAGACGTCTCTCGGTCCTCCGTCACTATTATAAACGGAAAAATGACCAAAAGCGTCACCAAGCGATACGTAATGAGTTACGCTCTTACCGCCGGCGGGGCGGGCCGAATTCAACTGCAGCCCGTAACTGTTACCATTGATGGAAAGGATTACCAGACTAATCCTGTGGATGTGAATATTCTTCAACCCGGCGCCACCGACAAACTCGACCTTGAGGTTAAGCTTTCTGATACCGCCTGCTACGTAGGCCAGCCGGTCGTAATGACGGTCAACTTCTATATTACGGCGGATGTCGGAGATTTTAATTTCACTGTTCCATCCTTTGCCGGCGATACTTTCATCCTTGAGGACCCTGATGTTTCCGGCAGGGGGGCCAAGGAATATCGCCTCAGCAGCGGTGTGCATGTCTTTGTCAGTCAATACCGCGTAACTCACAAAGGTAGAGACGCTATCCTGCTCACATTCAGCAAAGTCCTGATTCCCAAATATGCAGGGCAAATCCGACTGGCGCCTACAAGTGTTTCGGCGCAAGTTGCCGTCGGGCGCCAAAGACGACGGGGCGGCTTTTTCGATGACTTTTTTGGCCGAACACAGTACAAAAGGTTCATGGCAAAATCAAAAGCGCTTGCGCTGAACGTCCTGCCGTTGCCCCAAGAGGGTAAACCCGAAGATTTCTATGGTCTCGTAGGCAGGTATTCAATCTCTGCTTCGGCATCACCAACCAAAGTAAGCAGGGGTGACCCCATTACCCTGACCATCAAAGTTGGAGGCAACAAATATCTTAAGCCCGTTCAGTGGCCCGCTCTTGAGCAGATACCGGAAATGGCCCAAAATTTCAAAATCCCTTCCGAAAGAAGCTCGCCCACAATGAAAAAGGGCTTCAGGCTCTTCACACAGACAATCCGCCCCAACAATAATGACGTTACCCGGATTCCGCCTGTCCCGCTTGCGTTTTTCGATGTTGATAAAGGCGAATACGTAATCGCCCAAACCGAACCGATAAAACTCGAGGTTAGCCCCGCCAAAAAGTTGACCGCCGCTGATTTGGTGGGCCCGGATTCTGCACCGGTGACCAGAGAAGTTGAGGCAATAAAAAAAGGCCTTTCCGCCAACTATGAAACCTCCGACATCCTGACCAACCAGAGCTTCTCACCCCTTGCCGCCGCAACCAGCCTTCCATGCGCTCCCGTTTGGACTTTGCCTTTGGTTGTGTTGATATCAAGCTCGCTTATTAAGCTTTTCACTCATACGACACCCGAAAAGATAGCCGCCAGACGCAGACGCCGCGCCTGCGCAGCCGCCGTCGCGCAGTTGAAAAAGATCGACTATGACATCTCACGCGAGCCCCACGAATCGCTCTCAGCGGCCATGACCCAATACGTCGGCGCCCGTTTTGACCGAATGGCAGGTTCTCTTACCGCTCAGGACTGTCACGAAATTATCTCTTCGTCCACAAACGAACCGAAGATCGCCGATACATACAGAGATATCATAGACCACTGCGAATCGGCCCGCTATGCTGCCGTCCAGGCGGATATTGACTCTGCCAAAATCAAAGAAGTTATCAAACTCATTCGTAATATCGAAAAGAAGTCCAGGAAATGACACACAGAACCGCCGCTAACATAATAACAGGATTGTTGTTCTTAAGCTTGCCCGCCGTTTCACAGGCCGAACTGCCAAAGGACCAGATAAACACCCTCTTCACTCAGGCGAACGAGGCCTTCAGAGAGGCTAATTCCGAGCGCACCGACCCAACCAAAGCCGAAAGGCTCTACGAAGAGGCAATCCTTGCCTATGAAAAGATTATCGACCGGGGCCGGATAGAAAATGCGGGCCTGTATTACAACCTTGCAAACACCTACTTTCTCAAGGATGACATCGGCCGGGCCATACTGAATTACCGAAGGGCCGCAAAACTTGACGCCGCCGACACCAACATCCAAAAGAACCTTGACTTTGCCCGAAGCCGGAGAGTTGACAAGGTCCAGTTAAAAACACAAAAGCGTGTCCTGCACACACTCTTTTTCTGGCATTACGACTTTTCTCTCAGGACAAAATTTGTTCTGACCTGTATCGTCTTCGCTGCCTGCTGCATTGCTTTAACGCTGATAGTGTGGTTTGGCCGCTCTCCCGCCGCCACCACTACAGTGGTAATAACCGGCGTACTTACTCTTTGCCTTGTGGTCTCTGTAGTTATAGAAACAAGAACACAGGCCGCTGAAATCTGCGGAGTAATTACCGCCGATAAAGTCATCGCCCGACAGGGTGACGGCCAAAACTACGCCCCCAGTTTCAAGGAGCCTTTGCACGCCGGCACAGAATTCGACCTGCTTGAAGACCGCACCGGCTGGCTCCACATAAAACTCGCCGACGACACCGACACATGGATACCAGACCACTCCGCAGATTTGATTTAGCTTTCAGCATTAGCTTAGGGTGGCAGCCTCAAGCGAAGCTTGGGGATGGTTTTTCACACTTTTATATAGTCGGATTATTTGTGAAATGCGGTAGGGTGCGATTCATCGCACCAATTACAGGAGTAGGGTCGGATGAGAAACCGGTGTTTTTGAACAGCAATACTGGAAAAAGACCGGTTAAGTCAATACACAATCGGCTCGATAACTTCAGGTGTTCGGGTAAAGTATCGTGGTGCGATACTACTACATGCTTATACGAAACTGGAGATACAATGTACAAGAAAGACCCTCGCTTTGAAACACCAGATGATGTATCCAAAATATGGCGGTATATGAATTATGATAAATTTAAATCCTTTATTGTAGAAAAGATTTTATTCTTTTGCTCAATTGATACATTGAAAAAGGCGGATCCTTATGAAGGTTCTTATTATGCATGCAAGCTTCTTAATGAAGTTAATCCATCCGACGCCCAACATTTTGTAAGTCAAATCAATCAATGTGGTCTTCCAATCGCAGTTAATTGCTGGCATTTGAGTGAACATGATTCTATGGCTATGTGGAAGATTTATTCTGGCGATAAGGGCATTGCAGTTCAAACTACCATCCAGAAATTCAAAGCAGCATTTGAAAAATATCAAGATTCGGTAAAGATTAGCAAGATTTCTTATACTGATGAGCCAATCGATCATCCAATTGGTTGGTCAGTGGGTAAGCTCTTTGCTTGCATGACTAAAAGAAAATGTTATGAGCATGAAAAAGAAGTACGAGCGCTCATTTGGGAAACAACGGAAATAAATCGAACAAAAGATGGAAGTGCAATTGTACCAATTGAAATAAATAATCTTATAGAGAATATTTTTCTTTCACCGACATCGGAAGATAATATGATGAATAATGTTTGTGTGTTGCTGAATAAAAGTGGAATTCATATAAAGCCCAAAAAGTCCCAAATATTAACTTCACCCCCTTTTTAAACAAAATATAACACTTTAATCCAACGGACTCCCTATCACTCGCTCCTCAGGTACTCGTCCAATTAAAAGGTGATGCAATATTCTTTGGTGCGAAAAATCGCACCCTACACGACTGCAACGGTTACCGAAGCTCTACAAACTAATTATCGCTTGAGCGATTTTTTCGGCGGCGTCTAACTTTACTAAGCCCTTGCCGTGTTGCCCCATATCTTTGCGTTTTTCATCATTGGACATAAGCGCCGTTAGCTCACGCAAAAGATTCTTCGATGTCTGCTCGCAATCGGTCACAACATCGTCAACTATGACCGCACCGCCCGACTCGACCAGCTTCGCAGCGTTCAAATACTGGTGCCTGTCTTTATGATATGGATAAGGCATACAAATCGCAGCCACTCCCGCTGCTGCATATTCGGCTACACTTACCGCCCCGGCCCTTCCCACAACTAAATCGGCCACAGCCAACAGGTGCGGCATGTCATCGAAGTAATCGATAATCTTATGTCCAATCCCAACATCCGCATATCCGGCCTGCACCCGCTTAAAATCTCTTTTACCCGTAATGTGAACTATCTGCCAGGACTCCGCGAACGGTTCAAGGTCTGCTGCCAGAGCACATACCGCATCATTGATGCTCATCGACCCGCTCGAAGCCCCGGTAACAACAAGAGTCTTCTTGTTTTCGCAAAGCCCTAATTCAGCAGCAGTCTTTGATTTATCGGGATTTGCAAAACCTGCTCTCAATGGACAGCCGAAAACACTAACCTCGGCTTTCATGTTTTCAAAGTGTTCTGCGGTATCATCGAACTGAACGAAAATCTTTTTCGCAAAGTGCGCCAATAGCCTGTTCGCCCGGCCCGGTACAATATCAACGTTGATTACAGCGACGGGCACGTTGAGTCTGTGTGCGGCAAGGACCGCAGGCGCCGATGCGAATCCGCCTGTACCTATGATAACCGACTGGTCGGCAACCGGATTGATTTTTTGTCCGGCGAGTCTGTAGCTTCGCACCAGCCTTGAAAAAAAAACTACAAGCTTGTCCGGCCGAAGTGAGAAGGATATAGCCGGCAGCGGAAAAAATTCATAGCCTGTCTTTGCAAGTATCTCCGAATCAATCGCCCGCTTACTGCAAAAGAATGTAATGTGTGCATCGGGCTCGGCTTTTCGTATATGCTCTGCCACCGAAACCGCAGGGTAGATATGGCCGCCCGTCCCTCCACCCGCGAAGAAATAATGTGACCGCTTCATCGACTAATTTCCCCGAATTTGGTGCTGTCTTTCAGTCTGCTTTGCGATATTGAGCAGCACTCCAACCGCTCCCGCCGACAGCAGCATACTCGTTCCCCCGGCACTTACAAACGGCAGAGGTATCCCCTTTGTCGGCAGGACGACCATGGCAACACCGATATTTATCGCTGCCTGAAGTGCGATTGTCAGCACGATGCCTGCCGCTAATACTCGGCCAAATCTGTCCTCGCATCGAATCACAATTATCATCCCGGCGACGACAAAGACAATGAAAATCGCGATTACCAGCGCCGCTCCTACAAATCCCAACTCTTCGGCGATGATCGCGAATACGAAGTCGGTCGTATCCTCAGGCACATGGCCATACTTGCAAATCCCTTTGCCCAGGCCCTTTCCCCATATGCCGCCGGTGCTTATCGCAATCAGCGATTGTCTTGCCTGGTAGGAAATCGCATCGGGGTTGATAAAGCTCTTTATCCTGTTGACACGGGTTGGCGAGCTGACTATTGCCGCATAAAAGAAGGCCGCCGTCACCGGAAGCGGCGTCAGGAAATGCCACCAGCACGCGCCGCCTATTACGAGCATCAAAAACGTCAGCAGGGCTATAAATGCCGCCGTCCCAAAGTCTTGCGTCACTATCAGCGCCACCACCAGTCCTGGGAACAGGCATATAAAGACAAATCCCCTCCAGTATAGCTTGATAGTATCGGCCAGACTGACAACAAGAGCCGCCAGGAAGAAGATGATGGCCCATTTTGCGAGTTCAGACGGCTGAAAGCTCACATACAGAGGCCCGGGGGCAAGATCCAGCCACCGCCGTGCGCCATGCTTTTGGACCCCGATTCCGGGGATTAGAACAAGTATAAGTAAGGCTATTGCAAGTATTAGCAGGTACGGCAAAAAGGATTTTGCCGGCGAACCGACGGTCAAACTGAATTTTTTATAATCTACCCTGCTGCCCAGGTACATCACCAAAATGGCCAAGGGAAAGAAAAGAACCTGTTTCAGAGTCGTAAAGTCGTAAAAATGCTGTAAATCGTAAACAGTACTAACGTTAGCTCCTGCCGAAAAGACAAACACCGTCCCCATGGCCATCAGAACCAACACCACCGCCTCGATTAAGGGGGCTATACGGACATTTTGTTCTATCCTTGACACAGTCATCTAACTATGTCGGCACCGCGCAAGAGGCAGCACCAGAAAAATTTTTTGAAATTAACGGTTTTCCTTGCCGCAGAGCTTGCATTTTCGGACGTAATATGATAAAATGAAGGTCTACAAGTTTTTCTCCCCTCCGGAAGGGTGGTGCTCTAAAAGGCGCGCCCTTCTTTATTTTGTGCTCAATATACGTATCTACCCAAAATATAACGATATAAAGCTCTATTATAGATCATATACACCTTTATAGTAGTCGGATTTGATCCTCTACCGGAGATTTTGGTTGACAAATATCTCGTCTTGGTGTAGTATTTATTGTGTGGGTCTAAAGGCACTCGAGGAGGAGTGGATTGTGGACAAAAGCTCAAGTTTTCTCTGGGGTATGGTATTAGTCTCGGTGGCTGTGGTGGGCACGGCCGCCGGAGCAATCTATGTCGATGCAACAGCCACTGCGGGCGCAAAAGATGGTACGAGTTGGGCCGATGCCTACATTCACCTCCAGGATGCCCTGGCCGTGACGATTAGTGAACCAAACGAAATCTGGGTCGCCCAGGGCACATACAGGCCGGACCGAAGTTCGGCCAATCCCACCGGCAGCAAGCAACGGACAGCGACGTTCCAATTAATCAGCGACGTCGCAATCTACGGCGGTTTCCCTACAGGCGGGGGCCCTTGGAGCGACCGCGATCCGAACGCACATGTCACAACACTCACCGGCGACCTCAACGGAGACGACGAACCCGACTTTACCAACAACGACGACAATAGTTACCACGTTGTCACCGCCAACGGCACCAGCGCAACGGCTGTACTGGACGGGGTTACCATCACTGCCGGTAATGCTAACGCCGTATCGGGTGACGATAGCTATGGCGGCGGGATATACAACGACAGCGGCAACTCTACTGTAACCAACTGCACAATCAAAGGTAACCGGGCAGCGTTGCGAGGCGGGGGAATGTATAATGATAGTAGTTCGGCTACAGTGACCATCTGCACATTCAGCGGTAACTCATCGGGCTCACTCGGCGGGGGGATGTACAACTTATGGTCAGACGGACTCGTGATTTCTAAGTGCACTTTCAGCGCAAATTCAACCTGTGACGGGGGCGGAGGTATATATAATTACTGGAGTAACTCTACGATAACCAACTGTCTATTTGTCGGAAATATAGCACAGGCCGGTTTTGGCCCCAGCGGCGGTGCAATACTCAACGAGGTATACAGTGACCCCGTATTGACAAATTGCCTGTTCAGTGGTAACTGGGCGGATTTTGGTGGTGCAGTCTGCAACTACGACAGTAGTCCGAGCGTGTTCGACTGTACCTTGAGCGGCAACTCGGCTGATTCCGGCGCCGGGATGTATGGCTATAACAGCAGTCCAACACTTGCAAATTGCATCCTGTGGGCTAATACCGACGATATTGGAAGCGATGAAGGTGCCCAGATTTACATTTATACGGGCACACCTGTTGTGACTTATAGTTGCATTCAGGGTCTGGACATCTTTGCCGGAAGCGGTAACATCGGCGACGACCCACTGTTTGTGCGAGACCCAAATGACGGCGGCGACGGCTGGGGCGATGATCCGTGTACACCCGGCGTAGATGAGGGCCGAAACGATGACTACGGCGACCTGCGTTTATCTGTCCCTGTCTCGCCCTGTGTTGATAGCGGCAGCGATGCTGCAGTACCTGCCGATGCCGCCGACCTCGATAGTGACGGCAACACTGCTGAGCAGACCCCCTGGGACTTAGATGGTAACGCAAGAATTATTGATGGTAATGGTGACTCGACACCCACCGTTGACATGGGGGCTTTAGAGTTCGCGCAAGCGAACATCACCCGCAATCCGGCTCAATTCACGTTCTTTGTCGTCAGGCCTAGCTTCGATTCCGAGCCGCAAAGTCTCTACATCTCCAACTCAGGAGCGGGGCAGTTAGACTGGGAGATCACCTGCGGTTGCAACTGGCTGGACGCCGACCCGAATACCGGAAATTCCACGACAAGCCCGAACGAAGTTTTGCTCACCACGGACACATCAAGCCTTACCTGGGGCAGCTATTCGTGTCAATTGACAATTTCCTCACCCGATGCGGTAAACACCCCGCAGACCGTCCAGGTGGACTTGAACATTATCATCAAGGCCGATTTTGATGCGGATGGGGACGTGGACCTTGGAGATTACGGTGTGTTCGCATTGGCCTGGTTGAAAGCGCAAGGCCAGGAAGGGTACAATCCAGTGTGCGATATTGCCGAGCTCTCAAACGATTTCATCGATGAAGCGGACCTTGCAGCATTCGCCGAAAACTGGCTTTATCAATAACAATCGGGCAGCCACCGATTTGTCCTCATTATTGGCGGTACTGGAAGTAAGCGAAAAATTTACGCTTTTCCGGTTGCAATTTTTTTAGAGCGATGTAAACTACGTTTTCTGTTGTGGGTCGGTGCCCGAGTGGCTAAAGGGAACGGGCTGTAAACCCGTTGGCGAGAGCCTACGTTGGTTCGAATCCAACCCGGCCCATTAGTTTGCATTTTCTATCGGCTTTTTATTATCACCTCTGAGTGTTTTAGCCGACGGTCTTGGCTGGCAGATACACGTTGAATGTTGTTCCCCTGCCTATCTCAGTGTCGATCTCGATCCTTCCGCTGTGCTGGTCTATGACCTGTTTCGCAATAGGCATGCCCAGGCCCGTGCCGAACTTACTCTTCTTGGACTCAAAAGGTGTGAATATTTTCTCCTTCATCTCCTCCGATATGCCGGGCCCATTATCGGTGACAGCGAACAGGATTTCTTGCTGCTTGGGCCGGTATCTGGTTTCTATACTGACGATGCCGACCTGTTCATCAACGATGTCGATGGCGTTTAGGATAATGTTCAGAGCCATTTCGTGTAGACGTTCACTATCCAGTTCAATGGTTGGTATTTTCTGGTCTATGCGAATGTTCAGCTTGGAGGCCTTCTGCTTGAGTTGCGATTTGAGCGACTCTATGGCACTCTGGATGACCCTGTTGAAATCACAAGCGCCCGGCTTGATTGGTCTGTCTTTGCTGTAATCCAGCATTTCCAGCGTGTATTTCCGCATTCTTTCAAGGTTGGGTTTCAGAATATCCCAGCTTCGTTTAACTCTGTGTATCTGATTCGTTCTCAGGCCGAAATCCACAATTTCAGCGGCCCCGCCGATCATCTGGAGTATATTCTTAACCGAATGAGACAGTTTAAGCGCTGCAGTCCCCGTTGCCAACAGCCTTGTGTTCTCGCGCATCTTTTTCTGCAGGCAGATGTTATTCAACGCCACACCTATATACCGTCCTATAAACTCCAGCAGTTCAAGATGGCTATTGTCCCATTTACCACTCCTGCTGTCGGCATAAATCACTCCCACCATCGAATCTGCTGTCTTTATCGGGACGCAAATTACAGAATTAATGTTGAATCGCTGAAAGTGTGGTTCTGTGCCGAATTCAGGACTTTGCATTGCGTTTTCAACTATGATTCCGACAGCGCTTTCCATCACCTTGTCAATCACGGCATTGCTCGCCTTCATCTGAGGCTCGCTTTGTTCGTCGCGACATATACTCGCAATACTGACAAGTTCACCCTTGTCATCCTTTAATACTATGTACCCGTGGTCGGCTTCAAGACGCTCTGCTGTGGTCTTCATCGCCGCGGTGAGCACAACTTCGGTGTTCTCACTTGTTAGAGCGTCAAGACCCATGCTGTCTATTAAACAAAGGGTCTGGTCGCTGGTGTCTGGAGCAGTAGCGTTTTGCACTGAAATTTCATTGGCACTTTCTGTCATCGTTCCATGTTTTCCGTCGAAAGCGGGCGATTGCGCCCCACTAAAAATCATATTTGCCCCGCTGCAAGCCGGGCTATCGTGAATTATCGAGTCTTTTTCAAGACGCCTTAATGTGAATCTCCGCTTTTTGCAGAAAGTGCCCAAAGGACCTCAAAATCTGCGGGTCTTGCCCTGTTGGGTCCTATAAATTTTTGGCTCCAGTGTGAAAGTATCGGCAATGGCCCTTCTGATGATATTGTGCTTGTGTGTCTTTGTCCTTAAGTGTGCCGCCCGCGCTGTCGATACTGTTTTAGACAGCGCGCCCAGGAGTCATCTGTGCGCATGACGAATGGTATGGACCAATAGCGCAATTATGGAAAATAAGCACGACAAAAAAAAGCGGGACACCGTCGTTTCATTTCTTTTAGAGGAAAACATTCTCGACGAGGCCT
>Ga0114922_10001340_pt1 | contig 23499 bp, 11 predicted proteins | sample AartaG_FD_100975 | JGI IMG/M metagenome (GOLD analysis project Ga0114922, IMG submission 100975) | Deep subsurface microbial communities from Aarhus Bay to uncover new lineages of life (NeLLi) - Aarhus_00045 metaG | ecosystem: Environmental > Aquatic > Marine > Oceanic > Sediment | place... | reverse complement strand
CTATCGCCCTTTGGGCTGCAACGAAATCGTCGTCGTCCTCGTCGTCGCCCCGCCTTCTGAGGCGGACATCGTCATCGAATCGTTCTGTCGCCCCCTGCGGGGGCTCCGCGGTTGGGGGCAATCGCTTTCCACGGGCTTACGCCCGTGGCTACAGACTATCGCCCTTTGGGCTAAGAAACACCAAACACCGAGAACGCCAAACACCGAGAATGCCAAACACGGGCATTTGGGGCTCGATATCTTCATGCGAGTTGGCGTCTTTTGCGAACAATCCACTCACTCGACATCAGCATGACAAATACGATGAGCACCCACCACTCGTTCCACACTTCTTCTTTCTTTGTCTCTTCGACGGTCTTCTCTTCCCACACGATATCGTCTACGAGCGCCGCGGCTCTTTCGGGGCGGTAGTATTTTCCGCCGCTTCTGGCGGCGACCTCTTTCAGCAGGTCTTCGTTGATGTCGGGCTTTCGAAACTCAAGCGCCGGGTCGCCGACGATGATTGAGACCTCGTCGCGGCCGATCTCCTCGCCGTCCGCCTCTCCTATGGCCGTTATGCCGTACTTGCCGCTCTTGTGCGGCGTGAAGGTGGTGATATAGCCTTCTGCCATCGACGTCGAGAACGCCGAGATGTCGCCCAGTTGCGAGTAAAGAGTCAGCGTTTTCCCGTCCGGCGTCGCCACCTGGCAGCGAACGACCGCGTCTTTTTCCGGGTCGCCATCGGCGTCGGTGGCGGTCACTATCAGGCGCACCTGCTCGCTGAGCTCGTATTCGTCCTTGTCGGTGATCAATTCCACCGCATTGGCGCGCCTGCTCTCGGTCTCTTCGGGCAGCAGCCACTGTACCAGGCTGTTCCAGAAAAGCCCGTGCAGATCGATCGGCAGCACGGCTCGGGTCTGGCCGAGCTTCCAGCGCCAGGTCGAATCGGTGAGCACCACGGCCGATTTGCCCTGGCCGTATCGCTGCACGACCACAATCGGTGACCGCCCGTCGGCCGTGGTGAGCAGGGCGGTAGCGCCCGCTCTCATGCCGCCGGTTATTACCAGCGTATTCAATTCCGGCGCCAGGGTCCAGTCCATCTGGATGCGTTGAAAGACCGGATGTGCGGCGCCCTCGGCCGTGGCAGTTACGCCGTGCGCGGCCTCTACGTAGCGATCCATCGCCCCCGGCACGATCGGCAGCACCCTCGCGAGGGGCGTGGCCGAGAAGCCGTTGGCGCCGAAGCTGTTCTTGCCCCCGAGCAACATCAGGCTCCCGCCGTTCTCCACGAACTTCGCGAGCCGGTCGATCTGGGCGTCGCTGAAGAAACCCCGGCCGATGTCGCCGATGACGATAACCTTGAATTCCTCGAGCCGGCCCTCGTCGAGGGGCGGCTTCGCACCGTCCGCCGCCTTAAAACCACCCTGGATCAGGAGAGTGGCCGCCGATACTTTCACGTACGACAGAACGTCGAGGTTGCGATTCGCGTTGAGCACGCGGTTCACGAACTTGTACTCCCATCGCGGCACATCTTCCAGGTAGAGCACGCGGTTCACCGGGTCAACAACATGCACCGTAAACGTCCGCTCGTTGTTCTGTTTGTCGAGCTCACCCTTCTCCACGGGTATTTGCACCGTGTACTGGTACTTACCGGGGATCTTGGGCGTGTATGTCAGTATTCCCTCGGCTTTCGGCCGCGAGGGTCCCAGCGACTTGATCGCCTGGGCAATCGGCTTGCCGTCGAGCATCAGCTTGATCGGCACCTGCCTGTTTCCGAAGCCTCGCGAGGAAATAGTCACCTGCACGTCCGTTTTGTGATTCACCAACACTCGCTTGTCGGCGACCACACTTTCGACGGCGTAGTCCTTTTCGGCGTGCTCGGCTTCCTTGCTCTTCTCGCCTATGCCGACCACAAACACCGGCGTCTTCAGCGAGCGCGCCACGTCGGTGGGCGACCGACCGGCGTTGTCCCCCCCGTCGGTGAACAGCACGAGCGAAGTCAGATCGTCCGCGCCGAAGCCGTCGACCGAGTCGGCGATGGCCGACCCGAGCGCGGTGGAATCGCCCGTGGCTTCATCCAGCTCGGCAAGCTCCTTGAGCGGCAGATCCTCCAGCGTCGTCGAAAACATGAACAGCCGCACCTTTCCTTTCTTCTGGAGCTTGCGGATCAAGCCGCCGCCATTGTCGGTCAGGATGCTCATGGCAATCTCGAGCCGTGTCTGTGCCTTGCCGTCGTCTCTGATACTCATGCTTTTCGACGTGTCGATCAGTATTCCCGTATGCGACTGCAGCACGGTCGTGATCACGCGCTTTGTCTGCGGCTGAAGCAGCAGAAAAACAACGATCCCCAGCGCCAGGAGCCTCAGGCCGATGACCGACAGCCCCCATCCCGAGCGGATCTCCTTGCGGATCGACCAGAACGACACCCCCAGCACTCCCAACACGGCAAACACCACCAGCCACGTAAGTGCCGGGCCCCAGGGATAGTCGAAAAACCAGTGCATGATTCAGTCGTCCAGTCACTCCCGCCGCCGCCGAGCTTTGGCGGACAGGCAGTCGTCAGTCATCAGTCATCAGTCGTGAGTCTTGAGCCATAATTCATAACTCATAACTCATAGTTCATAATTACTCCGACAGTCCTCCGCTGCGCCGCAGTTTGAGGTAGTCGAACAGCGGCATCTGCACGCCCTCGTGCTCAACGGTTCGGCTGAACAGGTTGGCCACGAGTATCTCAATGCAGAAGAACAGCAGGGCCAGCTTGAACAGCAGCGGCCACAGCTTCCAGCCTTCGCGGGTTTCGGTCACCTGGGCGACGACCATCCCGGGCTTTGCGAGCACCGTTACGTCGAGCCCCTTGAATTCTTCTTCCAGCTTGCGCGTCGGGATCATCGTGACGTCCGATTCGCTCACGTCCGGGTTCACCGAGAAACCATCGTGGTTCGAAAAATCCTTGTGCGCCAACACCTTGTATCGCCCGGGCTCTGCCGTCTGCTCGAAGGTCGCCACAGCATAGCTCCCCTCGATCTTCGGGCGGACATAGCTCGACTTGCCGTCGGGCGTTATCACCTTGATCCTCTCTTTGTAGTGCTTGGCCAGCGCGCGAAACTCAACGGTGTCGCCCACGCTGTATGCGTGATACATCGCCTTGCGGCCCGACATATACGCCACCATCCGGTGCACAATGGGCACATAAATCCGCCGCAGCGGGAGGTTCGACCAGTCGAGGTCGACCGCCGTCGTCACCATCATCACTCGCCCGCGACCGTAGTCGCGTTCGATTATCACGGGCAGGTCGTTTCGCAGTTGCGCGATCACGCGGGCGCCCTCCCGCGGCCGGGCCTGGAAGCAGCGGAAGACCTTGGCCGTCCTCAGATCGCCCATCCCCGCGAATACCGGGTGATTGGGCGATACGCGCCCGAAGCTGTAAAACGTCTTCTTGTCCGCGCGGCCGACAATGTTGCCCAGTGTCGCCGGTATGAAGGACCACTCGTTGTACTCCTCGGCCTGCACCCTGTTGCCGAGGAACATTATCAGGCTGCCGCCGGCGTTGAGAGACGATTCGAGTTTCAGCAGGTCGCGGCCGTCGAGCGCCCGCACGTTGCACAAGATCACGCACTTAAACGGCTCGACGTCGGTGGCCGTCAGCTCCGCGATGCTGATCATCTTCGGCTCAATCCCCGAACCCGCCCGCAGGCCGGTCATGGCCGACGGATTAAGCGCGGCGCCGAGGAAAAACGTTTCCGACAGTGAGGCAATGCCCGAAGGATCGCCGTCGACGCACAGCACCGTCACGCGGTCGTCTATCGTGAGGCTGAACTCGAAACCGTCGTCGATCTCAAGGCTGTCTTTGTTGAGCGCCACCGAGCAGCGATACGTGCCGGGCTCATCGAAGCTGCCTTCCACCGGCACCTGCGCCGGCGCGCCGGGCCGCACGGTGAATGCGGCCTGCTCCTTCTTCTCCGAGTTCACGGACAGGGTGACCACGTTTTCGGGCGAGCCGCCCCCGACCGTTTCGACCTCCACCAGAATCTTGCTGCCGAGGCCGCCGGCGGCCGAGCCCGACACCGATATGTTGCGGATATAGGTGTTGGGCGACTTGGGCCGCCCGAACGAGCTTATGTACAGGCGGGGCCGCGGCTCTTCCTCCGACTTTACGAAGTTCTTCTCGATGAGTTTCTCCCAGGAGAAGAGCTGGAGGTCTGTGAGCAGGTGAATCTCCCGCCTAGATTTCTGGGTCCCGCGCATATTGGCGTAGGCCATTCGCAGGGCCGGCGATACCTCGGTGCCGTGGCTGGACAGCTCGATCTTCGCGACCGCGGCTTTCACCGAGGGGATGTCGAGCTGGAAGCTCCGATGCAGCGGCTGGGCCTTATCGTTCATGACGATCACGGCCGCCTCGTCGCCGCTGTCCTCTTTGAGCGTGTCGAGGAGCTGCATCGCGACGCTTTTCGCCCGCTCGAGGCGCGTTTTGCCTTCTTCGCGATAGCCCATACTATATGAGTTGTCAATGATCAAGATCATCGCCGTCGACATGTCGCCCGGCGAGGCCGACGTCTCCTTCGACTGGATCACCGGCTTGGACATTCCCAGAACGATCAGCGCGAGCAGGAGCATTCGCAGCGCCATGAGAATCAACTGCTTGATGCGCGTGCGCCTTGCCGCCCGGCGCTGACAGTTCTGCAAGAACCGTATGGTGCCGAACTTGATCACCCGGGCCTTCGCGCTGTGCATCAGGTGAATGATCACCGGAATACTCAGGGCACCCAGGCCGGCTAAAAAGACCGAACTTAAGAACACTTCGCTATCCTGGAGCGGCTCAAGGCCGTAACTAAAACCCTTGCACGGTGCCACCGGATGCCCTGAGAAGAGCGGACCATGGGACCGTGGGACCATGAGACCATGGGGCCGTGGCAACCCAGCCCAGCGTTGAAACACTGTATGTGTTTAGCGTAGGCGCCGGAGGCGGTGATCGCGCCACCTTGCGGACGCGCCGACAGCGTGTGACACCTCAAATCGTCCTCGTCCTCCTCCTCGTCCTCCTCCTCGTCGTCGAATGAATCTGCCGCCCCCTGCGGGGGCTCTACGGTTTTGGGCAACTGTTTTCCACGGGCTCACGCCCGTGGCTACAGACTATCGCCCTTCGGGCTAAAAAGGCGAGCCCGAAAGAGACACCTGGCCGCCGCAGGGCTCCTGCAGGCGGGTCTGCAGGCCGAGGAAATGTCTCTTACCGTCACCTGAACTGCTCGTCCCCTTCGGCCTTCACACGCTAAACACATACGAAACACTGGGCTATATTCAGTCAGTCCCTACGGGACGAAGAAGACGCCCGTGACCGGTGAAGGATGCCCGGCTCCGGACTTCGGACCTCGGAATCTTGATCTTGTCATTGATCATTGGACATTGCCGCAGGGTCCTATTGTCCTACGGTCCTATTGTCCCATGGTCCATCGACACAATGCGCTAACTTTGGCCGCTAGAAAACAACTGCTCAGAAAACATCATTGTCGCGCATAGCCTGTTTTGCCGCGGCCGGGCTATGTGAGCTTCGCCCGCCCTGTGAGATACGCCGCCAGGAATACTTCGGGCGGTATCTTTGTGTTGATTGTCACGTAGTCGATGCGGTTCTCAAAACACGCTCGTTTGTATCTGTCGAGGAATTCGGTTATTTCTCGCGTGTACTCTTCCTTGATCTCCTTGGGGGCCACGCGAATGCGCTCGCCCGTTTCCATATCGAGGAACTCGCCGACTTTCTCGAAAGGGAAGTTGAGTTCGTAATCGTCGAGCAGGTGAAAAACGATCACATCGTGGCGCCTTTGCTTGAAATGCGCCAGGCCCTTTATCACGTTGTCGGGCTCGTCCATCAGGTCGCTGATGATAATGATCAGCCCGCGCCGTTTGAGCATCTCGGCCATGCCGTGCAGGGCTACGCCCGTGTCGGTCCCGGCCGACGGCTTGACCTCCACGAGGGCGTCGAGCATTGACCGCAGGTGCGCAACGGTGCTTTTCGGCGGAAAGTAATTCAGGATCTTCTCGTCGAAGATTGCCATGCCCGCCGAATCTTGCTGCTGGATGATCAGGTAGCTCAGACCCGCGGCCAGGTAGCATGCGTATTCGTACTTGCTCATGCCGTTTGAAGAATACGCCATCGACGCCGAGCAGTCGATCAAGGTATACGACTTGAGGTTCGTGTTCTCTTCGTACTGCTTGATGTAGTGGCGATCCGTGCGGGCGTACACGCGCCAATCGAGGTGCCGCAGGTCGTCGCCCTTCACATATTGCCGGTGATCGGCAAACTCGGTGCTGAAGCCCTTGAATGGGCTGCGGTGCGCCCCGGTCATGCTGCCTTCAACCACGGTGCGGCTCTTGATGTTGAGGTGAGCCAGCTTTTTCAGCATTTCGGGGCTCAGGAACCTGCGTGAATCTGCTTTTGCTGTTCTCATCTGCTGAGCACCACCACGTAATCGTTGCTGCACAATATCGCGCGCCGGCTTTCGATCAAGACGGCCGTGAGACCGGCCTTGGTCTTCCCCTGCTCGATGATGTGGACCTTGTTTCCCTTGTCCTTAACGGCCACCATCACCGTGCGGGGCTCTTCCGAGCTTATGCCTTTGAGCACCAGCCCTGCGGCAAAGTCCTTTTCCTTGTCGAGCATCTCTTGCGCTCTGCCGGGCTTTTCCTTCATGTGACTGGATCGCAGCTCGTATTTCTGTCGCGGAATGTCGCCAAGCAGGCTGCGGTTCATTGCCCTGTAAGCAAACTCTCCGCCCTGCGGGTCATCGAGCCGGGCCTTGTCGAGCAGGTTTGCCTCTACGAGATCGTTGAGGCTCTCGGGATACTGCACCTCCTCCAGGTAATATGCGTGGCAGGCCCGCGCGATCCGAATCATCCGAATTCGCGCGAGCCACCGCTTGCCCATCCGAGCCGCCCGGGCAGATACTGCGTCGTCCCCGCGAGCATCGCCTGCAGCGGCAAAGTCCTTCTCCGCGGAGGCCATGTCTTTCAGGTCGCGCCACGAAATAATCCCCCGGAGCACGCGGCAAAGCCCTGCCTCGGGGGATTCGGGATTCTCTGAGGCAAACCGGCCGTACAGCTCAGCGGCCTTCGCGCTTGCCGTGTTATTTACGCCGGGATCCTCTCCGGTCGCGTCCTCGGCCTCCAGGGCCCGGAGGGCCAACCGGTGAACTCGAAAGAAATCGCTTCCGACCTCCCCGGCATGGGCCTGCGTGAAGCCAATAAGTACGGCGTACAGCGTCAGCGTGGCGTGCAATACTGTTTTCACGGTCCGCCTCTGTTTGTTTCAATCCACGCTCCCGGGGGCGGAGCGACATGGGGCCGATACCGCGCGATGATCAATGAGTGATCGAATACAGCACGGTATTGATTCCGAGGCTAATCGCACTGCGGGCTTCGTATCCCACGCCGTAGGGATGAGGTTTGAGCTCCCAGCCGCAGCCCAGATCGTACTTGCTGTAAACAACGGCCAGGTGCCCGTCGATCGAGATTCCTTCGAGCATCGGGGTGGTCGTTGTCGGGCGCATCTTTATCTGGGCCGCCGGGGTATATTGCACTGCCGTTATCTTCGTCGGCTGGCGGTAAATTGCATGGTCGGCCGGTATGAGCTTAAGGCTCTGCTCGGGCAGCACCTTCTTCATCTCCCGCCGGAAGGCCACGTCGAAGGCCTGGCGCCCGCAGCAGGCGTCGGCAAAAAGGAACCCGCCGTTTTGCAGGTAGCGTTTCAACACCGTGGCTTCTTCGTCGCTCAGTTTGAAGCTGTAGTGACCGGTCATGTAAAGGAACGGATATGAACCGATATTCGGATCGGTCAGATTCATATCCTTGCGGTCAAAGCTGATCTTGACGTTGGTGGCCGCCGATATGGTGTCGAGCAGGACCGAGAGCGCCGCGGGATCGGGATTCCAGTCGCCCTGGTGCTTGATCTGCGCCACGCGAAACTTGTCCCACTTCGTCGAGTCGGCGTCGATATAGATTTTCGATTCCGACAGCGACACGCCCATCGACTTTGTGGCTGTGCTGTACGCGATCAGGTTTGCGCCCAGCCGCAGGGCATCTTCGGCCTTGATCGCCTTGGCGTCCGCGTGCTGGTGCATGTCCCACCCGCAGCTCATATCGTACGGCGAGAAAACGACCGCGGTGCGGCAGCCGATGTTGATGCCGTAGAGCGGCGGAGGTATCTCGCCGCCGCCGGCGCCCGCGCTCAGCCTTACCTTGTCGATGTCGTAGTAGCAATGAAAGATCGGATGGTCGGCCGAGAGCAGCCGCAGCTTGGTCTCGGGGAAGATCAGCGACAGTTCCTTGCGGACGCTGTCTGCGAATGCTTTCCGGCCGCAGCAGGTGTCGAAAATGATGAACCCGCCGTTGATGGCGTATTTCCTGAGGCTCGCACGCTGCTGCGCGGTGAAGCTGAATGCAAAGTGGCCGGTACGGTATAGGGCGGGCATCCTTTGCGGATCGAACACGAGCTCGCCGATTTTCCTCTCATCGTAGGTGAAGTTGAGCTTGAGCTTGGTTTTCATCCAGACCAGGAGGTTGTTGACGTCGTTCTGGTCCGTGGCCCAGTCGCGAACGTCTCCCCACTTGATCTTGGTGATGATGACGGGCGGCTCGGGCGGCTTCTTCTTTTCGCTGCGCCGTTGAGGTGTGACGGGCAGCGGCAGCGGCGCGAACCCTTCGGCCGAAGCCCTGTTTCCGGGCCTCGGTGGGGGCGGCGGGCCGCAGGACCCTTCTGTCCGTATTTCAGCCCATAAGAGGTCCGGCAGAACCAACCCCGCTATGAGGATGGCTACGAGCGCACCTACATTCCTGAGTTTGCTCATTTGCTTTCTCCTTGGCACCAGAAAGAATCCTTTCGGGACGTTAATACCGCACTGCCAAAGAGGTACGCACCGCCCCGTATTTTGGGCCTACCTCTATTAACGTCAAATTATACCCATTTGCGCAGATTTTTCGAGCAAAAAACTCGTAATTCAACACGCCCCGAAACGGATGCCGGACGGCAGGGAAGTTTCTTGTAAAAGAACCTGACCTCTTACCGACTTTCTCAGAGGAGAGGAGCCCGTCAAGAAAGCGACGCCCGGCGTCGGACGGAGAACGTGTAGCTATCGGAGGGAGCGCCGCCCCGCCGGCGACTATAAGCCCATGAAACGGCTGTTTGCTGGAAATCACAAGGCTGCAGTTGCCGCCGGCTCGGCAATCGTGCTGGCTCTCCTGATGATCGCCGCCATCGCCGAAGGCGACCCCACCAGGGCCCACACCAGGGCCCTCCTGAGGCTGCGGGCCGGGCGCGACGTCACCATCCTCATAATCGGCGGGTCTGTCAACCCGTTCGTCGAACCCGCCGATAACGACAACAAGGCCCCCTACGCGTGGTTTGTCGGATACCTGCGGCACGCCTTCCCCGAGGCGAATATCTCGGTGGTGCGCAGCCTGTGGGGCGATGCAACCGCCCGCGAACTGCACGGGCTGACCGGACCCGTCTTGCGGGCGGTGAAGCCCGACGTCACAATCCTGTGCCTGGGGGCGAGCGACTACAAGCTCGCCACCCCGCCCGACGCCTACGACGCCGCTTCCGCCGCCCTCACAAAGAGCGTGAAGAGCCTCGGCGGATTCACGATCGTGGCAGGGGCGATTCTCCCGCAGGTCGAGGCCGCCCGGCCGGTCCACATCCACACCCGCCGAAACGCCCTCAACACCGGGTGTGTTTACGTCGGCTTCGATGCAATACTCCGGCAATCGAGGCTCCCGATCGGCGCACTCCTGCGCGATGAGCGGCGCCTCACCGCAAAAGGAGCCGTGCTGCTGGCCAACGGCCTGATACGCGCGTGGTGCCGGCCGGTCGCCGAGAACAAAAACCCCCTTCCCGAAATCCACATGAAAATACAGGAAGGCGAATCATCGCTGGGCGGATACGTGCGGGTCGACACCCGGGTGCAGTCGCACGGCGACACTGCCTTCATCGGCGACGTCACGATCTTTTTCGGAGGTGCCGCCGAAAGGCGGCAAGTGATTGCCGTTCCCGGGCAGGCCCTCATCACACCGTGGATACTGCGCGTGCCTGTCGGTTTGCCCCGCGGCCGCAGCGCCGTAACGCCAATGACAATGCAGGTGAAAGATCGGGCTGAGAGAACCCGCTGCCGCATGCGTTACGTGGTGATCGCACCGGCGATCTTTGTGGACACTCGTTCTCCGCCCCCGCAGCCCCGTGGACCCGAACGGTTCCACCTGGGACCCGGCAACCTGGTGTTCGGCAAATACGGCGGCGCGTCCGACATTGATGCCGAGGTAGAAGTGAAGGGCGACGCCGCCGCACTCTATGTGACGGCGGTCGTAGACGACCAGATCGTGGTGCGCGAAGCAGCCGACTCGCTCAAACCCGGCGACCGTATCGAAATCCTCCTCGACCTGCGGCGGCGCCGCCAAGCCGAGACCAACGGCACCGGCGAAGGAGTATCGGGCGAGCTGCGGCACTACGGCAACCGGCAGGGCGATCCGCTCCCGGGACACAAGGTCTACCGGCTGATCCTCACCCCTCCCACGGTCGACGGCACACCGGCCTTCCGAGTCGAGAGCCTGCGAACGAGGGAAATCGACCATGCCGGCGAGAAGCGCCCCAAAGCCGCGGAGCGCGCGGACGACCGGGAGTCGGAGATCAAGGGTAAGAGACAAGGTGCTGCCGAGCAAGCGCCCGACGAGTCGAACGGCTCGAAAAACCAGGAAGCCCTGCAGGCGCTGAGGGAGGCCGAAGTGTCGTCATCTATCACGCCGACCGGTTACAGGATAGTTGCGAGAATCCCGTGGGCGTCACTGGGTGCTGCCGCCGGCGGCCGGCCGATGCGATCCTTCGGATTCGATCTGGTGGTGCAGGACATCGACGGACCCATGCTGCCGCGCACCCGACTGGTTCTCTTCGGCACCGACCCGCCCGACCCGTCGCTCTTCGGGGCGATAACGCACACCGGCCGCTACCGCGAAGGCATGGTCCGCGTGATCGCGCCGTGATGGCGGCATGACAAATCTACATCGAGACAGTGGCCGGCCAGCCGGCAGCTCTCTGTCGTCTGCCCTCTCCAAGACACCCGCCCCGACTATCTATGCCGCCCCGCCCTTTGCATGTTTTCTTCGAATTTCTTGTAGCTCACCTGAATTATTACTTGACAGACGGGTTTTTATATGGTATTCTTATAGTAAGAGGACATTTCGTGTTGACAAGTTTGCCCCTTGTGGGGGGGCTGTATCCCTATTTGTCGCATCTGATTCGGAGGAGCCGCGCATGGAAGGCACTTTCATCAAGAACACATCCCTTGTCATCATACTGGCGGCATTTTCATTCGCCGTCGTGACCGCAGGCGGCGCCTCGGCCGCTGTACTCCGGTACGTCGATGACAACGCGCCCAACGATCCGGGCCCGGGCGACCCCACTGTCAGCGATCCCGCCGAAGACGGCTCGACCGATCACCCCTTCGACACCATTCAGGAAGCCATCGACGCCGCTTCGGACGGAGATACGATAATCGTCCGTGACGGCACTTACACCGGAGAAGGCAATCGCGATATTGATTTCACGGGCAAAGCCATACATCTGCGCTCGGAGAACGGGCCGGACAATTGCATCATTGATTGCCAAGGGACAGAAGCCGAGCCACATCGCGGATTCTATTTTCACAGCGGGGAGAATAACGACTCGATCCTCGATGGACTCACAATCACCGGCGGGTACGCATATGGAGGTGGCGGAGTATTGAGTTCGGACGCATCCCCTACCCTCACAAACTGCATAATCAGGGATAACACAGCGGCGGGGCTTAGCGGCGGCGGCGCCGCTTTCAATCGGTCTTCACCTGTCATTTTCAACTGCACCATCGCCCGCAATTCGGTTACGGGCGAGGGCGGCGGGATGTTCCTTCACGATGTGTCCGCTACCATTCGCAATTGCATATTCTGGCAAAACGATGCACGCGACGATGTTGACTATGTCCTTGCAGGATCGGTTTCCCTGGATTTTGACTACTGCAACCTGCGGCAATCTGTTGCCCCCTCTTGGGGAACACATAACATCGACGCCGAACCCATCTTTGCCGATCCCGACAACGGTGACTACCACCTCAAGTCGCAGGGGGGCCGATGGGACACCGCCGCCAGCGCCAGCGTCGGTGGGTGGGTGACCGATGCCGTCACCAGCCCATGCATCGACGCCGGCGATCCGGCCAGCGATTATTCCAGCGAACCTGATCCTAACGGCGGCCGCGTTAATATGGGGGCATACGGCAATACAGCCGAAGCGTCAAAGACGTATATCCCACCGCCGCCGTGGTACGTCGACGACGACGCTACCCCGGATCCCGGTCCCGGTGACCCGACTGTCAGCGATCCCCTCGAAGACGGAACGCTCGCTCATCCCTTCGACGCGATCCAGGAAGCTATCGACGCCGCGTCTAATGACGATATGGTCATCGTCCGCGATGGCTTGTACACGGGCGACGGTAATCGTGACATCGACTTCGGCGGCAAGGCCGTGCATCTACGGTCGGAGAACGGGCCGGAGAATTGTGTTATTGATGCGGAAGGGAGCGAGACAACGCCCCGGCGTGTTTTTCTATTTACAAGCGGGGAAAGCGCAGACGCGGTTTTGGACGGCTTTACAATCGGAGGCGGATATGCGCTGGAAGGCGGCGGCATATACTGTCACAACAACTCCTCCCCGACCATCAGCAACAACATTGTCACGGGCAATGCGGCTGGGCGGTACGGCGGCGGCATATACTGTCACAACAACTCTTCCCCGACCATCAGCAACAACACCATCACAGATAATACGGCTGGGCGGTACGGCGGCGGCATATACTGCCGCGACAACTCTTCCCCGACCATCAGCAACAACACCATCACAGATAATACGGCAAAGCGGTACGGCGGCGGCATATACTGCTGCGACAACTCCTCCCCGACCATCAACAACAACACCGTCACAACTAACACGGCCGAATGGCGGGGCGGCGGCGTATACTGCCTGGGCTCCTCACCGATGATCAGAAACACTATTCTCTGGAGCAATGATGCACCGACCGGCCCGCAGATCTGCCTGGCGAGCCCGACGCAGCCGTCGGCGTTGGCGGTCCGTTACAGCGACGTCGAAGGGGGCGCCGGAGCGGCGCACGTGGACGACGGCTGCACGCTCGACCTCGATTCCAGCAACATCGACACCGATCCGCTTTTCGCTGATCCCGACAACGGCGACTACCACCTCAAGTCGCAGGAGGGCCGTTGGGATCCCGCCGCTGAGACATGGGTCGTTGATGATGTGACCAGCCCCTGCATCGACGGAGGCAATCCTGCCGGCGACTACGCCAACGAGCCCCAGCCCAACGGCGCCAGAATCAACATGGGCGCGTATGGCAACACGGCCCAAGCGTCAAAGACGTACGTCCCGCCGACGATGTGGTACGTCGACGACGACGCGCCCGACGACCCCGGCCCCGGAGATCCATCCGTGAGCGATCCCGCCGAGGACGGAACCCTTGCTCATCCCTTCGACGCGATCCAGGAAACCATCGACGCCGCCTCGAATGGCGACATGGTCATCGTTCGCGATGGCTTGTACACGGGCGACGGCAATCGCAACATCGATTTCGGGGGCAAGGCCGTTCATCTGTGGTCGGAGAACGGGCCGGATAATTGTGTTATCAATTGCGAAGGCACGTACCAAAATCCCCGACGTGGCTTTTACTTCCACAACGGAGAAGATGCCGACTCTATTGTCAGCGGCTTCACGGTAACGGGTGGCTATGCTACCGGCAGCAGTTTCCCCGGGCATGATTTCGGCGGAGCATTCTATTGCGACGGAGCTTCCCCAACTATAACGGACAATGTGCTCGTCAATAACGTCGCAAGCTATAATGGCTGGGGAGGCGCGATAAGCTGCACGGGCTCCGCATCACCGTTAATCAGCAACAACGTCATTCAGGGCAATTCTGCAAGCTATGGCGGCGGCATAAGCAGCACCGGTTCGGGGACCTCTCCTCTCATCATCAACAACCTGATCATCGGCAACCTGATCATCGGCTATTCGGCACGGAGATACGGTGCCGGAATATATTGCGGTGACTACTCGACCACGGATATTCTCAACAACACCATTGCAGACAATGACGCATCTGAATCGACATGGAGTGTTCCTGGTGCAGGAATATGCTCTCGCGCAGGGGCCTCTGCAAACGTCCGGAACTGCATAATCTGGCGCAACATCTCTGAAGATGAAGATCAGATCTCGATCAGGGCAAGTGGCAACGACGTAGCTTTCCTGTCTGTCAGCCATTGCGACATCGCCGGCGGGCAAGCCGCCATATTCGTAGGGACGGGTGGCACACTTGAATGGGGCGAAGGGAACATCGACACCGATCCCCTTTTTGCGGATGCCGAAAGAGGGAATTATCGTCTTGTAGCGGCGTCTCTGTGCATTGATGCGGGAGACCCCACATATACGCCTTTGCCGGGTGAAGTCGACCTGGCGGGGAATGCCCGAGTCGTGGGATTGGCCATTGACATTGGGGCCTACGAGTATTCCCCGGGCTTGGATTACACACAGCCCGCTGTCGATGGCGGGCCCGATCTTGTCATCCAGCAGGACACGTACGATCCTGTGGAGATAACCCTGCCCGGCTCAGCAACAGACAACACGGACTCCGAGCTTGATTTCGCCTGGTATGAAGGCTACGTACTACTGGGAACAGCGTCGACCCTGGTGCACACGTTCTCGACCGGCATGCACTTCCTTACGCTCAAGGCAACGGACGACAGCGGAAACGTGGGTCAGGACGAGGTCATCTTGAGAGTGTCTCGGGTCACATATGTTGATGACAACGCACCCGCCGACCCAGGCCCGGGCGATACATCCGTCAGCGACCCCCTCGAAGACGGCTCAGAAGATCACCCGTACGATGCTATCCAGGAAGCCATCGATGCCGCACTGGACGCAGATACCGTAATCGTCCGCGACGGTCTCTATACCGGCCCGGGAAACCGGGACATCTGGATTCAAGGCAAGACCGTGTATCTGCGGTCGGAGAACGGGCCCGATAACTGCATCATAGACGCGCAAGGCAGTGAACTGGACCCCCATCGCGTTTTCAGCATCACCAGCGGAGAAGACGAACACACCGTAATAGATGGCCTCACGATATCCGGCGGGTACGCCACATATAATCTCAATTACGAGGGCGCAGGGATAAGGTGCAACGACTCGGCCCCGACAATCATCAATAACGTGCTCACGTCAAATACAGCGTTTTACGGCAGTGCCATCTATGCCGGGCGTGGCTCCCCATTCATTGACAGCAACACAGTAACACGCTCATACGGCGTCGCTCTTTATTGCACCGACGGGGCGCCGACGATCAGCAACAATACTATCATAGGCGAACCCGATTCGACCGGTGGCGGAATTAGTTGCTCGACGGCCGACGCAACAATCACCGACAACATCATCACCGGCCGCCAGGGATTGGGCATAAGCGCCGGAGGCGAGTCCGTCATCACCGGCAACACTGTCTCGGATTGCCAGGACACCGGCATCAGCGCCTCGGGTAATGTGGTCATCAACGGCAACACTATCACGGGCAACACAGCCATTGATGATGGCGGCGGCATATATGCGACAAATTACTCAGCCGCTACCATTACAGGCAACATCATTGCAAACAATGAGGCGAGTGGAGGTGGCGGGGGTGTCTACTGTCGGGGCGGGGCGCCGCTGATCGCCGAAAACACCATCACGGGCAACACGGCCGACAATGGGGGCGGCGTACTCACGTCCGAATCCGCAGCGGTGGTGACAAACAATGTTATCATGAACAATATTGCCCAGGGGACCAGGTCGGCGGGCGGTGGCATACTTAGCGGAAGCATCCCGTCGACCATCAGCAACAACATCATTACAGGCAATACGGCCAACTCCGGCGGAGGAATCTATTGCCAAACTTCCCTTGTAGCTCACAACCGAATCGAAAACAACTCGGCTTGGAGCGGCGGGGGCATTACGTGTAGGCGGGATGCCACCATCACCAACAATATCATATGGAGAAACACAGCCTATCGGAGCCCCCCAGGCTGGGGCACCACTGGCGGTGGCGGTGGGATTGCCTGCAGCTCAGGCGCCCCGCAGCTTGTCAACAACACGATTACCGAGAACGAGGCTCTCAGGGGCGGGGGAATCAGTTCCTCTCAGGCATCCCCGTCGATAATTAACTGTATCGTGCGAGACAATCGTGCCGGTGTGGGCGCGCAGATCGGCGCTATTGGGCTAACGCATCCGACCGATACCATCACCATCAGCTACAGTAACGTCCAGGGAGCATACCAGTCAACGTTCCTGCTATGGGATGTGACCCTCGAATGGGGGCAAGGAAACCTCGATATCGATCCGGCCTTTGCGGCCCCTGAATTGGGCGATTTTCATCTGAAGTCAGTTGAGGGTCGCTGGGACCCAACGGCGAACGCTGGGGCTGGTGCCTGGGTGACCGACGCTCTGCAAAGCTCATGCATTGACGCGGGAACGCCCGGGCAGGATCACGCAACGGAGCCTGATCCCAATGGCGGCAGGATTAACATAGGAGCCTACGGAAACACCGTCGAGGCATCGAAGAGCTACACCGGCACCACCTGGACGCTACGAGTGGAATCTCGATCCGTCGACGGGCAGGAACCTGATCCTGCGGCGCAAGGTGCTGTCGTAACTGGCGCCTGCAACGGCACAACGCCATTTGAAGTGGACGTTCCGCAAAACAGCTCTGTTGCGCTATGCACCTGGCAGGCGGGTGAGTTGCGATTAGTGCGATGGGAATCGACTGATGGGCAGGTCATCGGCGCCGCTGCCAAACTCGAGTTGATCGTAGACTCGGACATGACAGTGGTTGCCGTGTTTGATGATGTGACAGACTTCTACGTCAATGACGAAATACCTGATGCCGGCATTGCCGCAGGGAGTAACGACAACCCAGGGACATCTCCGGAGTACCCCGCAGCCTCCGTCCAGGCCGTGCTGGACAGATTCTCCGTAACCGACGGCTGCACCATACACGTAGCTCCGGGATTATACTCAGAAAACCTCTTCGTGGGCGAGGGTCACAGCCGATTGAGCCTTGTGGGAGCCGGGGCCGAGTCGACTGTTGTCGACGGCACCGGGCGAGCGTCGTGCCTTTTCGTTCTAAGCGGGCCTGAGTTCTCCGTGAGCGGCTTCACCTTCCAAAACGGCCGGGCGTTCAATGTCAACGGCGTCCGCTCCGAAGGCGGCGGCATTTGCGTGATCAACGGAGGAACGACCTCCGCCAGCGTCTCGGATAACGCCGTCCAGCACTGCGAAGCCGAAAGTGGCGGCGGCATCTTCTGCCAAGTGGAGGGCGTGCTTGCCAACAACGTCATCCGCAACAACCGGGCCGCTGAGCACGGCGGGGGCATCTGGGGCGGGACGATTATCACCGGCAATACTGTTTCCGATAACGAAGCTGATTGGCGCGGAGGAGGAATCTGGTGCCGTGGTGCCGAGGTCGAGGGAAACGTTGTGACCGGAAATGCCGCCGGCATCTGGGGCGGCGGAATCGTTGCTCGCGACGACACCCTCTTGCAGCAGAACATCATTGCGGGCAACACTGCGCAGACAACGGGAGGCGGACTGCTCACCTTCGGATATACCGTCCAAGCCTCCAACAACACTTTCATCGGCAACAGAGCGGGCGAAGCAGGCGGTGCGGTACACATCGGCACATTCAATTCGCAGGTGACTATCACCAATTCCATTCTCTGGGGCAATGTAGCCCCCGTCGGTCACGAGTTTTCGGTGAACGAACTCGCAGAGCTCACTGTGCTTTACAGCAACGTCGAGGGGGGAGCTCAAGAAGTGCATGTCGAAGCTGACGCAGAACTCCTTTGGGATACAAGCAACATGGCTGGCGAGTCCCTTTTTGCTGATCCCGGCCACTGGGACGGCAACGGCACGCCCGACGACACAACCGATGACGTATGGATCAACGGCGATTACCACCTCAAATCAAAATACGGCCGATGGGATCCCGCCGCTGAGACATGGGTCGTTGATGATGTGACCAGCCCATGCATCGACACAGGCGATCCGGAGTCGGAGTACTCGAACGAGCCCCAGCCCAACGGCGCCCGGATCAACATGGGCGCGTATGGCAACACGGCCGAAGCGTCAAAGACGTATCTCTCGGCGGCGCCGCCGCCGTGGTATGTCGACGACAACGCGCTCAACGATCCCGGTCCCGGAGATCCATCCGTGAGCGATCCCGCCGAGGACGGCTCGCCCGACCACCCGTTCGATTCGATTCAGGAAGCCATCGACATCGCTTTCGACGGAGTCGCCATAATCGTCCGCGATGGCTTGTACACGGGCGACGGTAATCGTGACATCGATTTCTTGGGCAAAGCCATACATCTGCGGTCCGAGAATGGACCGGATAATTGTGTTATTGATGCGGAAGGGAGTGAGGCGGAACACCATCGCGGGTTCGTTTTTCAGAGCGGAGCGAATAACGACTCGATCCTGGATGGACTCACAATCACCGGCGGATACGCATATCTAGGAGGCGGAGTAGCGGGTCGGGACGCATCTCCGACGCTAATGAACTGCATCATCACCGACAACACATCGACGGGCGCGGGTGGCGGCATCACTTTCATCGAGTCTTCACCTGTCATTCTCAACTGCACCATCGCCCGCAATTCGGCTACGGGCGAGGGCGGCGGCATGTTCCTTGCCCACGTGTCTGCTACTATTCGCAATTGCATATTCTGGCAAAACGATGCATACGACGACGATGACTTTGTCCTTGCAGGAGCGATTTCCCTGGATTTTGACTACTGCAACCTGCGGCAAACTGTTGACCCCTCTTGGGGAACACATAACTTCGACACCGATCCCCTCTTCGCCGATCCCGACAGCGGCGACTACCATCTGAAGTCAGAATATGGCCGGTGGGATCCCGCCGCTGAGACATAGGCCGTTGATGACGTCACCAGCCCGTGCATCGACGCAGGCGATCCGGAGTCGGAGTACTCGAACGAGCCAATGCCGAACTTCGCCCGGATCAACATAGGTGCCTATGGCAATACGTCCGAGGCATCGAAGAGTGGGTGGAACATCCCCGGCGACGCCACCAACGACTGCAAGGTGGACATCCTCGACATGCTTTTCGTCAGAAGCGTGTTGAATGACGACACGATGACCGAGTCTAACTTCAGGGCCGACGTGACAAGAGACGGAGTGATAGACGTCCTCGACATGCTCTTCGTACGAAACAACCTCGCCACCAAGTGCGACTGAAGCCGCGAAAGAAAGAGAGCAAACCACGGAGTGCACGGAGAACACGGAGGGATACAGATTGAACTGGATTGCTGTTCTGCACTGTAATCTGCGGATCAGAGCTCTTCTCCGCGCCCGCCAACGTTAAAACTGATCGGATAAAGCTTCTGCACGACAATCATCCTCGATCCCTATCGGTCACGACAGCATTCGTCTCTTGCGGATTGTCCACTCGGCCGCGACCAGCACGAGGAAGACAAAAAACATTCCCTGAGGATCCTTTGCGAGAAAACTGAGAAAGCGGTGGAGGAACCCGATGCCCCTGGTAACGTCTACCACGGGCATCACGAGGTAATCCCACAGCGAAACTTCACGGTGGCTTCGCTTGAGCCGCTCGGCGGTGCGGAGGTTGCCGATCAGGTCATCGAGCCGTATCAGCGAGCGGTATTGTCCGCCCGTTTCGCTTGCGATGCGCTTGAGCAGGCGCTCGTTGAGGTCAAGCGCGTCGAATTCGAGGTTGGGGCTCCCCACGCGGAAGTCGAGCTCGACCTTCTCGCCCAGCGGCTCGTCGTTGAGCGTGGCGCTCACGGTCACAGCGTATCCACCGGGCGCAGGCGGCTCGAATGTCCCTTCGTATTCGCCTGCCGTGCCGGGCACGTACGTGAGCTGCACGGGTGTTTTGGTCCCTGCAGGGGCCGCGATCGACGCATACAACAAGGCATCGTTGGTGGCCAGGCCGCCCTCGACGCGGGCGCTGGCGAATATGTGCACCTCTTCTCCGGGATCGTAGGCTCGCCTGTCGGCAAAAGCCGTGATGCCGGGCTTCTGTTCGCGTGCTTTTACTTCCTCTCGGGCCAGCCACCTTATCGCTTGGCCCCAGAATTTCACGTATGGCGTTTCGCGTCCCATCCCTTTCATCTGGAAGAGCCACCGCCAGGTGGTGTCGGCCGTGAAGGCCACCGTGCGGCCGGCGCCGTATTGCTGCGCCGCGACGACAATCATCGGGTTGCCGTCGTGGGCGGTCTTGTCGGGGTTGACCGCGAGCACGCTCGCCCCCGGCTTGCGGCCGAGCACCTCGGTGCTTCCGCCCAGTTGGGGCAGCGCCTTGTCGGGCGCCTCGGCCGGGCCTGCGAAGAATTCCAGGGTCCCCTGGAATATCGGATGGGCCTTCCCGTCGTCGGTGAGCTGAAGCATGAAAGCGTCCTTAAACTGCCTGTCGCCGCGTCCGCCGAGCCTGACCGGCAGCAGGTCGGCCACCGGGGTATCGGCGTATCCGCCCGGGCCGAATGCCGCCTCGCCGCCGAGCATCAGGAATCCCGCGCCCTCGCGCACGGCCTGCGCGATCATATCGAACTGCCGTCCGGAAAACAAGGTGCTGTCGGTATCCCCGAGGATGATCACGTCGAATTTCTTGAGCGCTTCGAGGTCGGTCGGGAGCAGCTCGACCCCGGCCCCGGGGGCGCCCTGCTTGAGGAAGACATCCTTGCGCGTCTGCACAAACGACAGCAGCTCGACGTTGGGATCCATATCGAGGGTCCGCTTCAGGAATTTGTATTCGTGCCGCAACGAGCCCTCGATGTAGATCACCCTGATCCTGGGATCGGCGACGATGACGGAGAACGGATACGAGTTGTTTTGGTGAATGCGTTCTTCCGGATCGTTCGCGACCGAGACCTCGAAATCGAATCGGCCCACGGCCTCGGGCGTGAACCTCAGAGTTGCAACTTGCGTTTTGCGGCCCGGTTCGAGGAGCAGCGCCGCCCCGGCCAGTTCCCTGCCGTCGCTCTTCAGGGCGACGTTGGTCCTGCCGACAATGCCGGAAGATTCGACATATACCTTGATCTCGGCGACGTTGTCGACGGTGACATACCGGGGGGAGTCGACGCGTTTAATTGCGATGTCCTTGATTTGCCCGTCCTCTGCGAGTGCGCCCACGCCCACGGTGTTTACGACTACCCCCTGCTCGACGATGGTCTTGACGGGGTCGCGGCCGCCGCTGTTGTCGATGCCGTCGCTCACCACGACGATCGACGCGATGTCGGCGGCGGGCAGGGCTGACCTGATGTGCGCCACGGCCTGGGCGATGTCGGTCGTCTTGCCGTCGGCCGGAAGATCCCGGATTTCGCGCGGCCCCACCTCCTGCGTTCCGCCCGAGAACGAGTAACAGGCGATATTGAAGTCTTTTTCGAGCCTGCCGAGGTAACGCCGCCCCAGGGTCTGTTTGGCCCATTCCAGTCGCGTGGGCGCGTTGGCGCCGTCGCGGGCGCTCATGCTAGCCGACGTATCGACGGCAAATGCCAGCGTGGGTTTTTCCGACACTTCGCTTCGGATGCTGAGCATTGGCCGCGCGAGGAACATCACGAGGCCCGCGACTATCAGCATTCGCAGCGCGGTCAACAAGCCGTAGGTTTTCAGCGGCACGTGCCGGGCGGCTTTCAGGCCCGCGGCCGCCGCCAGCGGAAACGCCGTCATCGCCACAACGCTCACGGCCGGCAGTTGACGGGGCAGGCCCACGATCGACAGGAAGACAACCGCAAGCAGCGCGCAGCCCCCGGCGCCCGCGGCCGCCCCGGCAAGCTGTGTCGTCCGCGGCTTCGCAGCGAGGGCTTGTCTTGCGACCGGCCAGCCGGCCAGCCCCACCGTGAGGCCGAGCGGCGCAACGATGCCCAGCAGGCAAACGATGGGCTCACTGTATTTCGGCAACTGCATAAGCCCGAGCATCAGCAGCATCGAGAGCAAAAAAACGCCCGCACCCGCCGCGGCTGAGCAGACTGCCGCAGCCGGCGCAGTGGCGGCGTTTTCACCGGGCCTAGGTGCAATGAGCCGCGGGGCCAGAGCCGCTGCGCCCGCTATCGCCAGAAGCAACCCGCCGACGACCGAGAGGTAAGGATTGAGCGCCCGGGATATTGAGGCGACTCTCAAAACGATCAGCAGCACGCCAGGGGCGCCGGCAACGGGCAGGGCGACTTTGACGAGTTTGTCGAGAAAAGACGGGGACAGGTCTGCGAGCCGCCTGCGGGCCAAGGGATAGATCGCAAAGGCCGCCAGAATTGCGGCAATGGCAGGGAAAAGTCGATATGCGTAAAGCTGCGTGTCGAGCGCTTCCGAATAGAGTAGTCTTACATCGGACATTATGTGCGCTTGGGATGAGAAACCCGGGATCTCTCCTCGAGGTCCTTGAGCTTGGAGGCTATCGCTATCTTTCCGGCGCGTGACAGCTTCGAGATGAATAACGTGCCGTTGAGGTGATCGATTTCGTGCTGGACCGCTCTCGCCAGGAGGCCGTCGCCTTCGACCTCAAACTCATGCCCCTCGAGATCGAAAGCTTTCACGCGGATGTGCTCCGCGCGCTTGACCTTCCCGAAGACCCCGGGCACGCTCAGGCAGCCTTCTTCCTCGGTCGCCGAGCCGTCGGTCTCGAAGATGACGGGATTGACGAACACCATCTCGTCGTCTTTCTCACCGGTGATGTTCAGTACGAACAGTTGGGCGTCCCACCCTACCTGCGCTGCGGCGAGCCCCACGCCGCTGTGTTCGTACATTGTTTGGAACATCTCGGCGGCGCGATCGATCACTTCCTGATCAATTCGCTTGACGTCCTTGCACTTCTTCTTCAGGCAGGGATGAGGATATTTCAGGATTTCCATAGCAAACATGCCTCGGCCAAAGCCGTATCGGAAGCGATCGTTGCGTGGCGTTCCACTATCATATTGTACGCCATACCGGGCCGGGGAATCAAGATTTAAGTGGGTGTGTTGGCGTCCAGGGTCCAAGGTCCAAGGTCCAAAGTCCAATACGGATTCACCACAGAGGTACAGAGGGCACAGAGAAGAAAGAAGACAAGAACTCAGAACTCAGAGCCATAACTTATAACTCAGAACAGTAGTGTCAAGAACTTTCTGTAAATTCCGTTCCAGATCCATATCAGGTTGCGCGTTTTGATCCTTTCTTCATTTGGTCAGCCGTACTGCGGCTGGTCTTGCCGGCCCCCGCAGCCCCGTCGCCGTCGGCGTCGGTCGCACAAGACGCCCGAAGGGTTCCGGGCCGGCGCCGACGGCGGCGGGGAACCACAGGGCCGGCCCCGCAGAGCCGCCGAGCCTGAGGCACAGGGAGCAGCCTTGCCGTGTGTTTTGTGTGCCGGGCTTGTCAGGCCAATGTGACCGGTTGCATCACTCCTTGATATTCCGGACGCT
>Ga0114922_10001339_pt1 | contig 23508 bp, 21 predicted proteins | sample AartaG_FD_100975 | JGI IMG/M metagenome (GOLD analysis project Ga0114922, IMG submission 100975) | Deep subsurface microbial communities from Aarhus Bay to uncover new lineages of life (NeLLi) - Aarhus_00045 metaG | ecosystem: Environmental > Aquatic > Marine > Oceanic > Sediment | place... | reverse complement strand
TTTGTGGAATCGAAGTCCCTTGTGAAACTAGCGGCCCACCCAATTTAGCAGAACCAATTCCACTAGAGATAATTGCAAGATCAAATGCTGCTGATCCAGCCCATGTTTCTCCTTGAATACCATCCACATAATTATCCAATGGATGATAAAAAACAACATTTTCCGAATTGAGAAATCCACTAGCAACAAAAAGCCCAGCGATATATAAATCGCCAGATGCTGTAAGCGACTCACGACCCTCAACGTGCAAATCACCAGATGCTTGTGTAACTTGGTGGCCATGAACAAATAAATTGCCCGAATCAGTAATACTTTCATATCCATTAATAAACAAGTTACCAGAATCGATTACTTGTGTCGGGGAGGACATGAAAAGATTACCAGACGCAATAGTGTTGCTATATCCGTGAACAAACAAATTACCCGAATCGGCTATTTGTTGTGGGCCTACAATGTAAAGATCACCTGATGTGGTATATAATTCGTATCCATGTATAAATAAATCACCAGAAGTAGAAATATCTTCGTAGCCATGAATAAATAAATTTCCGGATGTTTGTATCACATCGCACCCCTCTATCAACAAATCACCTGACGTTAAAATATTTTTATCACCATGAATAAATAAGTCACCAGATATAGCTTGATTCTCATATCCATGTATAAATGAATTTATCTGGCCACTGTGCGAACCAACGCCATCAATAAACAAATCGACAGTACCGCTCAGTGATACGGTACTTTCGATAAATAAATCCAAAGTAGCACTTGGTTCTTCGCTTCGAAAATATAACCCCCAACAGTATGCATCGCCAGCATCAATATTGGTGTAATCATATGTAACTCCATCTAAATCATAAGATTGTGTATGACCGACATTACTACCACTACCATCATGACTATCTATACCAATAATACTACCATAAATATGATTTTCTGTCTCAGTTTCTGAACCACCCTCTTCATCTCGGTACGACTGAGACCATTCGTTAAGACCAAATAAACCACGCCCAGCGCCAATAGCAAAACAATGTGCTTGTTCGTTAGTTTGATGCGAACCGGATACAGTCATTAATGTTTGGGTAACTATTTGTGTTTTAGGTTTAAACCCAAAATCAGTATATGATTGTACGCCACTGGATGATTTTGTTAAAAATGTCTGTAGGTGTGTATCTATACCGCTCGGCAGTTGAATCGCGGCTAAATTTAAGTATTTAGCATGACCACTGTCACTAATTTGTGTGCTGAAACCATTCGGTAAAAATTCATTTATTGATAATCCGGTATATACTGATGCTTCATCGATGCGCTGGAAAAGTTGATTACTAAAAAACGCACCTACTTCTGGTGTACCAGCTATTACATCCTTTGAATACCAATTAAGACTTCTTTGTGATATATTATCATTATTTATGGCACAACCAAAATTTAATGCAGCATTAACATCGTAAGAATCAAAATCCGACCATGTGCTGGTAGACAAAATAAATGTTGGTTCCCAGCCCAAGTCATTTTTTAATTTATATTCTCCATCTATGTTGTAATCGTGTGTAAATCCGTCTATCCAGACATGTTCTGTCCCAGTTAATATGAGAAACGTAACAGTACATGCAGCAACCTTGTCCCAGTGAACGGTTATTTTATCTTCGTGAAACGTTAATTTACCAACCGATCTTGGGGTACCACCCCCAGCCTGAAGAAGATAAATTGAATAATCCGAAGAATTAAACCTGTAAGTCTGTGTTCCAACGGGAATTTCGTCACGAGATTGGCATAGTGAACATCTGTTATTCACGCCATCAGAAAATCCTACGCACATTCTAGCTTGGTGATGCTGGGCTTCCCCTCCCCACATAGCCGAAGAGGTTACTGCAACAACAAACGTAGGAGTACCAAATCCTTGTGGTAAATCAATATCTTGAGTATATAAACCTGATACAGTAGCGAGAATGGTTGAATAAGTTTTAAATGGATGTGGTTCGACTTGAAGAAATAAATTCAAAGTATTAGTAAGTTGACCATGTCCACTTGCAAATAGATTTAAATTACCAGAAGACTGAAGATGACCCTGAGTAAATAAATCTGTGCTACCACTTATCGGGGACGCACCAACTGTTATGTTTGTTTCTACCTTTTCGACTACTGTGTTAGTACCTATAGTTACAGACTGCGCACCAAAAAAGGTATTGGTAAAATCAATTGCGACAGCTAATCTGTTGCTAACATCTTCTTCACCATCATCCCATGACGGACTATTTATTGTAAAAGTTTTATTTCCAGCACTTAAAATTTGATAAGGACAATAAAAACCATCCTGTACTATACTGCCACTAGGATCAATTCTAACGGCTTTGCATCTAGCACGAATATTTGTAGTACCAACAACTACTCTAATAGTAGCTGACCATGTACCACCATCTTCCCAGGATATATTGCCGGGTAATCCTGATTCACTAATAAAACCCCAATATTCATGGTCCTCCCCAGGAACACCAATCTCAATCGTGTTAGCCGCAGAGGCATTTTTAATAGATCGATTACCATCAGTAAATGGACTGATGTCAGATGCGTCACTATGTAAAACCCCAGAGAAACTAGCCACTAAATCGATCCTTTATGTTCTCAGAATATACCAATTGGTAATTAAAATCTGTCTTTACGATTGGTTTGAAATTGATCATAATACCATGATATAGTATCCAACGCACTACCTCCGGATATCCTGTGTGGCCCCAAAACAGCTTTGCCAATACCATTAGAAACTAGTAAGGACCATTTCAATTTCTCATACGCAGCACAAGGCCCAAATTCTAAAATATCACGGTAACCCCTAAAACTAACACTTGTATCAATCGCACTATCACCATCGCGTACTTTGATTCCTTGTCCCAATGCCTGTTTAAACTCACCATGTGTAATAATACAGGCGGCTTTTAATGGTATAAGAGCCATAAAAGTTGAATCCCCACTAGCTACGGGATCGGGGGAAATTGTTATAGCACTGATGTCATACGTATAATCATAGCCAAAAGTAATTTCAGTATCAACCATTATCCCAGCAGTAATCAATACTCGTTGAAGATATTCATCTGCATAAGTCTGTGGCGAATCAATGTCACTGATTAAAACTCTGGTCATTAAAACTAAATCTGCTGTCCACGCCATGCTTTACCCCTTTATGGATAAACCCACCGACCACGTTCGGGTACGGTAAGAAAAAACTCTCCGTAATCTGTTTCACCAGTATTAGCAGCCATTTCAAAATAATAATGGTAATTGTTGTAGCCAGACGCAAAAGGGAGGTGTTCTGTGGACCAACGCCACCTGTTGGTATTGCCTATTTCTGAGCATCCGCTGCTTGCTATGGCTACTGGCGAGTTTATTCCATCTACGATATCCCACACTCGAATATTAACCGACGACGCATCATCAACGAATGATCCTACCAATTGTGGGTGATAATCCCCAGTTCTTACCAGACGATGAACAATCCTTAATGATTCGGACACATCTATCTCCCCTTAGTTCTGTATGATGTACGAACTTTTGTTGTCTATCGATGGCATACCACTATCGTGATTTTCATGTGAGACAAGCACAAAGTCGCCCTCATCTGTTTGGACTAAACCGCTTGTGGACATTCGCCAGTGGAATTGTTCTCGACTCGCACTCAGGGTTGAAATGCCGCCAGTAGACCAACTGTATCGTCCTGTACTATTAATTTCATCACAGCCACTAGCACTAATAGATACTGCTACCCCATCTTTCCAAAGCTCAATATTGACTGTTTGCCCCGTTGTCAATTCGCCGACAATGGCCGGTGGCGCATCTGGAAAGAAATCAAATTCCGCAATTGATTGTCCTATTAAAGCCATATTCAATCCTCCTTATCTAACTAATTCAACAAGTTGATTCAAAATACCGGGTATCATAAAATGTTGTTTAAATTCATCTTCAGTGTATCGGATGCGAGACGCGATATTGCGAGACCGCAAGGGGAACTTAAGAGTATGCAGTCGTTTTGTGACTGTCGAAGAATCAACACCCAAAAGTCTTCCAATTTGTGAAGTAGAAAGGCCCACGTTGTATAGTATTATAAAAATAGAATCTGGAAAAATTTGGTTTGCTTCTGATCGATTTCGCATTTTAATATCAAGAGATTTGAATCTATTATACATTGATGTTTCACTACAACCATCTAAGCGAGCCACCGCAGCACAACTTTCGCCTTGAGAGTATAGTTCTATTACTTTCGCGTCTGATAAAGGCATAAAATCCCCAAGGTAAAAAGAACTTTCACTAACTATTAAATTATACACCAAAAGAGAAGACCGAAAACTGCACATACAGCCCCAGCCTTTGAGATATGAGTTAGATAAATGAACTTATAGAATTAAAGTATATCTGTATTTATGGCCCAACGGAATACGAATCCACCCTCGCTCTTGGGCTAATTCGCGTTCAGTTTTATCTACACCCTTAATTCGCCGACACGATGCTTTATGTCTAAGTTTAAATGTTGTAGGATCAAAATAGGCATAACTTGGTTGTGTTTTCCCTGCCTTATCCCATTTGGCCATTCTATAAACACCGCCATTGTGTCCCACAGAAGAATCCGCAAATGCCATTAGTTTTTTAATTTGGGGACATTGATTTTTGATATATTCACAGCATTTATGCAAAAATTCACAAGCGAAAGGTTTTACAACATAGAATGGAATACATAAGCGAGTTAATTCCCAAGTATCTTTGGCAATATGCTTATTAGTCCCAGTACCAAAAGTCGCAATTCCGATAATCACACCACCTCTTTTTGCAACAAGAATAAGTTTCGATCCGGGAACGGTACCTAAATAATGCTCATATCTAATTATTTGCCGTATTTCTTTTGCTGTTGAAATTTGTATGGTATATTCATTAGGTGATAATTGACCATTATTATCAAATAATTGAAAATCGCTGGAATCTAAATTGTTTTGTTTAATTGCAAAGTCAGGGTATGCTCGCCAAATTTTCCACCAGGGGTGAGCATTCTCTAGCTTACCCCTTTCTATTTTATTGTGTTCTTCGTCCGTAATAACTAAACCATTTTCTAGATCAAAAAAGCGATCATCATTTGCCATAGCTAATCTTTTATATTCGTCCAGGAGTGGTTTATGTTTGGTCATGGATGACTGTAAAATAACCCTAAAAGGATAAATATGGTGACAATTTAATGTTCCACGCCCATTAGAGATTTGACTAAAATAATCATTTTTGGCAAAGCGGCCTTTTCTCCATTTTATATATTGGTTGCATCGCCTAATGTGGTCGTCGATTGCTGTTATCCCGCCTTTCCAGCGATGATTATATTTACCAATAGGCTTGCGAGCCCTTTTGTTTATTGATTGAAATCTGTGACTTACAAAACTCTCTTCTCTATTAAAGTATCTAGCAATTTTATAACATGTCCATCCTAAAATATCATGTAAATAAATTAATTGATCATCTGATATTGACTCCGTACCATAAAACAATCTCATTTTGTCAGAACTAGATCGTGTACCACGTTCCGACTTAATTAATTCTCGTCTGACTAAATATGGACTAATATCAAGGTATTCAGATATTGCGTTAATAGTAAATCTCTTATTCCAATATAAGTCTATAATTATTTCTTGGGATGTTGTTGATATATCAATTCCGTGACCCTTTGGCCGAACTTTAATTCCCATCTCATTTAATTTTTTTCTAAGAGTGGCTCGACTAACTTTAAAAACCTTAGCACATTGACGAATAGTCTTGTGTTGGTTGACATACAAATCCAAAAGTTGTTCATTTGTTACCCTCGTATTAATATCATGATAATCAGATTTATGGACATCAATTTTCATTTCATCCAATTTACGCTTAATAGTGGTTGAGTGAACATGGAAATAGGCTGCACACTGTTGGATGCTGTTATGTTGAACAACATATAAATCATATAGTTTATCTTTATCAATATGAACAGACTGAAGCCCCCTATTGCCTACTAATTTAATGCCATTTTTGGATAAAATTTTACGAATAACTGACGAACTAACACCGTATTTGTGGGCTATCTTTCGGATAGGCATTTTATCATTAATATAATCATTTTTAATTAAATCAAAATTTAATTTTTTAGATATTCTACCAGGATTTCTTAACTGAATATTAGATTTTCGAAAATGTCTTATAATAACATTGGCACTAACACCAAATATCTCACCAATTTTATGGGTAGAAAAACCCCTGCTATACAAAAATATAGCAATATGCAAGTCGGAACATTTGTTAATATCTGGTGTCATATCAAGTCCAGAACTATTATACACTCTACGCAGCAGTTTGTTCCTGATTTTATAAAAATTTTCAAATAAAAAGAGGGAAAAGATTTTATCCTTTTCCCTCTTTGATTATCAAAAAGAACATAAGTTCTTTGTTTACAATAGTTTAGAACGATCCCAAGAGACACCTTTTTCCGTCGAGGCTAGCAAATCCATGCTCCTGAAAACCGTAGAACCCAGCCCGTCTGCGTCTATGCAGATTATCATCTTCATAGATTTCTAATTCGAGCTTAATCGGCATCACGAAGGAATCACCCTTTGACAGATCAAGGCCAATAACTATTTCCTCATCGCTTGTGCCCATATTAACACCTAGTGTTGCGAAATAAGTCTGGAATTCTTGACCGACACCAAGCTCATCTAACGTATGTAGATTAACGCCGTAGATACGAGCCATTGGGCCACCACCGTCACCAGCAGTGAAAATCTCTCTACGAGTTACGTCATCAACTTCGTCATGATCCCATTCTCTAATATCTTCTAGAGCTTCTGGACTCAGATATATGTCTGTTAAGCGACCCCGATTAACTGATGCACTATTTCCACCAGCCAGGCGAATCATAGTCGTCTTCATTAGAGAAACGAGACGCTTCGTAAATTGACCAGCCGTTGCAGCACTATCGTATACCAGTGGAGCACCACCATTATAGTCGGTACGACCTGCGGCTGCTGCTATAAGAACACGCCACCCATCAGTATTCATCTTCTTAACAAAACCAGCCTCAAGTACCTGCATTGCACGAGCAACTATATCCCACCGTGCAGTTCTTGCATACTTCAGTGGCCAGTCAATCGCATTACCAACCTCATAGGTACTAACTGTTACAGCGTCACCGGTGATATTTCTTAGTGGCAATGCGCCTTCGCTAGGAATCATATATGCCACATAATCTTTTTCATCTGCTGTCTGATAGAAATCCAGCGGATACTCAGCGGTTGCACTTGGATCGAGAACTTCTGGTGCGAAGATTCCGCCCAAAATATCGCCATTGAGCAATGCTGACCGTAAAGGAACTTGTAGAGCCTGAGCTAGAGAATGCATCGCTTCCAGAGCTTCGCCCTTATTAGGCGAACCGGTTCGCTTTAGAAGTTCAACTTGCTCAGGAGTTGGTTTTCTAATATTACGCTTCATTCTTCTTCACCCCCTTAAGTAATCTCAATAGAAACTCGAACAAAACCATTTGCATCCTTGGTTGTTTCAAAACGACCCACGCTAGGACCACTATTTTGCTGAGTCGTAAACAATAAACCATCATCACCAAGATAAGCAATACCCCCAACAGCCGGAGTCTGAGCGGCACCAATCATATCAGTAACCACAAACCCCTTCTTTAATAGAGTACACTTGTCACCAGGACGAATTTCTGAATTTTCATAATTAATAAAATCCCGAGTTGTACTCATTCTCAAAGCAACATCTTGTAATAGAACACCCTTTGGAATCGTAGTACTGGCAACAGTACCTTCATAATCGACCACGTTGGGTTCATCAACAATATTTTGCCCCATAGCCGCACCACTTCCTTGCGTAACCACACTAGCAATCCCGCCTCTTGCAACAGCAGTAGCTTGAGTAGCCAGCCAGAAATTGGTAATATCTGTAACTTCATTATATTCACGATCTGGTTTCAAAGCCATCCCTATTCACCCCCTTCGTTTTCTTTGTCTTCGCACCCACAAAGCGCGTTTGCCATTGCTACATATTGCTCAGCTTTTGCTTTTACAGTATCTTCCGTTGCCTTAAGCTCAGCAGTATCTTCTACTTTTGCATCATTTAAAACCGCCTCTGCTTGCTCTACTTCTTTTTCTTTTTCGTCCACCGTTTTGTCTCCGATACTGGTCTTAACTTCACCAGCATACTTCAAAACTAATGCGAACGTCTCTTCGGTCATTTCACAAAGCTCAGCTAACGCCACTTTCTCATCATCAACCTTTTTAACTTCTGATAGTTTGACCAATCTCTCACGAGCCATTTCAACCTTACGAATCCCTTCTAGGTCCGACTCACTCTTCTCGGCACGCTTAGTTACCTCATCGAATTGCTTCTGAAGTTCCGTCTTTTCAGTCTCAACAACTACCATCTTTTCTGAAGCCTCCGTCACATTAGCAGTAAGCTCCTCAACCTTTTCTGTTAGAGTAGCAATTTGACCATCATACTCCTTGGTCTTAGCCTGAACATCCTCTACAAGCTTCTGTAATTCAACCACCTTTTGTGTCTTGCTCTCTAAATCCACCTGAAGCTCCTTGATTTGTTTTTCATCCACGTCTTCTACACCCCCTTTCAATAATTCACTTAATTCAGCCGTTACGTAAACTTGCTTATTTGCTGCCACTTTAATTACTGATTCAGGGTTCGCAGGTATATCTACAAATCCTTGGGCACCAAATATAAAATCCCTCAAAACTCGACCAACTTTGTAATCCTGATACTTGCCGCTACCGCCATAAATCATCAAATGTTTTGTTAAAAAGGCAGTATCTTCGGTACGCTCGATCAATTTAATTTCACCAGTTGCAGAATCCATTAAGCCATAACCAAAATCTGGAAACCAAGCTTCCATTGAAACAAACATTTCGCCCTTCTGGGCTTTGGCAATAATTTCATCGATTCGTTCAGTTAATTCGGGAAATGCTTTATATAGAACTCCAGCAACTTCAAGATCAAATTCGGACGGGATAGCTTCGTTCTCAGCTAGTTCAATTTCATTCCCAGATTTATCCAATACTCTACTTTGAACCATATGTCCCAAAATTCTTCCGATATCATGATTATCATTTATTGGTTTATGTAATGGAGAGGACCGAGCTTTCCACACTTCTTCTGGTGTAAAAATGTCATCGTTTAAGTTCCAGCCAGTGCTAACTAAAATAGCAACAACTAGAGCTAAATCGGGTTGTTCTTTACCAAGAAGTTCTTCTACACTCTGTACAGTATCCGTTGCTTTTACCAAATCGGCAACAGACATGCCGTCGAAATATTTCTTAATATCACCAATTTGTACTGGTGCTGTAACAAATGCAGTAGAACTTCCGGCTTCATTCATTTGGGAATCTAAGCCAGCGTCTTTTTCAGCTTGATAAATGCGCATATGAGTCTCCATCGTATCAATTATACACAATTATTAAATAAGATTATATATATAAAAGACCTTTCTTAAGGATTCTTGAGAAACTTAATCACATCAGCCTTGGCCTTTTCGTCATCATGAACTACTTTGGACGCAAATCCGTCATCATTAAGCTCTGCATTAGCTGTAACGGCAATTTCCTCTTGTGAAGGAAGATAGAACTGTCGCCTTTCAACTATTCCGTCGTCATCGACTCTTTCAATTGTATATCCAAAAGATATTTCATATCCATCTTCATCATATTTCTTATATTTACCTATATTAAATTCATCACTGGAAACCAAAACACCATTAACAGTAAGAATTGCCTGCCTACTTTTTGTATCTACCGATACTACTACCATTGCCATAACTGTCTCCTTCTATTCAATTACATTAATCCATGCCAAAACTGTCAAAACCCGACGTTCTTTGATGGTTGGTTCTTTTTGAGTCGATGCAACAAAACCTGTCACCAATTTATTTAAAACAACTTCCATACACTTAATATCCTTTTGTGCTGTATTTAATCTTTCAGCTATAAGCTTCTTTGTTACTGTATCCCCAGGACGCAAGACAGAAAACATGGTGCGTTTGACCCCATCTAATTCGGTTCGTTGGGCCTTAGTTAGAGACCGCATATTTTTGACCTTAGTTTGCTTAAGATAGGGATTATCAATTAATTTATCAATCTGATCTAGCAGTTCATCCGCAATAATATATAACATAGATTGTGTCTTTGGTGTGCGTTCATCGCGGGGTTTCGTGTCTTTAGTTGACGGAGGTCGCCCTGGCGAGTTTATCCCATCATCCTTCGGTTGATCACCGCTGGGGTTGTCGCCCCCTCCGTTGTCTTTACTGCGCGGTAGATTGCTGTCTCGATGAAGCCCTTGTTTGACTTTCTGTATCTGAATAGCATGTTCGGTTTGTTTTTCCATAACTGAGAATGGTCTATGATATGGACCAGCTTTTTCTAATACACCAGGGGTTTCCTCTCTAATTTGTTGCTCTGCCTTTATTCTTTCAAGTTCGATCATATAATTAACGCCAAATACCTCGGTAGTTTTCTCGGACGAAATGATACCACGATCAAGTAACTGGATAATTAGTTGCTTTTCTGCCGCTTCATCCCGCAAAGACATAATACCAAAATTAATTGCAGGAATTCTTTTGAAACCCATGGCATCGGCGACACGGCGTAATTCCCCCTCCATCCAACGGATAGCGCACCCACGTACATATTCTAAGCGTTCGGCCAAAGTTTTTAATTGAACAAAAGCCGATTGAGCATTGCGTGTTCCTTCATCTATTCCGCCAACCAAAGAGTCTGGAATACCCAAACCTTGAACAATATCTGCGTTAACACCTTTGTATTTTTCTGGTCCCAAAATCTTATCGGTGGGTGGATATTCGACCTGAAGATCAATCATATCATCCCAGACAAGGTCCATACACCCACCACCAGTATTGCTTTGAAGAATATCAATAAGTCTATCTACAATAGCGGGTGCTGGATAAATCTGCTGATCTGCTTTGCCCAATTTCCACAAACGAACAACATTAATTACACCATCTAATGCTGCCATGTCAGCCAACCGCATTTTTTCTTTAAACATAATATCTTCGAGAACACCGTATAAAAATGGCGTACCCCAATCCTCCCAATCATCTTTTTTATAATACTCGACATAAATATTATTCATTTGGAGAGCAAATACAGTACCACTTTTCTGGGCGGCTTGAACAATCTCTTCTGGCAATTTTGAAACAAATTCCTTTTCTGCATCACCTTTGGGGCTTTTTATAGCATTTGCCAAAGCGTGTGGCATACGCATTCCAAGGACATCAGAACCGAAAAAGCGACCTACTTCGCCACCGATTTTTTCGATAATAGCTGGTGACAAAAATGTATATTTCCAAGGAATTACATTGCGGCTTGTTTCCTTTTGTGTAGTCTGGATTTTTTCTGGTTGATCAGACCCTTTAGTCATCTCTTTTTTAGCAGGCTTAGTAATACGAGCATTTTTACGATAAACGATTACATTGGCATCTCGCATCAGTAATTTCATGAAATCGTGGGCTCTACCCTGTAAATTTACTCGTCTGGCCCATTCCTGATAAAATCGTTCCTGAGTTTTGGTGGTATGCTGTAATTCCAATCCCTCTGCTGCGAAATCGGTCATTAAGTCAATAATATTCCTAACCATACCAACTCTACGATAAATGACTTGGCAAGCTTGAATAATCTTTGCGTGTTCAGTTGGAAGCTTGTCGCTAGGACGCTGGGCGTCACGATCATGACGATTAAACCCAGCACGAAGATTAATATCAGATGCTACTGTACAATGTGATAATCCATGGGTAACACTATTGGTTTCGGGAAGAATATGGTTAGCAAGACCTTGCGTACCCTTTGTATAAAAACCCTTTTTAGTTGATTTATTAGCACTGGATTTTTTTTGAGCCATTTAGCTTCTCCTGTCAATCATATTGTAATGCGAATGCGGTTCAGTCAATTATACACAATTGGTATTAAATCCGCTTATTCTTTTTCACAGCCTTAAAAATAATGCCTTGACGAGCTTCTTTGGCATTGCGCATACGTCCTACTCCTTCTCCTCGGTAAAAGGCTTCATTCTTACCGGGTTTCTCTCGTTTTTTAATATTCCCGGCCACATCTTCATAATCGATGTTCTCATCGGGAGCTATTTCAGTATCATAAATATATTTATGAGATAACATGAGGGCCGTATATCTGTCTTTGCGAAGCCTACCCTTCTTGGCCCGACCTTCTACCGCCCCCGGACTAACTACTTGAGGAGTGTCAAACTTTTCTCTGCCTGTTGCAGTTTCGCTCATTTGAATTGTACAAAGTTCGTTTTTTAACTCTTCAATATTAAACACATTTTCTTCATAGGTATCAAAAATAACACCCATAGATTTCTCTGCTTCAAGTGCGGCATACATCTTAACACTATCAAAAGCTGGGAATAGTAAAGTATGGGTTTCTAAACTTTTGTGTAAAGCTATATTGGCTTCTTGATTAAATTCTGTACTTTGCTTGACAAGATGTAAAATGTGTCGTCCATCTGTTTCACCGTCTGTTGATTTAGGATCGTCAAAATCTATAACTTCATAAATTGGGAAATCGCCATTATCTATATCAAGTAATTTTTTATTCCGAAGCATTTCTGATATAGCATAACCACCACCTTGACTATCCATTTCGATACGCATCGGATTAAATAATCGAACAAGCTCACGAATTCTCGAACAACAGTAAGCATAGTAATCATCGTCAGTAATTAGTCCTTGCTTTTTCCGTTTTAGAAATTCCTTCTTGTTAACAACCCAACAGTATACTACACGATAATGGTTCTGCCAAACCTCTGTCATTGTAATTGCAAGATTATCTCTTTCTGCTGCTGGATCAATTCCCATCACATATTTACGCTTAGATTGCCCCCTCATTAATGGAGTAAAAGTTACCGCACCATCGGGTGTCTCTATTGGCTTATTAGGTCCAACGGTACATCCTTCTATAAGACTACGAGGGTAAAACCCGTCCGAATCCTTAACGAACACTCCCCCGAACTCCATGAGAAATATATTTCGTGGTAATGTGGCTTTAGCGTGAGCAAGTTGCCTTTGATCTAATAGACCATCTGGCAAATGAGTGTGTGGAATACGTATTACAGCATAATCTCGATAATCAAAATTGTCAGGAACTAAATTCTCTCCACCAAAAATATTTGCAATAATAGAAGGATCACCTTTACTCCGAATGATATCTTGCCACATTTGATATTTTTTAGCAAAATGATTGAAAGCATAATAGGCAGTACCACAATAAATAATTTGGTTACCCTGTTTTTGTTTGACATCAAGAACAATCTGTTGTTTAACATCTTCTGGAATATCCATTTGAATCAATTGCTTATCAAAAGCTATTCTTTTAGCTTCTTCAACTGGTGTCTTAGTTGTAGAGGCGAAGCCACGGACTACGATATCAAAAACATCTTCAGGTACACTAGCAAATTCATCAACCAGAACTGTTGTTGCTCTGAAACCGCGAATTTTTGTATTATGACTGTGCCACCCATTGGCACAATATTCATGATCTTCCGGCACATGAACGTCGAATGTAACACATTCACCATCTACAATACCCGTTACATCATCGTAATAGATATCATCACTACCCAAGGAACGAATTGTATCCAATCTCTCATCTTTTATATGGCCAAAAACTTTCAAAAATCTTTGTAACTGCCATCTACCATGTTGTCCCTTACGAATACGAGACATTGTGGTGTTAAAAGCAACTCTCTCTTTTCCTGCTAAATTATGACTATAATCATCCCTAATACCACACATCAAATGATTGATTCCGGGTACAACATCATCACGACCTTGCCGATCTTTTTTACTATCAACAATCTTATCTAAAATACACTGCTTCCTACTGAGCCCAAATCCAATGTTTTTCCAAAATAATTTTATATTCCTACCACATATATTCAATTCATAACATTGGTGGCGAGACCTTTCATAATTTTTCTTCTCTTTAATAGACGAAATAATACCATAATGTAATAAAATAAACTGAACTTGCTGAAGCATTGTTTTACTCGTACTGGTCAGACGAATCATTCCTCCAGAAGCTTGCTTATCTGGGCGAAAAATTTGTTGAACTCCACCATCACTATCAAACAAACCCCGAAGAAAAGCAGACATTACATCACGACTCGCCGACATGATAGAGGTAGGAATTGTTTTTTCATATGATAATACGGGGTTCACTCCAAATTTATTTAAGAAATTTCGTCTTTTTTTATTTCCATAATATAAATATTCATATGGATTATTTTTTCTCTTAACAAAAGAACCTATACATTTCATCGCTTCCAGTAATTCAACATCAGCCGTAGAAAAAGAAAGCCGATCTGGATATGTAAAACAGCCATTTCCTGTTAGAAGCCCAAGGGCATATCCTTCGTCTACAGTAACATCATTAGAACCATTGTGCCATCGCCGTGAACGATCGATCAACACCCTATCACCTAGAACAATTTCATCGAGCCTTACCCATTGGACCTTGGCGTCACGCAATACTTTAATCTTATGGTTAAATGTTCCCTCAATTTCAAAATTTTTACTAGTTGTAATCTTTTTAGTTTTGGCCATGCCATTGCAATATGATTCATCACTCAATCTGAATTTTTTATTACCCCAAATATTTCTGGAACGATTAATAATAGTTTTTTCCGTTTGGCCATCCGCTTGATCATCAGAAATCGTGCCAAAACAATCTTGATAAGTAATAAGTGTCTCACAATTGACACATCCGTCCCCCAACGGGAGGGCTGTCACTATACTGTCACCAATCTTAAAATAACAAAGGTCAACACTTTGACGCGGACCAGCTTTTTTACCACCACCAACAATACTTCTTAATATGGGTGAATTGGACCAAATTGTTTCAATATAACCAAACACTAACCTAGCCTGCCTTAAGCCGGCACCAACAATAACAATCTTAGAACCAGGATCAAATAGTGCCCGAAGGACGGCATATACTGCAAGCAAATAAGTCTTCGAGCCACCACGTGATGCTACCAACATTGGAAAAGGTGTTTTCCACATAATTTGTAATATAGCAATTTGAATAGGAAAAAGATCAATTCCCAATATCGCCTTGGCAGTCCAGCCAATATAGTTAATATCTAACATCTTACTAATAATAGTTTGATCTAATGGGTCTTTCGATTGTTTAAGGTCGGTAAAAATATGCTTACGAATTGTAGGTACGCGATCACGGAAAGGAAATAGGAATTTATGTTTCCCTTGGTCCCCGTGTAATAACTCATCTAATGTAACCTTAGCACCCAAGACAATCCTCCCTCGATTTGCTTTTTGGTTTCTGATGAACCCATCGATCCTTTTCAACACGCACAACTTCTTCACAAATCATCTGGGCTATTTGCTTACCGCAAGCTCCGGCTGGAATAATATTGACACCATATTTAACCGTTAAGTACATCAGCCACCTCACCAACGCCTTACCTGGAACACCTTTAGCAAATTGAGGTGGAGATAGTTCCATAATGTCGGGCGTAAATTGAGATTCGATAATAATATAAGCATGTTTAAGCTGCGACATTCTTTCCATTTCAGCCTCAAACGCAGGTCGTTTTTGACTACTATAATTACCCCACAATTCAGAAAAGGCAAACTTGCGCTCAATAGCAAAAATATCAGTGTAACCAACAAGGCTATAGTCACCAGTTTGAAGAGTATCAACGGTCATTCCGTCACACCGTGGAGGACGATGCTCTGGAGTATGCGCATTGAAGGTCCACCCATGCCCTTCTTGTTCTCGGGTATCTCGAATGACAGTATATGTCGGCAAAATTAAACGGGGCATTCGATCAACGCCTTGTAGTCACTTTGAACCATGCGATCTATCATCTCTCCGAAAGTAATCGTTGGCACCCAACCAAGTATTTCTCTGGCTTTAGTCGGATCAGCATGTAAAAGATTAACATCTACGGGTCGATAAAACTTCGGATCAACAATTACATAGTCCTTGTAGTCTAAACCAATTAACCCAAAAGCCACTTCTAACAATTCTCTTACAGAATGGGTTTTGCCTGAACCCAGAACATAGTCGTCAGGTACATCCTGTTGCATCATTAACCACATACCACGAACCATGTCTTCAGCATGACTCCAATCCCTCTTCGCTTCGATATTACCCAAAGCCAATGGAGGAACATCAACATCTTTCTGCGGGAATCCATCATGTGTATCAATCCAGTTTTGTAATGTCGCAACATATTTGGTAATCTTTCTGGTTACAAATGTCTCCCCTCGACGCTCGGACTCGTGATTGTTCAGGATACCTGCGCAGGCAAAAATACCATAAGCCCGACGATAAAGTCCTACGATGTGATGTGCATAAAGCTTTGCCACAGCATACGGTGAATTGGGATTAAACGGTGTATTTTCGTCTTGTGGTGCAATGGTTGTATCTCCCCAAAGTTCTGATGTCGAGGCTTGATAAAATTTACTTTTAGGTGACGATTGACGAATTGCTTCTAATATGTGAAGGGGTCCGAGGGCATTAATATGGCATGTAGTAATCGGCTGATCAAACGAAGTGCCAACATGTGAATTGTGAACCACAATATTACCAACGCCAACAGCAAAATTGGAAACTTCATCAACAGATATATCATAAACAAATCCATCATAATCTACAAATTCAACACTTTTACCATTTTCCCCCTGATTTGCAGCATAAGATAGACATGTCCTAAAATTATACACATCACTCCATTTTTCATTATCATACTCATGGTGGTTCACTGTATAGTCCAGCCCAAGCATCGTAAATAAAAGACTAAGTTGACATGCTAACTCATATGATGTTGTTCCATATCTTATGGATTTAGAATTTTTCCATTCCTTGATGCACCCATCGCCTTCCACCATTTTCTCGAATAATGCAGCTAGATTATCGATACCTAGCTTCGTAAACCACGTCGGCAATCGCTTATTATTACTTCCCTGTCCACAATGGTTTTTAAGAAATAAATACAAAGATTTTGAACTCATCTGTAAATTCCATGTATTGTCATGTTCTTCCTTTTTGGTTTGTGAATAACAACAAGAACCAACGAAAAATTGCTTCAAATCTTTTTCAAGACTTTTGAGCCATTCAAGATTGTTGTTGGCAATACTAGTAATATATCCACCATTTGCCTTGTTATAAGAAACACTCCCCTCTGCGATATATGCACCAATAAATCGACACAGCGCTGTGAGACTTTCCCCACTAACATTTTTTGTCAATTTAGTGGTACTACTTTTAGCCCATACATAATTATCATCACATTCTGTGTGGTTGATGGGAATAGTTAATTCGAGATGGTCGATATTTTGTTGATCAAAAGAATAATTAATTTTTCTAACATTCAACAACCATTTATTTTCATGAGGCTGGCACAGATTGCCTGTAACATCGAGCAAAGAATGATTGGGTGTAACTTTGATTGAACCAAATTTCTGCTTACAAATAGCAATTTTATCATTCCAGCGATGTCTAGAAATTTGTCTAATTTTAAACCATGTACCCATTCCATTCCAGAATCCAAGTGATTTTAATTGTGTATCTTGAGGCAAGTCAATCACTTCTACATCTATATCATCAACCTTTTCAACCCTGATATTTTTCTTCTTTTTAACTTGCTGATTCCACAATGATTCTAGGGTCCTGTGCTGAATTCCTTGTGCAGTCATAATCGGACAAATACAATCAGCAGCCACTGACATCGCTGCCAAATTATAAACTTCATCCGGCTGAATACCAGAAATCAATCGATGCATACATACCGCATCAGTAACATCACCTTCCACCAATTCGAATTTCGGATTATCCAACAAGTGAGCAATGCGTTCTGTCGTATTAACCGAGGATCGTCGGATTACTCCATAGACTTTATATTCTTTGTCGAGCAATAATTCCGAAAGGTAACTAGAATCTTGACCAGTTATTCCTGTGATAAGTACTGTCTTATCCATTTTCCTTTATCCTCTCATTTCCTTGTGATTCACGCTGAACATCAATCATTTTTTGAACGTCCTCTGACAATGTTTCGACATTAGCATTATCGTCTGAAGCAGTTAAGTCGTTGATCTCATTTATACAACAATTTTTATATTTCTTTCCGCTACCACACAAACACAGCCAATTACGACCATATTTAACCCTCTTTCTTGTAATAGGCATAGTAACACCCGCCACTCGTTTCCACAGATTACGTCGTTCTGATGGTTTTGTTATCATATGGTATATCTCTTTCTGCGGCGCTGAGCCTCGCGTCAATCCCCCAACAGTGTTGTACCGCCGCTGTTTGTCCTTTAGTTCTTGCCTCATCTGCAAATTCCAGCAATCCCAATGTATCAAATAATGTTGAAAGTCTATTAAAATATGTATGATTGTGGGCCACATGCTCTACGCCGCCTTTAATTTTATCCAAGCGTTGCGATTGATCATCAACAAGCCCAACAACTTTATTCATATAATCGGTTGTGCTAACACCTATTTCGCAATGTGAACCAAAATATTTAGAAATCAATGGATTATCAGATACCTGTATTCCACCACATAGCGGAATCATGAATGATCTCTCATTAACATATGCCCCAAAACTAATTTGTTTTTCTGTATGAATATTTGGGCATATTTTAGCGGTGGCATATATATGAGCTAATTTCGTAATATTGTTTAATGGGCCATTGCAACTTAGTCCTGCGAGTTTCCAAATATTATCACCAAATGCTTGGTAGGAGTAGCCGAGCAAATCAAGCCGCTTGAATAGAGGTTCTATAAAACGTTTCATAACACCCTGTCGATGTGTAAAATTGGCAACCATTGCTACATCAGTCAGTATATTGCACGTGGGCGGCAAGGCTTGAATTAAATTTCCAGCAAATGGTAAGTGCTCAATGTCAATATTATTGTCTAACCAGCCATGCATATATGTAGACAACAAATGGGGTTCTAAATGGGTGTGAACCACAGCGTTTTGGATTTTTTTAATTAAATCCGGTTCATCGTCGTGGGCGAGTTCGTATGGTCCATCAATAGTTGCATGGGTTAGATTCAAAGGTAAAGCATCCACAACTACCGATACTTTGTTGGCGTTAATAGTATTAATCGGCAATTGTCTCATGCCGAACCGGGAATGAGTCATGATCAATTTAACACCGTATTCCTCAATCAGCTTCTTACATTCTAGTTTAGTTTTTGGATTGCACAAATAAACTTTCCACCCGAGATGCTCTAATGCATCAGCATAACCTTGATTAACCATTGAATAAGACATGCCGGGTCTTGGAATTAAAAGGGCTACTTTGTTCATTCTTTCCTTTTCCTTACCTATCTAATCTTCATCGTCGATATCAAAGGATGTGAGATCATCCATAATAATAGGCTCAACACTTCCGTCTGGAAACTGAGTCGGCTTACGGAATTCTTCTTTAATATCTTCCGAAGCCAGTTTAGTCAATTCTGCCAATCTCCCCTGCCTATCTCGTTCGTCCTGTGAATGCTGCATTTGACTCACCAACTCAAAAAATGTTTCTTTACCACCCTTCAACTCATCCAAACGATCTCTACGTGTTGCGGCCAAACTACTATAAATTTTTTGTCGTTCTTTCACAAGAGCATCATATCGATCATTAGCTATTTTAAGATATCTATACTTATTATCTAATTGCCTTTGTTGCACAATACGAAACTTAATAGTATCTTGATGTTCACCCTCAACCTTGGGGTTCAAAATAAACCATTCTTGTAAATCGGCAATTTGTGTTTGAACTGAACGAGCCAAGATTAATTGTCTATTAATGAGAATTCTGTGTTTTAAAAAATCATCGACTTGCATAAACTCAGAAATTACAATATCTTCAAATTGACAACACAAAAGTCCAAAATCTTCCAAATAAGTAGATACTTCTTCAGGCTCAAACTGTTTTTGAATAGTCGTGTATAAATGTGTTTTTTTGAATTGATCTCTAAACCAGTTAGCCTTTTCGGGATCAGAAAGTCCATGGGGCGGTATGGTAAGCATTGGGCTATCAACATTAGTCGGTTGGCCCTGATTTCTCACCACTCCCATTTGACGACGACGCTTACTAATCGTATCAGTTGTCCATTGATATCCACATTCTTGAGCCAATCGCTGTTGAATTTTCTTATCCGTTAGACCCTGCTTCGCACAATCAGCAAGAATCTTTAACGCTTTGGGATTTGAGGATAATCTTTTATATTTAGCCTGAGACATTATTATCCCTTTCACTCAAAATCTCAGCAACCTTTTGGCGTACTTCTTCAACCAGTGGACTACGAACCCTATTATTGCCAATTAATTCTTCGAATGACTCACATAAATCGTCGGGTAATTGTTCGCGGATATATATTAAAGTTTCATTACATAAAATATATTCAACAGGTTCAACACTAGCCGTTGTAGAACACAAAAGCACACCTTGTACGGCAATATCGCCACCATCAAGTGGTAAAGCATTTATTAAGTTCATTCTGACACGAGCCAGACCAGAAGTGGAAATATCTGAACCAGGACGAAAATATCTATCTCTTTTTAGATTTTTGATACGATTGGTGACGTGTCGAACCAAATAATTTTCAATTGGACCTATCTGGGAGTCATATCGCTCCAGAGCTTCTAGGCACATGCACCATATTTCTTGATAGACATCATTATTTTCATAATAGGCGAATGCACCATTAGCACTACGTGATTTAGCTAATCGTTCAATAATGGAATATGCTTCGTCAAGAATGTTTTGGTTTACTATCACTATCAGATTCCTCTTCTGTTGCTTCCTGAATTATTTGCTTTCCGATAGCTAATTCGGGATCGGGTACGGCCAAATCATCAACAGCCTTAGCGTCAGCCTGTTCCGTCCCGTGGGTCGTCAAACAGCACTTTATCTTAGTTTTCTTGTCGCTCATTTCCACCACCTTTTAATTCTATGTCCGATAAAATCGTCCCTCCGTATATAGAGAGAGGGCATTTTTGACAAAACGTTCCATTATTTTTAATTTTTTTTCGAACAAACTTGGTGGTTACCCGTATAATGGGGTGTAGGATTGAATTAGGGGGCAAAAATGATTAAATTGATACAAGGCGCATTTGAAGATATTCCTGCTTCTCAAATTGGGAGGGTTGATTTAATTATAGCTGATATCCCTGATTGTTTAGACAAAAAATATCCAGATTATATAGATAAGATGCCCAAATGGGAATATGAGACCAAATTACGTCTTTGGTTAAAGAAAATGTCGGAATTGACCAAAGGTCCGATATTTTTTCTTTTTAATGAATGCTGGACAAAAGAGGTTGAGAATGCCATTGGTGATATAGGAATCGAATTAGTCCAACACTTATTGTGGAGATTTAATTTCGGAATGGACCAATCTCGTCATAACAGATATAGTTTATGCTATAGAAATATATATTGGTTAAATAATTCTTTGATGATTCCAGAAAATATCAAAATACCAAGTGATCGTCAATTAAAATATAATGATTCCAGAGCATCTCCAATGGGCAAGATTCCACAAAATATTTGGGATTTCCCCAGAATTTGTGGGAATTTCAAAGAAAGAAGATCATGGTTCCCTAATCAAATAAATCAAAAAGTTATTGAAAGAATTATTTTGGGACATTGTCCTGAAAACGGAACGGTTTATGATCCATTTGTAGGGAGTGGAACTTCAATTTTTGCTGCAATTGCGACCAATAGAAATGCAATTGGTTCGGATATAAGTGAAACGTGTATTGAGCAAATTAAAAAAGAATTAGATCATAGGCAAATGGGTAATTTATATGCCTAAACTAATCGATTTAATAGGACAAAAATTCGGAAGACTTAAGGTTATTAGAAGGGTTTTGGGAAAACACAGCTTTTAATTGAATTTGCTGAAGAATATGGAATTAATTATTTCACTTTATATGATAGAATATATAAATTGAATTGGTCAATCGAAAAAGCCCTAACTACCACAATCCAAAAGCATCAACGAAGAGAGAACTCATTATGAACAAAACTAATATACGAACATTACTAACCCAGTGGTCAGAACTTATTGATTCTGGTAAACAAATATCCATAGAGAGAGCTAGCAGCAGTCTGAGTGGTCTTCGTGGACGAATCAAAAGAGTCACTGGAAAACCCGTCATATTTGATTTCAGGACATACGAAAAACAAAAAACTATTCAAGATTCACTATGTAAAGAAATGCCTCGATTTACTGATTTAATTAGAAGTATACCGGAGATAATGGATGGCCATAGTTGGATTAAAGAAGATTTTATCGAACTCTATTTCGAACATTTTCTGTTGGTGGTTCAAAAACTCCAGAGAATCACCGACAGAGAGACTCCCGTGTGATACGTGCGGGAAACTTAAGCCAACAGATAGAATGCGGCAAATATTCGGAGGCATTTCTATTTGTAGTCAGTGTATAGATAAAATTTTAACTTTATACGTAGTTTCCACCCCGATTAGGACACTGTGTCCATTCTGTTATGGAAAAGAAGGCAATTCAACGAAATGTGAATATTGTGGTATTAAATCATTAAACGACGAGGCAGGTAATGGCGTACATTAAAGAAGACATTGATAGATGGTTTGAGTATAGCTATTTACCATCGCAGCGATTAATTCATGTTGGTTCCCACGATGCTGAAATGATAAGTGGAGAAGGAGAATCTGGGACTGATTGTCAAATGTCTGAATTTTTCATTAAAGCAATGTGCCATCTCAATAGTATATCTTCTAAACCTATTTTTGTGCATATGAACAATTTGGGTGGATGCTGGTTTCACGGAATGGCCATATACGATGCTATCAGGGCATCAACATCACACGTCTACGGTATTTGCTGGGGCAATGCCATGAGCATGGGATCAATTATTGTACAAGGGTGTGACTCCCGAATTGTTGCTCCGCACTGCACATTTATGATTCACGATGGTTTTGAAGAACTCAGCGGTACTTGTAAGTCCGTTGAAGCTTGGGCCAAATATGCTAGTAAATTACGACAACAAATGTATGAAATATATTTTGGCCGAATGAAAGCGGCAAAACCACGTATTACCATAAAGAAAATTGAAGAATTGTGTTCCCATGATAAAATTTTTACAGCAGAAGAAGCCGTTGAAAATGGGTTGGCTGATTGGCAAATGATTAATTTACAAGACCCATACAAATATTATGCTACTGATACTCAAAATGCTAAATGGCAACCAAAAATGAAATTAGGAAAACATGAGGTAGAAGAAGAAGAAGGAGAAAACCAATAATGGACTTAAAAGAGTATCAACAGAAAGCTCGCAATACAGCAATCTATCTGGAAATTGAAAACAGTAAAATGCTATATCCTGCCCTCGGTTTAGTGAGTGAATGCGGTGAAGTAGCAGGGAAGGTAAAGAAACTAATTCGTGATGCCAATT
>Ga0114922_10001338_pt1 | contig 23512 bp, 17 predicted proteins | sample AartaG_FD_100975 | JGI IMG/M metagenome (GOLD analysis project Ga0114922, IMG submission 100975) | Deep subsurface microbial communities from Aarhus Bay to uncover new lineages of life (NeLLi) - Aarhus_00045 metaG | ecosystem: Environmental > Aquatic > Marine > Oceanic > Sediment | place... | reverse complement strand
GTCATTCTTTGCGACCTTGAAGACGGAGCTGATTTACGATGAACGGTTCGCCACTCGAGAAGATGCAAAGGCGAAGATCTTTGAGTATATTGAGGTGTTTTACAACTGGGAACGCCGTCATTCGAGCCTGGGCTTCAAAAGCCCGGTTGACTTCGAACGGACGGCTACCCTATCTTAACTGGGTGTCCACTTTTTCGGGGGAAGTCCATCCCCTCACTATTACGAACTGGGTGCTGTTGGGCCCCTCCTACTCCCACAGGAACAGGGTGAAACCGGCCATGAAGTTAATTGATGTACCGCTCTCCGAATCCACGTCGGCTTTCTTGAATTTGTCCGCACGGTAGTTGATCTCCGCAAATAACCCCACCGAATTGGCCACCATGTGCGTTATGCCCCCGCCGAATGACAGGGCCGTTACAGTGTGTTTGTCGCTGTCCTCGTCATTGTACTGACCCCAGGTGAACCCGCCGGTGACATATGGATAGGTCGTCCCTTTCACGGATCCTGACCGGGATGTCTGTCCGAAGTAGTATCTGAGGCGTGGGCCGACACCGATGGCATACAACTTGTCATCGCCGCGTTTCAGATGACCTATGATCAACTGTGCGCCGACGGCCAGATGCGGCGTGACGAAGACGCCACACTCAGGTGCAAAAAGCAAGATGGTGACCCCGTTCCCGCCACCGTCTTCATACAAATCCCCGCGAAGTGAGGAGAAGGCCGCTCCCCCACCGATAATAACACTCCCTTTGTCAATCGCTGACCCGGTCCCCGATGCGGCGCCGGCGCAGCACGCTATTACTGAGGCACCAATCGCTAGTCTTGAAAAGATCCTGGACATGCTTAGCTCCCTTCCAGAGTACGTGTACATTTATGGCAAACAGACTCCGTTGATATTCTGCCCGCTGCAGTTCAATGTCTCCGAGATTCCAGACCTTTTGGTAACCGGCGTAAGCTACCGGATTAGAGTTGATTGGGCAAGTGTTTCTCTAAAAAAACGGCATCCGACTGTACGGCCGCCACTGCAGGAACTGCCTCATACGTGATCCGCCAGGTCCAACCATCAGGTCGGTTGGCCCACAGTTTGCTGTCGCCCGGGTGGCCGGGTACGGCGCCGCTCCGAGCGCGTCTTCGGCTACATGCAATCACCGGTCGATCACCTCCTGCCCAGAATATAGGACATTTGTTATACAGGTGTCAATAATTGCACGAAAAACGTTTAATCCACGAATTCAGCATTGACATGAAAGACGGTATCTACCCCATCTGATCAAGGGATTCGTGCTTCAGTCCGGCACCCCACCCCACCCCCTTTACACTCTCCCACACCCTCTCTCCTCTCCAACACTCTCTCCAGTTCGACGCTGCTGTGGTTGCCCAAAACCGCCCCAACGCTCAGCGTATCTGCTTGCCATTATCAGAAAATGCATTAGCTTGCTCTCAATATGATCTACAGACGCGCTCAAGAAAGGTATGCGTGATGAGTTTGAACCAGGTGAAAAAAACGGCCAAAGAAACGAAGGCCGAGTTCCTCGACTTGAAGGTCAGCAATCTGGGCTTGTGGCATCACATAACTCTGCCGATATCGTCGCTCGACAGCGCTCTTCTGAAAACCGGCGTGGGTGTCGACGGCTCTTCCCTGCCCGGATTCGCTAGTATCGAGCGCGGCGACATGATACTCATCCCCGATACGTCAACCGCGTTTATCGATCCCTTTTATGAGCGACCCACTTTGTCCATGATTGCCGATATCATGGACGCCGGCGACAAGATCATGCCCTACTCGCGCAACCCTCGGCGAGTGGCGGCGGACGCCGAGAAGCACCTTTCCCGGAAGCGACCCGGCTTGAAGGCCGTCATGGGCCCCGAGTTTGAGTTCTACGTCTTTGACAAGGTCAATTTCTTCCAGGGCCCCGACCACGCTTTCTATTACCTGGATTCAACGGAAGCGGAGTGGAACGCCGAACAGGACAACGAGAACCTCGCCTACAAGATCGCCTACAAGAAGGGCTACCATGTGGCGCCGCCGATGGACCGCACCTACAACCTCCGTTCGCAGATCTGCGCCATGCTGGCCGAAGTGGGCGTGCCGTTGAAGTACCACCACCACGAAGTCGGCGGCGGCGGGCAGCATGAGATTGAAGCCTGCTTTGCATCCCTCCTGAAAATGGCCGACCAGTCGATGCTGGTGAAGTACTTCGTCAAGAACGAGTGCTTTCGGGAGGGCAAGTCGGCCACCTTCATGCCCAAGCCGCTGTTCAACGAACCCGGTTCGGGCCTTCACGTTCATCAGTACCTGGCCGACGACAAGGGTTCGGTCTTCTATGACAAGAAAGGCCCGGCTCGTTTTTCGCGGATCGGTCTGTACTACATCGGCGGCCTTCTTAAGCACGTCGATTCAATCCTTGCCTTTTCCAATCCCTCGACCAATTCGTTCAAACGCCTCGTGCCCGGCTTTGAAGCGCCAGTGGCAGGGACCTACTCAGTCGGCAACCGCACCGCCTGCATCCGAATCCCAGGCTACCAGCGCGACCCCGGGACGATGCGATTTGAGTTTCGTCCCGGCGATGGAACCATGAATCCCTACCTGGGTTACGCCGCTATGCTGATGGCCGGTATCGACGGTATCGTTCGCAAGATCGATCCGGGACTACCGCTCGACAGAAACCTGGATGAAATGTCCAAAGAAGAGTTGGCTGGAATTCACCAGTTGCCGACCTCCCTGACGAAGGCGCTCAACGCTCTCGATGTGGACCATGACTACCTGTTGCAGGGCGGCGTCTTTACCGAGGATCTGCTGGAGTCATGGGTCGGTCTGAAGCGGAAAGAGGTGGATGAAATCCGCATCCGACCCACTCCGCATGAATTCCAGATGTATTACGACGTCTGACGGCGGCCGGGGGCATCGGGAGCGGCACAGTCCCGCGCCCAGCGACGCCGCCCTACCTTGACTTCACCCCGTAGTGTGCTCTGCAAGGGATGTTGCCTTGCGGTCCCCTGCCTTAGGTGTATCGTCCAGGAACCAGCGCACCCATCGGTGGACGTCGTTGCGCTTGATCTCGTTGCGCAGGGTTCTCATGCGGCGGCGGCGCTCCTCCGGTTCCATGATATAGGCAGCGTAGATTGCGTCCGCCGTGCTCTCCAGGTCATAGGGATTGACTATGAGAGCGCCCCGGGCCAGTTGCGCGGCGGCGCCTGCAAACTCCGAGAGGATCAACACGCCGTTGTCGTCAACGGTACTGGCGCAATACTCCTTCGCAACAAGGTTCATGCCGTCCCGAAGCGGCGTTATCAGGGCGATTTCGCAGGCGCGATAATGCCCCAGCAACTGCTCGCGTTCCAGGTGGCGATACATATAGTGGATAGGCACCCAGCCATGACGTGAAAATTGGCTGTTGATCCGGCCCACCTGCTCGTCCAGCAATTGTTTCAGATTCTGGTAGTCTGGTACTTTGACGCGGCTGGGAACCACGATCTGCACCAGCGAGATATTGCCCTGGGCGTCGGGGTATTTCTCGAGCATTCGCTCAAATGCCAGGAGCCTCTCCAGCATACCCTTGGTGTAGTCAAGACGGTCAAGTCCTAACATCAGAACCTTGCTGCGCAGGTTTTCGTGAAGATACCAGGCGGCGTCGGCGACTTCAGGGGACCTGGCCGCGCTGTCGAACTCGTGAAAATCGATGCTTATCGGGTAGTGCCCCAGTCTCACTTCACGTTGACCGTATCTCACTCGCGACTGTTGTCTGTATGATCGGGCGGACGCCTCCGGCACCAGTGATCGAATGCTCTGGATGAAATTGCGGTAGTCGTTGACGGTCTGGAAACCGATATGGTCATACTCCAGCAGAGCCTGGATAAGCTCCTGCTTCCAGGGGAGACGTCTGAACAGATCTCTGGACGGAAAGGGGATATGCAGGAAAAAGTTCAAGCGATGGTCCGAGCCCATCTCTCGCAGGAAATGCCCTACCAACATCAACTGGTAGTCGTGAATCCAAACAAAACATCCCGGCCGGATCGACCCGGCGATGACGTCGGCAAACTTGCGATTAACGTCGACATAAGCCGGCCAGTTCTCGGCGTCGAACCGGCAGTGACCCAGAAGGTCATGGAACAGCGGCCAGATCGTTTGATTGGAAAACCCGCGGTAGTACATGTCCACTTCGGCTTGTGACAGCACGACCGGTTTCAAATCGAACTGCGCGTCTTCACTGTATTCCCGCAGCAGTGATGTCACCGGAGCCTCCGGGCCGCATCCGGGCCATCCAATCCACAGTCCGCGGTGTCTCTTCATCAGCGGCGTCAACGCTGTTACCAGCCCCCCCGCCGCCGACTCCACACTCCAACCATCTTCCGCCTGAGATATAACCACCGGCAGCCGATTGGATACTACCAGGAGACGTAAATTGGTCTCGCTCACGATCACCCCACTCCTATCGTCTGCTTTTTCTTGCAGACCACGAACTCATATTCAATATAGAAGGCTGCAAACTGAGAAGCAAACTCAATCGAAGCGGGGATGATCCTGCCCAGCGAGACCGACGTCGAGACCGTCTCAGCCCCGGCCGCTGACGGCCCATCTGTCAAGGAATGCCAGCATCTCAGCAGGTGGCTGCAACCAGACGTCCGCCGCGGTTTCTCTGAGTTCCGACCGCACCAGCACCGCCAGCCCCTGTTCCGGCAGCGCTCGGAAGGCGTCCTCGTCCGTCTCGTCGTCACCCAGATAGGCAACGGCGCTGTTGTGGGGGGAGCCACCGGCGATGCGGCGCACGGCTTCGCCCTTGGTGATGCTCTCGACTCTCAACTCCAGGCCGCCGTCGAACTCTCTCAGGACGAGATCGAACTCGGCGGCTGAATCCCGCCACCTGTCGCTGATGGCTGTGCGCATGCTATCAATCTCGTCGGTGGCTTTCCCTCGCCAGTGGAAGGCGATTCCCACCGGCTTCCTTTCGGTTGTCTCAAGGAGGCCCTGTTCCCTGGCCCACCAATAGGCGGCGGCCAGCCCCTCGGCGGGGCGTTCCTCCGAACTCGCCGAATGGTAGCGGCCGTCCGGCATCAGCCGCTCGGCGCCGTGCGAGCCCCAGATCTCGGGAAGCGCGTCCAACTGAAGCAGCGGCGTCAGATCGGAGACAGCACGGCCGCTGACTATGACCAGCCGGGTCGATCCGGCCGAGAGTATTTTCGTCAGTCGCTCGCGCACCCCCGGATAGGGAACCGCCCGGTCCCGCTCGGGGCGAAAGGGCGCCAGTGTGCCGTCGTAATCCAGCATGAGAATACGCTCGGCAGCCGTGTGCAGACGCCGAAAAAAGGCTTCCAGGTCAAGGTCCTTATTGAGAAGCTTCATGGTGCGCAATCAGACTGCCAGCAGATGGCTCTCGACACCGCAGCGCAGGGCCAGCATCAACGTCAGGTACTCGCGCAGGTGCCGGGTCAGAAGGAAGTTGTGCCGGACGAACTCCCTGGCCGTCGCCCCCATCGTCATGCATGCTTCCGGATGCTGCAGCAACTCGCGTAGGCGCAGAGCGGCTCCCTCGGGGCTGTCGACCAGGAATCCGGTGTGATAATTGTGTACCTGGAGTCGGATGCCGCCCACGTTTCCACCGATTACCGGTTTGCTTTTCCACATCGCCTCCGTCACCGTCAGGCCAAACCCTTCCTGGAGCGATTTCTGGATTACGATAGTGGAGGTGCGCTGCAGGGCGTTGATGATTCGATGAGCGTCGCTGGGTAACATCAGCACAAAAATGTGGTCATTACCCTGCGCCGCCGCCTGTACTTCTTCAAGCACCATAGCACCCTCGGGGTCGTCGCTTGCTCCTCCCCCGGCCAGCACTAGTTGCGCCTCGACCGAACGGTTCAACATGTTGAAACTGTGAATGACACCGATGGGATCCTTGAAGCGGTCGAACCGTGATACCTGTGTTATGACAGGCAGCTCCTGTGACAGGCCGAACCGTTTCGCCATAGCCGCGATCTCAGGTTGCGGCAGTTCCCGGTTCTTCTCGCTGAGGGGATCGATAGAGGGAGCGATAATGAACTGAGGGTGGTCGACTCTCTGGGCGAAATCGGGCATTGAGAAGATCGAGGCGTCGTATTGTGCAATGGAGCTTTTGAGGTACCTCCAGACTTTTCGATACGGGCGGCTGACATCAATGTGACAGCGCCAGACCCAGCGTCCCTTTCGTCCCGGACAGAGTCCGATCAGGAAGGCCGGCTGGGGGTCGTGGATTACGACGAAATCCGCCTCTTCAAGCACCGGTCGGAGACGATCGGCGTTGGCCGCTACCGTCTCCTGGTAAACATCCAGCATTTTCTGAGTGAGGACAACCGGATTGCCCTGCAGCCCGTTGTGGAACGCCTTGGTGACATTGAAGAAATCAGCGTGCCCTTCGACTACCTCCCAGGAAGCATGGAGTCCCAGGTCGTTCATCAGCGGCACCAACCACCTGAGAATCTCAGCAACTCCCCCACCCTCGCGGGTGGAGTTCACGTGCACGACACGCGCCCCGGCAAGCTCGATAGCCAACTGTCTCAACTGCGAAACAGCAGCAGCGCCGACCACGTTCTCGTACGAGTCCAGCTTCATGCTAAACTCCACCGACTTCCACAGTGACCCGCTTGACAACGTCTATGAGCGCCTGCTTGAGTTCAGGAAGCGTGAGGTAGTAGAAATCTATACTCTGCAGCGCCTGGAGCAGTTCCTCCGTTCCCGAACCGAACCCAAGCAGCCAGGTGGAGAAATCGTCAAGCCTGTCAGGTGTTCGTCTGCGGGCTTCGATAAAATGGTAGTATACCGAACTGAAACTCAGCTCCGGCAGGTGCCCTATCCAATCGGCCGGCGTTTCCAGCTCCACCCCCCGGTTGAAAACGACCGTCACGGCGCGCATGAACCGGAAATCCTCACCGGCAGGGGCGTAGTGCGAATACCCCACTTCCATGAGCCGTTCGTCCAGTACATCCAGCACGGAGTCACGCAAATGACCCAGACTCTTGCACGAATAGGGATTGATTACCCCCAGGCGTTCGCCCAGGACCCGGTCGCGAAGGTAACGGGCCGACCAGACGGCGAAGTCGTTGCGGAATTCCGGATCGTCGAAACTCGGCCTGATGGCGGTTTCGCAGAAGTGGTGGAAAAGGCACTCGACCGGGCAGACGGCCACGCCCTCCCGCAAATCCCGTAGATTGACGGCTGTCGGCACTCCCCCCATACGCGTAATCAGCGTACAGTCTTTCACTTCAAACGGCATATTGGCTTTTTCGGTTTCCCAGATCATACCTTTACGATTGCCTGCGTGTTCACTGTTCTGTCCGTTTGTTGCCGTTCCCGCGGTGGCGTCCTCGTCCACCGGGTAGGGGCAGGGGCACGAGGGCATCCACCGTGCGCAAGATTGCTCTATTATGATAATGGAAACTCAGGGCGAGACAAGCGATTACTTGTCGACTATGCCCCCCCAGGATAGAGTCGACTGTAACCAAGCCGGTTGGCCGACAAACCGACCGGATCGCCTATCGCAGCGGAGCCTTGACACCGACAGTCCCGGTCGATAGATTTCGACGTATGGACGCGGGAGTCCCGGATACGGCATGAAAAGGAAAATCCTCTATTCAACTCTGGTCTTTTTAGCTTTTTTGTTTCTGGCCGAGTCGGCAGCCCGGCTTGTGGAGTGGAGCATCTCACGAAAGGCACAGGCGGCAGAGCTGTCACCGGGGTGGCAAGAGCGGTTTTTCGCCCTGTCTTTCGGGTGGCATGAACCGGATCCCGATCTGCTCTGGCGCTTCAGGGCGAACATCAGCAACAGGTTTATCAGAACCAACTCCGGGCACCTCATCGGCGACGAACTGCCTGGGCGGAAAGCGCCCGGGAGCGTTCGCGTCCTGCTTCTGGGCGACTCATCACCGGTCGGGTTAGGATTGAAGTCATATCGGTTCGCCTTCGGTGAGTTGCTCCGGCATCAGCTTGAAGCCGAGTTCGGCCCGCAAACCACCGTTGAGTTGGTCAACGCCTCGGTTTCCGGCTATTCCAGTGAACAGATGGCCCGCGTTCTGGAGTTGAACGGCAGACGCTATGATCCCGATCTGGTCATTCTCTTCAGCGGCAACAACGACGCTTCCATTTCCGGCGCTACCGGCGATCGCGACCTGTTGGAAGGCCAGAAGCTCAAGGCATTCAGAAAGACTATTGCGATATCGGCAGTCTATCGGCTTCTGAAATCGGCCGTGCTTGCCTGCATGAGCTACGAAGAACAGTCTTCGCCGTTGGTTGTACGCGTGACGCCGGACCGGTTCGGCGAGAACCTGGCCCGGATGGCGGACTTGTGCCGACGCCTCACCTGTCCGCTGATCGTCCTCCAGCCACCCATTCCGCGCCTGTGGCCGGCCGGCCTTCAGTTCAAAGTCTTCACTGACGTCACCGGCAGTGACGGCGAGTTGATATTCCCCCCCGAGATCAGGCGTATCTTAGGGCGTCAGGTAAGGTACTGCATAAGCCCGGATATGTTCGACGACCTCTATGGCAAAGGGGATGTTTTCACCCGGCTGGTTTTTTCGTCGGCGTCTCGTGACAGCCTGCCACCGGAGGCATCCATCCGGCGACTGTCCGCCCTGGTTCAGCGACAACCTGAAAGCCCGATTCTCCACAATAACCTGGGCGTCTCATTGTGGCAGGCGGAGGAATACCGGCAGGCCGATCACCATCTCAGAATGGCCCGCGAATTGTTCATGAGCGCTGATGGTCGTGATCTCGGACCGGCTGAGCTAGCCGCAGGGTCGGTCTTCCTGTATAACATCGGCGTCAATCTGCTGACAGAGGCCGGCTGTTACCCAGCGGCTGACCCGGCTTTCGGATGTACGACCGCATACCAGTATCTCGACTCCGCCCTCCAGGCCGACTACCTCTCGCTGAGAATCAAGAGGGAATACCGGGATCAAATTGACAGGATCGGTAATCGGGAGGACGTTTTCGTTGTCGACCTGCCCAATCTTTTTCGGCGCCACGGCGGTGAGACCCTGTTCATCGATCACTGCCACCCCACCCGGGAAGGACATCTCCTGATTGCCGAGGAGCTGTTCCATCTCATCCGCGACAGTTCGCTGATACGGCCATGAGCAGGCACACTTTCGCCGCGAGCCGACGAGGCGGATTCAGATGCTTGCATTCTGCTGTCCCGTCTCCGTACTTTCTTTTGCGAAGAAGCAACAAACACACAAGGAGAATTCAAGCATGAACCTTTACCTAGTCCGACACGCTATGGCCACACCGAAAGATACCGATCCGACGCAGTCACTTTCCAATGAAGGCCGATCTCAGGCCGGAAAAGCAGCGGCCTACACCGCCAAACACGCACGCATCAGTGTGACGAACATCTTCCACAGTGGCAAGCTGCGGGCTAAACAGACGGCTGAGGAGTTTGCCCAAGCGCTGAAACCCCGCGACGGTGTTCGCGAAACCGACAGTCTCAACCCGATGGATGATCCCTCAATCTGGGCGAACCGGCTGGCCACGGAAACCGAGAACCTGATGCTGGTGGGGCACCTTCCGCACCTGGGCAAGCTGGCCGGCCACCTGCTGTGCAACGACGAAAAGGTTGCAGCGGTGTCATTTCACAACGTCGCTATCGTGTGTCTGCGAAGAGACGATGTGGGCGCGTGGTCACTCAATTGGATGCTTGTCCCTGACATCCTGCCGGACTGACGGCCGCACGAGGCACGCGTCCTTAGTGCGGCACCCGCCTGCTATTGTTTTTCCCGCATCGATAAGCCAATACGACCTCGCTCAAGGTCCACGCTGAGCACCGTCACCTCCACCTTCTGGCGGACCTTGACGATCTCACCCGGATCCTTGACGAAGGCGTCGGCCAGTTCGCTGATATGCACTAACCCGTCCTGATGGACACCGATATCGACAAAGGCGCCAAAGGCAGTGACGTTGGTGATGATTCCGGGAAGCTTCATCCCGGCCTTCACGTCTTCGATACACGTCACCGACTCGTCGAAGGCAAAGGTCTCGAACTGCGACCGCGGATCGCGCCCCGGCCGGGCCAGTTCGTCCATGATATCCTGAAGCGTCGGCAGTCCCACGGTATCAGAAACATAGTTTTCTAACCTCACCCGTTCCCGCAGCTTTTCATCCTGCATCAGGAGCCCGACCGTGCAGCCGAGATCAGACGCCATGGCGTTCACCACCGCGTAGCTTTCCGGGTGCACACCGCTCTTATCGAGGGGATTGCTGCAATCGGCAAGGCGCAGGAATCCGGCGGCCTGTTCAAAGGCTTTGGGGCCAAGTCGCGGAACTTTCTTGAACATATCCCGTGATTTGAACGGTCCCTGCCGATCGCGATAGGCTACGATGTTGCCGGCCAGTTGCCGACCGAGACCGGAAACATAGCTGAGCAACTCCCGGCTGGCGGTGTTCACTTCCACCCCGACGCTGTTGACACAACCCATCACGGAGTCATCGAGCGTCAGTTTCAAAGCGGTCTGGTCAACGTCGTGCTGGTACTGTCCCACACCGATGGACTTGGGGTCGATCTTCACCAACTCGGCCAGCGGGTCCATCAGGCGTCGGCCGATCGAGACCGCGCCGCGAACGGTTATATCATGGTCGGGAAACTCCTCACGCGCCACGTCGGAGGCAGAGTACACGGACGCCCCTGCCTCGTCAACCATCACTACCTGAATATGCTCCGGCAGATCCAGCGTCTTGATGAAGACATCGGTCTCCCGACCGGCGGTGCCGTTGCCGATTGCGATCACGTTGACGCGGAATTTTTCGCACAGTGCTTTTAACGTAACGGCGGCGTCTTCACGCTCGGCGGCCCCGGCATGTGGTTGTATCGTGCAATGATGCTGGAGCGCTCCCTGCCGGTCAAGACAGACGACTTTGCAGCCGGTGCGAAAGCCGGGGTCGATTGCCAGCAAGCGCTTGCGGCCCAGCGGCGGGGACATCAGCAACTGGCGAAGGTTGTCGGCAAAAACCCGGATCGCCTCTGTATCGGCAGCCTTTTTTGTCTCAGCGCGCATCTCGGTTTCCATCGCCGGACCCAAGAGACGTCGGTAACTGTCATGAACGGCCAGACGAACCTGCTCTGAAGCCGGGTTGTCACCGATGACAAAGATATCCTCCAGTATCGCCAGTGCCGTCTCTTCCTCTGGAGCAATTCGCAGCCTCAGAATGGACTCCGCCTCGCCGCGCCGCATGGCCAGAATGCGATGCGATGGCGCGTCCCTGGCAGACTCCTCCCAGTCGAAGTAGTCAGAGTAAGCAGCACCCTCGGTTTCCTTCCCGGGAGCTACTTTCGAGCAGATTGTTGCCTGCGCGGTGAACAACTCCCGCATCCGGGAGCGGGCGTCAGTGTCCTCGTTGATCCATTCGGCAACTATATCCCTCGCTCCCGCCAATGCTTCCTCGGCACTCGCCACACCCGTCTCGTCGTCGAGAAAAGCTTCGGCCTCGGATTGCGGTTCGATATCATCCTGAGTAAACAGCAACTCCGCCAGTGGCTCCAGACCGCGCTCGCAGGCGAGGGTGGCTCGAGTGCGGCGCTTGGGCCGGTACGGCAGGTAGATGTCCTCCAGCGCCGGCATGGTTTCAGCGCCGTTGATTTCGCTGTGCAACTCGTCGGTAAGCAGCCCGCGTTCGTCGAGTGACTTCACAATCGCCTCGCGTCGCTTCTCCAGGTGTCGCAACCGGGCGATCCGGTCGCGGATGGCCGTGATGGCAACCTCATTGAGACTCCCCGTCGCTTCCTTACGATAGCGGGCAATAAACGGCACCGTCGCGTCGGCGTCGAGCAGCGCCACCGTGAACGCCACCTGCTCCTGCTTGAGTGTCAACTCTGTCGCTATTTTGGCGATCTGTTTCTCGTGCATTTGCTCCTCGATGTGCGGCATAATCACCGATCCGAACTTTCGCGACCAGGAGTTCTTTCCTCCTGACATCCCCTAAGATACGAAGAACAGCCCGAATTCGGAACAGGAAAGGTGACAGAAAGAAGCTCTTGCCGGGCGGACGTGGAGCCTGTAGATTGTCGGTGAAGGCAAAGTGAATAGCAGAGAAGATACGAGATGACAGATACGACGTTGCCGGAGTCGGCGATTGAGATTGTTGAGTTTCAGCCGCGGTATGCCCGGTATTTCCGCGATCTCAATTATGAATGGCTCGAGGAGTATTTCGAAGTCGAGCTGTATGACAAAATCATCCTGAATGATCCCGAAAAGCATGTTATAAAGCAGGGCGGCTGCGTTCTTTTTGCGCTGACGAGGGGCGAGGTGGTAGGAACCTGCGCTCTTCTGAAACACACCGAAAGTAAGTACGAACTGGCCAAGATGGGAGTCACCAGGAAGTATCGTAGTCGCGGCATAGGTCGCCGTCTCACACAGACAGCCATCGACAAGGCCCGCACCCTTGGAGCGAATACGCTGGTATTGGCGACCAGCAAGCTTCTTCCCGTGGCGAACCATCTATACGAGGACATGGGTTTCCTGCATGTCGATCTCTCTGTCATCGGCCCGCTGCCATACAATCGCGAGACTATTGTCATGGCCATGAAGCTTTAAGGGGTTACCCCAAAACCTGGAACAGAATACATGACAGCAACTGCCTTCCGCTACGGGTCGTTTCCACTCCGTCATTCATGCTCTTCTGTTATCTCTGGCAGAAGCCAGTATCCAGTCCTCGAATCCAACCTGGATTCCTTGTCAAGCCCGGAATGACGAAGGTGTTCACGTGAGAGGCAGCCTCTCCCTGCCCAAAACAACGGTACTCCCTTCAGCCCTTCATAAGAGAAGTTTGAAACAACACCAGAATATTCCGATACGAACACCACCGGTCGCAGTGTTGACCGGCAGGATTCAAAAATACCTGGTTTATTTGAAAAACTTACTCCATTAACCACCGCAACCGCTACTGAGAGTGACCGCTTGTGTTGATTCAGCCTTCAAATCCTGTTTCTTTTCCTTGATTGGTTTAGATACTGGATTCTTGGGGTCTGATGTATATCCCAGAAAGCCACCCTTAATGGATTTAACATTCTTGTATTTGAGACGTTCCACCAGGCTTTCACCGGCCAAAGCAGCACGTCCACCTTTTTTACAATAAAGGATGATGTCTTTATCTTTATCCTCAACAGTATTCAGGATTTTGAACTCAAGTAGACCACGAGGAATGCTAATAGCGTTAGGGATATAACCTTCTCCATATTCAGCTTCTTGTCTTACATCAATTAATACGAAATCTTTTCCCTCTTTTACCATTGCTTTGTAATCATCTACAGAGATCTCTGTTATTCTTTTCTTCGCTTCCGCGACCATGGCCTTAACTTTGGGGGTGGGAATAGCGGCAGCTTCCGACCATGCTTTCCAGCCACCTGCAATTGACTTCACGTTATTATATTTAAGACGTTTAAGTCTTTCAGCAGCTAAAGCAGCACGCCCGCCGTTTTTACAATATAGTATGATATTTGCATCTTTGTTGGGATATTTTTTTGTGATCTCGAATTCAAGCAAGCCACGGGGAATATTGACAGAACCAACGACATTACCGGCTTTGAATTCTTGGGGCTCACGAACATCAATCAAAACGAATTTTGCTTTCTTTGCCATCAGTGTTTTTAAGTCTGCGGGCGTGATTTCCGTTAGCGTCGCCTTCGAAGCTTTGACCATCCGTATAACTTCTTCGGGCATCTGTTGTTTTTCAGGTACCGGAGCAGCTTCAACCCATGCCTTCCAGCCACCGGCTATGGATCTGACATTATTATACTTAAGTTGACCCAAGGCTCTGGTAGCTAAAGAGGCACGTCCACCGTTTTTGCAATAGAGAACGATATTGCTATTTCTGTCCGCATACTTCTCGGTGATTTTAAACTCCAGTAAACCACGAGGAATATTAGTAGCGCCCGGAATATGGCCGGCTGAATATTCCCCTGCTGTGCGGACGTCAATCAGTACATACTCCTCCTTCCCCATTACGTTTGCAAAGTCATCGACTGAAATCTCAGTTATTTTGGTTCTGGTCGCCTCTACCAATTGCCCAGCATTATCAAACTGACCTTCACAACCGGAAACCAAAACAAGTACTGCGAACAGTAATACAAAATTAATAATAACTTTTTTCATTGCTTTTTCCTTTCTTCTTTTAAAAGAGACAAACGCCGACTGCCGGCAAAACTTCTCCATGTAAATGACATTATTTGGTTAAGCATCAAGAACTCAAACTAATATGCACTAAACTTCCCGGTTTTTTCATTCCATTTAACAAAGAGATACCATATTAACAAAATCGCCAATACAAGGACGACCGACCATATATAGCCGATATAGTCAGGCATAAAGTTTCTAAAACGTGTAGAATGAGGTAAAAGCTTAACAAATCCCGGTTCAATATAATTCTTTGTTATGGGAGAAATGAGTAAAAATCCAAGGGCGGCTGCCCATAATTTAATCTGTCCTTCTCCGAATCTCCATAGTGTTCCGACTGCGCAACCACCCGCTATTGTCATGCCAAGACCAAAAATGAATCCGCCGATTGGAGCCCTCAGCCAGAAATTAGGAAATACCCATGTCAACTCTCTGTAACGTAAGGATAGATCACCTGCTCCAACTCCGAATTGTTTTATCAGTGTAAACCCTATAAGTCCGATCAATAGACCAGCTATTATACCGACTGTGCTGGATGATTTTCCGGTCATAAAAGGATCGCGGAATGATGCCACAATGCAGAATCTTGAGCGTTGGCAAATCATTCCCAGCAAAAGACCAATAATTACAAACCAGGCCATTATCTTATTTGTTCCGGAATAGTTGTACGCTATAACAAACACCATAATGGTCACAATAAGGCCCAGCCATTTCTGCCAAGCCCCCTTACCCTCAGAAGCAGCTAAAAGTGTCTTACTTTTACCTGAACTGATACCGGGTAAGTGTTCCATTTCCCACATGAGGTATTTTAGGGCCACTAATGTACCTAAAAACAGACCTACCGTTAATAATATTGCTCCCCCTGAAAGAGCAGGCACTCCACTAAAAAATCCACCAATAGTGCATCCGATACCTAATATAGCCCCGATCGCCATTAAACCCCCGCCGATAAATCCTTTAATTAACTCTCCAACAGGTGGAATTCTCAGGGCAAACTCCTTTGCCAAAAGAGCACCTACAAAAGCTCCGAGAATAATCAGAATATTCAACATTCCATATAAGCTGTCACTTATTGAGGTAACATTTTCTATTCCCAATACTCCCAGTGCCTGATACAGATTTTCTCCCCAATTATTATAGCCACCACTACCGCCCCATGGGCTCTTAATCATAAAGAGAAACACATTAAGCAACCCCAGCAAAATTCCTCCAACCCAGACAGGCCAATGTTTTGAGAAAAATGTACGAAAGAGTTGGCTTAATGCAGATTTGTTTGATTCTTGTTCCATAATAATCTATCCTCTCTCACTTCTTCTTGATTACAAAGCGAAAAACACCCCCTTCTAATTCACTCTCATCAAGAAGAGTATTCCCTGTCTTCCCGCACCATGAATGCAAATCTGTTTTTGTTCCGGGGTCTGTACCCAACATTTCAAGCACCTGCTCTGATTTGAGCCCCTTCATTGCTTTTGACAATTTCATAATTGGCATGGGACAGGTGAGACCTTTTACATCCAAAGTTACGTCAATTTTTGTTTCCATCTCATTTCTCCTTTTGTTGAGTGGTGAACAGTCAGTTGCTATAAATCATGTCCTCTTTTAAGGGAATTATTGAAATTTTCGGAGAAAAAACAATAAAATGCCCTTTGAAGCAAGTAGATTTTTTATCAAATCACAGGTAGAATTGCCTCAAATTAAGTGTTAGCGAAGAGTGATGGATTTGATCTGGGAATTGTCACATGGCCTCATATTCAGTGTTTCCGGATGGAGACAAGAATATAATGCCGAAGGGGGGACTCGAACCCCCACTCCCTTGCGAGAACTGCGCCCTGAACGCAGCGTGTCTACCGATTTCACCACTTCGGCATCAGCGTCCCAAGCCGTTAGACGACCGGTCCCGGAGACCTCCGCCAATATACCAGTATCCCTCAGATACGCAACATGAATTCCGGTCAGCATACGCATTTGCTTGATTCCCGGGATTGTACGCCGTAACTTGCTGCAACCTGAAACAGCACCGTAGCTTGAGTCTGCCCATGCCTGTCAGATCACTGCAATGGATTCGCGTCCGCCTCGGCTCCCACAAAACCCAGGGCAGGTACCTCCGCTTCGCGGCCATACTTCTGCCTTTCTGCGCCTACCTGTTCCTGGCCACAGGCCTTTCCGACTGGATTATTGACGACGCCGGCATCACCTTCTCATACTCGCGCTCTCTTAGCCAGGGGCATGGGCTCGTGTCTCAACCGGGCATGGAACCCGTGGAAGGGTATTCCAATCCTCTGTGGATGCTGACTATGGTCCCCTTCTTCTTGGGCGGTATCTTTCATCCCTACATCGTTCCCAAACTGATCAGCTATGTCCTGGTGGCATTGACATTCTGGCTGCTTCATCGGCTCGTTTCAAGATTGACGGGCGATTTCCTGCCGGCCACATTCGCAGCACTCTCGTTGTTGTCGGTGAATTCCTCTTTCGTGATATGGACCTGCTCGGGCCTGGAGAACCCCCTGTACGCAGCTCTGATCGTTGGCTTGACGTATCTGCATGTTGAATGGGCTGCCGGCAGCTGTTCCTGTGAGCACGCCCCGATCATGTCGGCCCTGCTGGCTTGCGCCATCGCCATGACGCGACCGGACGGCGTCGTTTACGCCACCCTCTTCCCCCTTGCGCTGGTGATTGGATTCAGACCAGGCGGGAACCGCTCAAGGCGTATGCTGCTCCGGGGTCTCGCAGTGTATGTATCCACGTTTGTCGTGGTATTTGGAGCATTCATCTTGTTTCGATACCTCTATTTCCACGAATTGCACCCGAATACTTACTACGTCAAGGGGGGGCCTACTCTCGATATTGCTGTGCAGGCGCTAACTCTGCAGGGAGGATACTTGAACAAGTCCTACCTCCTGGTTCACAGTATACTGGGGCCGGTATTCTGGTGGCTGATCCCCATCGGCTGCATCGTGCTCCTAGTGAGCGCACTTTACCGCGTAGCGCGATGGCGAGAGTCAGTCGTTCTAACTGCTGGCACGCTCCTGACCGCATACGTCTTCCTGATCCTGAGCGAAGACTGGATGGGGGAGTATCGTTTCGCGACACCATTCTTCCCGCTGGCGTGTTGTTGTCTGGTTGTCTTTGTCCATGTTGTCCTCACCGCCATTGTTCGCGGCAAAGCGCGTCTCCTGGGTATCGGCTCAGCAGTCTTTGTGACACTGCTGATCTTAAGTGTTGACCTGCATTATCCGCGCATTCAGCACTACGTGAGATCGAAGCCGGTATCCTTCGAACGCATAGCCAACCGATTCGGAAAGCGGTTCAACGATTACGCGGCTTTCCTCCAGGTACCGGATGCTTCCTTCCTGGTGCCGGATATGGGCGGCACCTTGTACTACTCAAAACTGCGTATCCATGACCTGGCCGGGCTGTGTGACAAGACCATTGCCCGTACCAGGGGCAGAGACCAGCAGCGTTTTTACGATCATGTCTTCAAGGAACTCAAGCCGACATTTATCCATACGCACGGGTATTTCACAGCGGTTTCGAAATTCGACGACGACCCCCGTTTTTCCAGCGACTACGTATCAATCAACGAGTATGTCGACAAGCACGTCGAGACCAGGTATGGCGAAACCCGAATCTCGGGGGATTTCGTAAGGAAAGATATCGCCGCCGACAAAGAGGCTCAACTTGATTCACTTCGCCAGGGACTGGCCCCATGAACTCCGGGCGGAAGCTCCGTTCCGACAGGGTCGGCGCTTCGGAGGACGGAGATGAATCCGTTCGCGCTACGGCGAAACGTCAAGCAGCCTGAGATGACCAACGCTGTAGAGATCATCTCCCGAATCAGGTTTGACTATGATCCTGTTGTATCCAACCTTACAAGCGTCTTCCGGTACTTCCAGTGAATCAACCCTCAAACCGCCCAGCTCATTGTCCTGTCTTCTGATACTGTGGAAACCCAGTTCCGTGGAGTCACGGAAAAACGCGACCGTGTAGTAGTCATTGTGGTCAACGCTGATCTCGAACCGGTTATTCGTGAAAACGGAGTCCAACAGAATGTGCAGACCACCGGACCGAAGGACGTAATTCCCCTCTTCATTCCAAACCGTCCCCTCTTCCTTGGGTACGCTGATTTCGGCGTAGCTTACTGTCAGCGTAGAAGGATCGGTATAACCACTCAAGAGGCAGTCATACGCACCTGTATTCATTCTCCAAATGGCGACCCATCGCTGAGTATCGAGCAGGTCACCGCGTGTTATCAGCAGAAGCTTGTCGTAGTACGCGGCCACGTTCGTATCGGCGATCATGTTTTCGCCCACTTTCAGGCCCTGCACATACTTAAAGGGCGCTATTCGGGAGAAATGCCCAACGCGCCAGTCCCGCAACTTATTGGTGGGTAATCTGGCCAGGAGTGGTTCGGTCAGCCCGTAGCCATCGTAGACGTGTATGTCCGGCCCGGCATAAAAGCCAGCGAACCCTACACACCCGGTGGCGGAAAAATCGTCTCCTTTCAGTCGTAACCTCTTGCCGTCGTCGGCCCACTTGTGGGCAGGCATCTCTTTAGTCCTTTGTGTCCGGAGCAGTCCCGTTGACTGATAGTACCATCCGCGCTCGTCGGCAATGCCTTTCTCGTTGATCCCCGCTTCCCCATGCGTGCCGTACGTCTTGTCACTCAGAAGCGGTGGACGAGGCGACGCCAATCCAAGAACAGCCACGACGACTACGGGAATAAGCCTCCCGGCCAATGTTTCGGGGATGGGATACCTCGAGATGAGCGCCAGCGACGCTACGAACGGCACGGCAAAGAAGCGCCCGCTCATGAAATCACCCCCGATGCTGACGATGTAGAGCAGGTACAATCCGATCCCAACCGAAACCGGTAGACTCCTGCGGTCCCGCGTCAGGATCACCAGAAGGATACCGGCAATGATCACGATCAGTGTCAGAGGATCGAGGTTCAGAGTCTCCAGATAGTAGATCAGTCCCTGGTACAGGCGCTCCGCAACCGGAATACCCGAATGGAGTTTGGCATAGTATGTGTTGGGAAATGGAAACCCATAGTAGACCATTGAGAACAGTTCCCACAATATGAATGGTGCGAAACCAGCGACTGCGGTAAGGAGCGCTCGAAAAGATCTCAGCCTCACGAACATGCCCACCAGCACCGGGAGATACAGCAGGAGCGTATCCATGCGGTTCAGAGCGGCCAGGCCGGCCAGCACACATAGGGGAAAGAAGACTCTCTCGTCTTCCTTTGCCCCGAAGTATACACACAAGAAGCCAGCCAAGATCAGGTAGCTCAGGGGATTTTCAAGTCCGGAAGTGGCGTAGTCGATGAAGGCCTTGGAAAACAGCGCGGCGGCGAGGACGAGGAGCGCTCCCGACAGAGATCGGCTTATTTTGAGGGACACGATCAGAATGGCAGACAGTGTGACAACGATCGACACGATAATACTCGTGAAATACAGTTCACCGGTAATGATATAGAACCCGGACATCAGGAAAACCCACAGTGGATTGGTAAACGCCTGAACCCGCTCGTCAGTATTCCAGGTAAGACCATAGCCGTTGACGAAGTTGTCAACCGTCCGGAAGGAAATGTACGCGTCGTCGCACACCCATGCATTCCTCAGTATCACGACGATGATAACAAGAACGAAAAGCCCAATCAGGATTGAGGCGTGATTCTCAGCGCGTCTTGGTGTACCCATTAATCCATAGTACAAACCGACCCATTTCAGAGCAAGCTCTTTTGCCTCCCGGCGTGGGGCCTGTTGAAAAAGTCGCAGTAGCTGGCCGCCGAAGCATTGTTGCTGGTGCTGCCAGGCGTCTCTGCCTGGCAGTAACGCAAATCCAAAGAGGCATCGGGCAGAGACACTCGACGCCACCCCTTGGAGTACGTTTTTCAGCAAGCTCGTGGGACGGGAGCTGAATCCGCAGCAACTTCCTGAAAAGAGGAGACTTACTTCATCTTCTCGGAGCTGCCTTGATCCTGCACCGGTCGGCAGTTCACAGTGGCGCCTTCATTCTGTCCCCAGACACCGGCGCACCCGCTCTGGGAATCGACCATCGAACTACAACACAATCATGTCCACAGCAAAACATCTCTTCATAAAAAAAACCGCCCTTCTGATCGGGACGGTTTCTCAATTGTCGACTGGTATTGTCGATCAGTTCAGGTATGCCCTCAGCGATCGGCTGCGCGAGGCATGGCGCAGGCGCCGAATGGCCTTCTCCTTGATCTGGCGAACACGCTCCCGCGTCAGTGAGAAGCGAGCCCCAATCTCCTCCAGTGTCAGCGCCTTCTCATAGCTGAGACCGAAGTACAGGTTGATGACTTCCGCTTCCCGCGCCGTAAGCGAATCAAGCGCTTTCTCAATCTCAACCCGCAGCGACTGGCTCAGGAGATCCTCATCCGGGGATGGCTGTAGTTCGTCCTCCAGAACATCGATCAGCGAGTTATCCTCGGAAGTGGAAAAAGGCGCATCAAGAGAGAGATGCGAATTGGATATCTTGAGGGTATCGGCAACCTCGCCCGCCGACAACTGCAACTCTTTGGCGATCTCCTCGGCCGAAGGCAAACGCCCCAACCCCTGCTCCAGGCGGCTTGAGATCTTGCCGATCTTATGCAACGTCCCCACCCTGTTGAGGGGAAGCCGGACGATCCTGCTCTGCTCGGCCAGCGCCTGCAGAATCGCCTGTCTGATCCACCAGACAGCATAACTGATGAACTTGAACCCGCGAGTCTCGTCAAACCTTTTGGCCGCTTTGATAAGACCGATATTGCCCTCGTTGATCAGATCGGCAAGGGAGAGACCCTGGTTCTGGTACTGCTTGGCTACCGACACCACGAAGCGCAGGTTGGCCTTGGTCAGTTTTTCCAGGGCCGTTTTGTCGCCCTGCTTTATTTTCCTGGCCAGCCGCACTTCCTCAGCGGCGTCAATCAAAGGAGTTTCCCCGATCTCGCGGAGGTATAGATCTAACGATCGGTCTTCATCGCGATACTTTAGGGATTGTTTAGCCACGTTTCCTGACTATCTCCTTCCACTGTATGTTCATCCGATGGTTTGCCGCCACCCATCCGGGTGGTTCACCAGCGGAAAACTGCATCATCACCTCAGGGCCTGATAACCTTCCTGGCTATTGTTCCATCAGGCTCCTGGACTATCAGCGGAATGCGCCGCGCTTGGCGCAGTTCGTTGGCTACCTTTTCTATATCTTCAAGTGACTTCACCGGCGCGTCGTCAACCTGGAGGATGATCGTGCCACGGTTTATCGATGCGAATTCGGCCTTCGTTCCCGGGTAAACCCGTCTCACATAAACGCCTCCGACATACTCTAAACCGACCGCGCGGGCAATCTCGGGAGTGAACGTGAGAAGTTCCATGCCGGCCCAAACGCTGACCTGGAAATCGTCAGGCCCAGCGTCGGTCTCAGCCAGCGACGCGAGAAAAGCATCACGATCAGTCACTATTGTATGCAGCATGACCGTCTCCCCGTCGCGCACAACCTCCACCGGCATCGTGGCTTCATCACGATTGGCAGTCGAGACCAGCACCGAGAGTTGTCCGGCATTATCGACCGGCTGGTTGTTAAACGAGACAATTACATCACCTGCCAGCACTCCCGCCTTCTCCGCCGGTGATTCGGCAAAAACGGAGTCAACCGTGACCCCCTTCACGGCATCGAGACCCTGCCGCTTGGCTTCCCGCTGCGTGACGTCATGAAACCACACGCCAAACCAGCCGCGGCTGGCCTTACCGGTGGCAATCAGGTCCGGCACAACAGCCCGCGCCAAAGTGATCGGGATGGCAAACCCGATACCGACCGATCCCCCCGTCGGGCTTGAGATTGCCGCGTTGACACCGATCGCCTGGCCGCGAAGATTCAACAGCGGCCCGCCGGAGTTCCCCGGATTGATCGAGGCGTCGGTCTGAATGTAGTTCTGGTAATCCGGGGTCTCACGTCCGAAACGCAGGTTGCTGCGCCCCACGGCGGATATCACTCCCACTGTAACCGTTCGATCCAGACCCTGCTGGGGAAACGGGTTGCCGATGGCTATCGCCCAGTCACCCACCTTGATATCGTCCGAGTCGCCGAACGGGATCACCGTAACCTCTTCCTCCGGCTCAACCTTGAGAACCGCCAGGTCGGTCTGCGGATCCGCTCCGACCAGCCTGGCGTCATACTGGTAGCCGGAGGCGGTGCTCACTGTCAGCTCCACAGCATCGCGAACGACGTGATTGTTGGTCAAAATGTAGCCGTCCTCACGAAAGAAAAACCCCGAGCCGGACGACGTGGCGTAATTCGGCCCCCGATACCACCAGGGCACACGCTCCTCCCTTGATCGGGCGGAGATATTGACCACGGCGTCCTGCACATTCTCGACCACCGCCACGAACGGCGATTCCAACTCGCCGTCATGATCGACCAGCGGATAAAGCCCGGCACCGGAAACCGGCGCCACCGGCCCCGAGATGGCCCCGTCGGCAAACCGCAGATGTGGTGCGATCAGTACCCCGCAAAGGGTGAAGACAAAGGCCACGATACCGAGACTAAAGAACCGTGGCCGCTTCTTGCGCTTCGATGTCTGAGGAAGAAGGCGCTGCTCCAACTACAATGATCCTCCACCGCTACAACCAAACAGTATACCATTTATCTCAAGCCGTGTCAAGTCTTTTCTCCATACAAACTGTTGTCTCCGTACATTATAACGTGCCAGCCGCCTGTTTGATTCAAAAATATGTTCGCTCCCCTGCAAAAAACGCGGCAGCCTGTCTCCCGCTTCGGCCCCTTGTACCCATGCTACGCATGGTAACGAACTGATAGCAGGGACAGACCGGGGCCTGCCACCTATTCAATAGCCGCCAAAGTCACCATGCGATTATTCATGGTCTTCCTCCTCAATCCGAACGGTGGAGATTGAGGCGGTCCCGCCAGATCGAGAGCCTGGGGACAGGAGTCGGAACATGGGCACACCCTTCGATTCGAAGGGGACGAGGTATCCGTCGAAAGCATTACCGTTCACCAAACCCGGGGCCACTTTGGACCAGTCAAACTGGTACGACCGGAGTTTGACTTCGTCCTCGGAATCGTCGAAGTAGTTGATCACACAGTAAGGACCCACGAAGAGTGGAGTCTTGTATGTGAAATCTACGTGGCCCTTGGGAGCAGCCGTGAAATCGGCTACCTTGCTGTAGCCTGATTCCCCAAACCGAAACAGTCTGCAGCAGAGCCCGTTTCGGTCGTGAGTGAGCACGTACTCACCTGCACGAGAAAGAACACTGTGCGGCCTCCTTATGTAGTAACTGCTTGACATCTCATGAGGCAGAACGTGCATTGCTCCTGATTCGAGATTGCAGACAACAAGGCCGTCCAGAGATCGGAATGC
>Ga0114922_10001337_pt1 | contig 23513 bp, 20 predicted proteins | sample AartaG_FD_100975 | JGI IMG/M metagenome (GOLD analysis project Ga0114922, IMG submission 100975) | Deep subsurface microbial communities from Aarhus Bay to uncover new lineages of life (NeLLi) - Aarhus_00045 metaG | ecosystem: Environmental > Aquatic > Marine > Oceanic > Sediment | place... | reverse complement strand
GGGTCGGCTCGGATGCCGTCCAGTGGGCTACCCAGGTCAACGACCGGCAGTTTATTGATTTGGCCTTGAAGCTCGACCCAAAGACAATGCTCACAAACGCCGCTGAAAATTGTAATGCCTGTGGCGCCGGCGCTGCAGCCGCAGCCGTCGCCGCCGCTAAAAAGCTTGGCAAAACGCAAGGCCTGCTCCTTGCTCATACTAATAGTAACGAAGTAATGCTCCGCGAAATGGGCACCTCAAGCACCGACAGCGTCGGCTACGCAGCTGTAATCTTCTAAAAGTATATTGTGTATTAAGTGGTGTTAGTTCTTTACGCAATACTCAATACGCACGACGCAATACGAGAAAAAGCCAACGGTCAGATTCCGGCCTTCGGCCTAGAACCGAAATTTGCAAAGCAAATTTCCATAGGGGCTCTGCCCCTCTGGCGTCGCTCCCCTTCGACTGCGCTCAGGGTCACTCCTGTCACCCCAACAACCTGGAAAAATCCTTTTTCCAGACCTTTTGTCGGTTCGAATCCTGGCCGGTCTGGGCTTTGGTTTACCTGCTCCAATAATCAATTATCAATAATCGATAATCAATAAAGAAAGCCAACGGTCGGATTCGAACCGACAACCCCTGGTTTACAAAACCAGAGCTCTACCGTTGAGCTACGTTGGCAACTATGGAAATGTTACTAAAAAAACGCACCTCAGTCACGTGCATTTTTAAAAGAGTCAAACTTCGACGGCCATTTCGTTTATTTGCGCATAGGTAAACACCGGCCCATCTGTGCATACATATTTACCGCCTATATAGCAGTGCCCGCATTTGCCCACCCCGCATTTCATATGCCGCTCGAGAGTTGTGATTATATCTTCCTGGCCCCAGCCGAGCTCTAATAGCCCTTTAATTGTAAAGTGAATCATAATCGCCGGGCCACAAACAAATGCTTTTGCCTTAAACGCACTCTTAATCTTATCAAGCAGTGTCGTTACAACACCGACATGTCCTGTCCAGCCAGGCTGAGCTTTATCTATTGTCGTAAAGACCTGAGCTTTCTCCTGCCTGCCCCATTCGTCTAATTCATCTGTGAAAACAATATCCTCTTTCGTTCTCGCACCATAGAGAATTATGACATCGCCGTAATCATTTCTTTTATCCAGAACATATTTTATTACCGACCTAAGTGGTGCCAGCCCAATGCCACCCCCTATAAATACAAGGTCTTGCCCTCGTAGTTCTTCGATTTCAAAACAGTTTCCGTATGGCCCTCTTATTCCCAACTCATCACCACTCTTGAGCTTATGCAACGCAGCGGTCACAAGACCGACGTCTCGAACGCATAGCTCAAAAGAGCCCTTCTCTGTAGGGCTTGAGCAAATCGAAATGGGTGCTTCACCGGCGCCGAGAATAGAGGCCTGCACGAACTGCCCGCACTTGTAATCGGTTTCACTGCTGCTCTCACACTTGCTGTTATACTTAAATTTCAACCTGTACAGCTTGGTGTCGTATGTTAGCTCTTCCACACTTTCAATTATCGCTGCTCTGGGGATATATAACTTGCTATTGAACACGTTACCTGCCCCTTTCGATTCGGATAATATTCTCCAGCCAATTCACATTTCCCACGCACGCAAGGCTGCACCGCCCACAGCCCACACAGCCGCTCATATCGAATTCATCTATCTGCTGAACTAATTTGTGATGGTACTTGCGCTTCATCATCTCTGCACCGCCTCTGACAGGGTCATTGCCGCCTGCCATTCTCGTAAAACCTCTAAAATAGCAAGCATCCCATTGCCTGCTCCGACGACTTTCACCAAGCGGTGTGACCCTGTCTGTGACGCTGTAACATGAGCAGGTCGGGCACAAAAATAAACACAGCCCGCAGCTTTGACAACGCTCGCCCATGTCCTCCCAGAACTCTTCATCCACCTTCTCTTCTTTCAGATTGTTATATACCTTCTTAAGGTCAAATTCCGTCTTTTGCTTTTTCGCATCTGCAAGCAATCCTTTTATGTCAACGCTGACCGCTGGCCCAAAGAGACTTTTGTACTTCTCAAATAACTCTAACCCTTTTTCAGAACCAACCTGAACCGCATAATCGTTCTCTGTGCTGATAAGCTGAATATCGAAGCCCTCTTCCAGTACCGGCCCAGTCTCCGTCGATGTGCAAAAGCATTGCTCATCCAGCTCAGAGCACGCAACTGAGATTATCACCGAATTTTTTCTTTTAGAAAGGTAGTAATCATCCTCGAAGCTTCGCTCATAAAATTTATCCAGTAGTTCAATACCCTTAACATCACAAGACCTGACGCCGAACAAAACTATTTCTTCATTGTCATCTTTAATTTCAATGTTATCGTTGGAAGCTCCTGAAAAAGAGAACATACATTGGTACTGTGGAAAGAAAAACTCCTTCGGTGAAGTTGTAGTATTTTCATAGTCAAAGCAAATCTCCTTAGGCTCACTTACCGGCAGGAAATTTACATCCTCAAGCTCACTTCTGACAGGCGCGATTAATGTTTTCTCCTTGCTTATCTTCTCCAGCAGCGCAAATAGGTTATTCTTTGTAATCGAAGCGTTTTTTATTTCAATCTTTGACACAACAGCCATATCATTTCTCTTATATGTTTAACTTATCTTCTCCAGCTTCGCCGCACAGGCCTTGTATTCTCCTGTCCGCGCTATGGGGCAAAATGCATCATTGGTTAGCAGATTGGCAGGAGCCTCAGTGTAGTGAAACGGCATCCACAAAACTTTCTCTTTGACCTTATCGGAGACCCTTGCCTTTACCGTGAGTTGTCCCCTGCGAGTTGAAACACAGCAGTCGTCCACATCTTTTAATCCGAGCTTTTCAGCGTCCTTTTCGTTGACTTCCACAAACATAAATGGAAACTCACGGTCTAATAGATGTGTCCTCCGACTCATCGTGCCATCGTTATAATGAAATCGCATCCTGCCGGTACTTAATATAAATGGATATTCGTCATCCGGCACCTCGGCAGGGGGTTTGTCCTCTATACCGTGAAATTTACCCAGCCCGCGAGTGAATTTCCCCTTATGCAGATACTTTGTCCCGGGATGGCTCTTATCCGGGCAAGGCCACTGCAAGCCGACCTTGCGAATCCTGTTATGACTGATACCGCCGTAAATCGGTGCAAGTTCCGCTATCTCATCCATAACCTCATCTGTACTGGCATACTTAAACGGATAGCCCATCCTTGTCGCCACATCACAAACTATCTCCCAGTCCGGCCTGCTCGTACCTATCGGCTCAATCGCCTTATTGATAAGCTGGACCCTGCGTTCAGAATTGGTAAAAGTGCCGGTCTTTTCTGCAAAACTTGCACCAGGCAGTACAACGTCTGCCATCTCTGTGGTCGGCGACATGTATATTTCGTGAACGACAAGAAATTCCAGCTTCTCTAATGACTCACGTACTACTGTTATATTCGGGTCACTGGTGAGGGGGTCTTCACCAATGATATAAAGGCCTTTTATATTGCCTGCTTTAGCTTGAATAACCTGGTCCGTAGTAGTAAGACCCGGCTTCGGACTAAGTTTCACGCCCCAGGCCTTCTCAAATTTTGCCTGAATGTCAGGGTCATCAACTTTTTGATAACCGACGTAAAAATTCGGAAGAGCCGCCATATCGCACGCGCCTTGAACATTGTTCTGCCCCCTCAGCGGATTCACTCCCCCCGACTCAACACCGACGTTGCCCGTCAGCATCGCCAGGTTAGCCACGCTCATTACATTCTCTGTCCCCACCGTATGTTCCGTCAAGCCAAGTGTATATAAAAGCGAAGCCGGCTTGCAGCTGGCATAAAGCCTGGCTGCTTTAACAATCAGCTCAGCATCCACACCGACTATCGGCGATGTATATTCAGGCGTATATTTTTCTACAACCTTTTTCATCTCCTCGAGGCCTTCTGTGCGAGTCTTTACATACTCTTTATCTTCAAGTCCTTCCGAAATAATCACATTCATCATACAGTTCAGAAGCGCAATATCCGTCCCCGGATAGTGTTGAATGTAAACGTCTGCATATTTAGCTGTATCTATTTTTCTCGGGTCACAAACGATGAGCTTGGCCCCTTTATCCTTTGCCGTGCGGACTCGCCACCCAATCAGAGGATGTGCCTCAGGCGTATTTGAGCCAATTGCAAATATACACGCTGCATCTTTAATTTCGTCAATTGAATTGGTCATTGCCCCCGAGCCAAACGCACGTACTAACCCCGCCACCGTAGGGGAGTGGCATGTCCGCGCACAGTGGTCAACGTTATTAGTACCAAACACAGCCCGTGCCAGCTTCTGAGCAAGGTAATTCAGCTCGTTCGTGCACCGTGCCGACCCCCAGACACCGAGGCTGTCAGGCCCATACTTTTCCTTCAGCTTGGTAAACTGTTTTGCCACTAAATCGAGTGCTTCGTCCCAGCTGGTCTCGACAAACTTGCCGTTCTTTTTCACAAGTGGCTCTTTTATCCTGTCGCCTCCTATCACACTCTCCCAGCAGGTAACGCCTTTGACACAAAGCCTGCCCTGTGAAACAGGATGTGTTTTGCTCGGTGCCACCCCGACAAGTTCACCGTCTTTGACCTTCAGGTAAAATCCGCATCCAGCCCCGCAATAAGGACACGTCGTTGGGATATACTCTAACTTCATAGCTTCCTCAATTTTGCAAAACCGCTATTTACTTTGTATTAAACTTGTTAACTTGTTTTTTGCCTCTCCCAATTGTTCTACAAGTTCGTCACTGGCTTCAAAGACGGCTATATTACGCAAATCCGCCTCCTGCACCCCAGAAATGTAATTTATATTGGCTAAAACGGGTATGGTTAACTGAGATTTTATCGTCTCAGTTTGACCGGCGTCTGTAATCTTGTTTGTTACCGCCGCCACGCATTTTATTCCCAGCTCCTGTCCCATTCGTGCGATGTTGTTTGCGGTCTCTATGCTTCTTCCGCCAGGCTCGACGACCACCACTAAAGCGTCGATTCCCCGGATGCTTGCTCTGCCTAAAAACTCCACTCCCGCTGCCAGGTCTACTATGACCAGCTCTTGCCGTTGTAGTATCGTGTGGGTAAGCAATGCCTTCAGAAATGCTCCTTCCGGGCAGGCACAGCCGGCGCCAGCCTGGGTAATAGCGCCTAAGACCAGCAGCTTTACACCATTAACCTCAATCCAGTATTTCTCCGGCAAGTCACTGACTTTGGGGTTTAACCGAAAGTATGCTCCTACTGTGTCTTTCCCTGTGCCGGTGCGCTCGGCGATTAGCTCCTTCATTTTTATAAGCGGCTCACCTGTTTGCTCGCAGGTTATACCGAAAGCCAAGGCAAGATTGGTATTTGGGTCGGCATCGATAGCCAGAACGTCAAACCCTTCCTCGGCAAATAGCTGTGCCCAGACGGCACACACCGTAGTCTTGCCTACACCGCCTTTACCGCCAATTGCTATGTTTATACCCGTCTTGAAAAAGCTGCCATATAAAATTTCGTTGTCGATTATAGCGTTTGGCTCTTTTTTATCAATGCCTTGATTGTGAAATTGGCAGCGGCCCACAGCGCATCGAGTGGCAGTTGCTCTGCCGCAGTTTCGTCAAAAAGAATTGACGCTCGTGCCGGAAACTCCTCGTCACTTCGCCATATCACCACTGTCAACGGAATACGTGGCAGAACATTCAATTCAATACTGGCATCGCCGAATGTGTGGCGCTTGGCGCCGAATTCATCCATAATTTCGTATAGCCGCTCAGGACATCCACCAAACGCTTCTTCTAATTTTCCGGTATCAAGTTTGTGTAGGCCTCTGAAAAAGAACTGTCCTCCCGGAAGAGCTTGCGCCGTCGTTAGTTTGTTGGCAGCCGGTAAATCTACAGAGTTTATAAGGTACGCAAGAATACATAGCTCCTCAAGAAACTCTGCCGGTGTTGACTCTTTGGCTGAGAGCACCTCTTTGTCCTGGAGATTAACTATATATTCACTGTTTAGTAGCAGTATAATGTAGCGCTCTGGATTGGGTAAATATCGGCACCCTGCCCGGAGAGCTGTTTTCTCTCCGTCAAGTTCGCAAAGCTTCTGCCAGAGACCTTCATTTGCCATCTTGTTTACCGCCTTTTTCTCTTTCCCAGCTGCTTAAGCTGCAGGGCGATTCTATAATTCCTTCTGCATAAAATTACATCACTTAGAACACATCATATCGAACGCAGTTTATATCTGCAACAAGCCTCTCTTTATCTTTTTGCAAAGTCCTGTAAGTCAAAAGATTATAAAAACTCTTTGCAATTACCGCCAAAGTCATATAGAATACTGCGTTTCTATAGTCCTGTAGCTTCAGAGTGGGCTGTGGTGTCAAAGGTTTTTAGAAAGTTTTGCCAATCCGAAGCTATTACCGTTGACAGAACTTGTTCACGCATGCAATCGTATAAAAAGGTGAACTATAGTTGTAGTAATATTACAAAAACCTCTTTTGGAGTTCAAAAATGGGTAAAACCATTGTTGTCAATATCCAGAAATGTTTGGCATGCAAAAGCTGTGAAATAGCTTGTGCTCTGGCCCATTCGGAATCTAAAGTCCTCCATGAAGCCCTGCAGGAATCGCCAAAGCCACAGACAAGAGTTTCAGTACAGCCGGCGGGGGAATTTGCTGTGCCCCTTCAGTGCAGGCACTGTGAAAATGCACCTTGTATTGCGGTTTGTCCGACTAAGGCAATAAATAGACCCAATCCTGATGGGCCTGTCCTTATTGACCAGGATAGGTGCATCGGCTGCAAGTTTTGCATCACGGTTTGTCCGTTTGGTGTTATCAATATCAATGCCGATGGAACAGCCGTTCTAAAGTGTGACCTTTGTATAGAACGAACCAAAATCGGTGAAGAACCGGCTTGTGTTGAGGCTTGCCCAACAAAAGCATTGAAATTGGCAGATGAAGAAGAATTGGCCGTTGACAAGAGAAAACTTGCCGCCTGGGAACTTGTCTCGTTAACTCAGAAAGATAATAGCAAAGAACAGAAGAAAGAAAACTCTAAATGATAACTGTAACCGTATGTGTTGGAAGTTCCTGCCACATCAAAGGGGCACGCGAGTTGATTGCTCGTTTCAGTGATTTCCTGACTCAGGAGGGCCTTGTTGATAAAGTAGAACTAAAGGGCTCATTTTGTATGGAACGTTGTGGCGAAGGAATTAATTGGAAAATCGGTGATGAGATTGTAAGTAGCCCCAGCGTCGAAAAAGGGATTAAAATGTTCAAAACAAAGGTACGCCGGGCCTTGAGTACTCAGAAATCAAAGCGGCCTCGCAGACGAACACGAAAGAAGAAAACTTAGTATGAAAATGCCTAAAAGTCAAGTTGCTACCCATACCAGCGCAATACTGGAGCACACACCAAACGGCGTCCTCTTAGTGGACAAAAAAACTAAAATCCGGTTCGTTAATCCTGCATTCCGAACTTTGTTCAAGTGTAAAGATGATGAACTCTTAGGACGCTCAGCCAAAGAATTCGTTCACTCCGATTGCTTCGAACGGGCCATAGCCGCCGGCGGCTCCCTCTTGGCAAAAGAAAGCATCCCCGAACATAGCGTCAGCTTCCGTGTCGGTATTTTCCCCATCGAAGGCGAAAACCTCTATTGCGGTATCTTCATCGATATCTCCGATGAGGAAAAAGCAAGAAAAGATTTTCTTGAGCTAAGGGATCAAACCCTACAAAGGGCACAGGAAGTAATCTCCAAGCAAATGCAAACCGCTCAGGAAATAGCAAGGCTCCTCGGTGAAACAACCGCAGAAACCAAAGTCCTTTTGATGAAGCTTATCTCCCTCTACCAGAAGGAAGGTCAGTAATGAAGTTATTTTATGAGTGGGGCACAAAACTGCTGCAAAAGCACGGTGAAGAGCTTTGTGGCGACAATGTAGATATTGCTCGTCATGCAGATTACGTTACCCTTGCTCTTTCTGATGGACTCGGTAGTGGTGTCAAAGCAAACATCCTCTCTATACTCACTACCCGAATCGTTATGCACCTTATGGAAAATGAACTGTCTCTGGGCGAAGTGGTGGAGACCTTGAGTAAGACACTGCCTGTTTGCGAAATCCGAAAGCTTGCTTACAGCACCTTCGCCATCGGGCAGTTTTTCCGCGATGGACACGCACGCATCGTCGAGTTTGACACACCATCGCTTATCCTATTGCGGGAGCGAAAGTCCCAGCCTGTGGTCTTCGAGGAACGACAAATCGAAGGCAAAACCATTCGCGAATCAGAACTTCAACTGAAAATCGGAGATTGGATTGTCTTTGTCTCAGATGGTGTGGTAAATGCCGGCATCGGAGGACTTTATCCTCTTGGATGGGGCCTGGACAAAATCGTCAGGTTCCTCGAAGAGCACTGCCACCCAGACCTTTCATCGCAGGACCTCGCCGATAAGCTTGGCCAGGCTGTCTGGGACCTATACTGTAATAAGCCCGGTGATGATGTAAGTGTCGCCGTAATAAAGGTCCGACGAAAACTTGTAGCTACGGTCTTAACCGGCCCACCGGTAGACAAAAGTGCTGACAAAGCAGTGGTTAATAAATTCGTACGATGTGCCGGATTTTTAGCAGTTTGTGGTGGTACCACCGCGAAAATTGTTGCCCATCATTTGGGTGGTAAAGCCTTGGAAGTTGATTTGGCCACGATGAAACCTGATGTGCCTCCTTCGGCTCGAATCGAGGGAGTCGACCTTGCAACTGAGGGGATTTTGACCCTTACACAGGCTAATAACTTGCTTAATTCCGGTGGTGATAAAGAAACAGTTAAGTTCCAAACCGATGGTGCCTCGGCTTTAGTCCGTTTATGTCTCGATGTCGACCATGTCCATTTTATCGTAGGCATGGGCGTCAACCCCGCCCATCAAAATCCCGACCTGCCAGGCCAACTGGGTATTAAACTGGCTGTCGTCAGAGAAATTGCTGAGCAGCTAAGGGAAAAAGGTAAGGAGGTAACCATCGAGACCGTCTAAAAGAATACCAAATGGCAAATGGAACTTACAGTGAGCAAACTGTTTATTGACAATCAAAGTTTTTTAAGTTAAAAGCAAAGGTTTATTTATTTATCGACCGTGAGATATAATAAACATGGGCCAAGAAATACAATTGATTGAGCAGATAGTTGACCGCTATGACAGCGAGGTCGGCATGCTTATACCAATGATGCAGGACCTCCAGGCAAAATGCGGGTATCTGCCAACAGAACACATACGAACTCTTGCAAAAACACTTAATGTTCCCTTGAGCCGTTTGTACTCTGTGGCAACATTCTATTCATCCTTTCGGCTCGCTCCAAAAGGTGCACATGAGGTAACCCTGTGTATGGGCACCGTTTGTTATCTTAAAGGAGCGCCGAACATCTCAGAGGCCATCTGCAAAGAATTCCGAGTTGAGCCTGGTGGTACCACCCGTGACCGCCTCTTTAGCTTCCAGGCCTTCAATTGCGTCGGTGCCTGTGCACTTGCGCCCGTAATGATTGTCGATGGAAAATATTATGACGCGGTCACCCCTCAATCTGCGCTCGAAATTATTCACGAACTTAGTCCCGCTGACGAAACCGTCGATGCTGCTAAAAAGGAGGATTCAGCGTGATTAGTGCCGGCACAAAGCTAACCAGTCCCGCCGACCTCGAAAGCTTCGCAAAGAAATTACGAAGCAGCGAGGATAAAGCATCCAGGTCGGTAAGGGTTTGTATCGGCACCGGTTGCGCAGCTAAGGGTTCGCGAAGACTCTATGAGCTTTTTGTAGAGGCGGCTGAACAGTCCGCCCAGGATGTTACTATCGAGGCCAAACATGTCGGTTGCCACGGTTTCTGTGAACGCGGCCCTATCGTTGTTATCCAGCCGGGGGATATCTTCTACCAGTCAGTTGAAGAGCCTGATGTGCCTGAAATCTTCCGTGAAACCATACTTGGCGGTAGAGTTATTCAAAGACTGTTATATGAAGACCCATCAACAGGGAAAAAAGCAAAAAAGGCAGAACAAATTCCTTTCTATAACGTTCAGCACCGTATCGTCCTGGCAAACAACGGTATTATCGACCCCACACAAATCTCCGACTATATTAAAATCGGCGGATACGCCGCTCTTGCTAAGGTCCTCACCTCTATGACACCAGACCAGGTCATAGAAGAAATTACCAAATCTGGCCTCCGTGGCCGTGGTGGTGGCGGCTTCCCAACAGGCCTCAAGTGGCGCGCAGCAAGGGATGCAAACGGCGGCCCTAAGTACGTTATTGCTAACGGTGATGAGGGAGACCCCGGTGCTTTTATGGACCGCTCCCTAATGGAAGGTTCGCCAAGCTCTGTAATCGAGGGCTTGACAATTTGTGCATACGCCATAGGTTCATCTCAGGGATACATTTATGTACGAAATGAATACCCACTTGCTGTCAAACATCTTTCACTGGCTATAGACTCCGCCCGTGAAGTCGGACTGCTTGGCAACGATATTCTGGATAGCGGCTTCACCTTTGATATCACAATAAACCGTGGCGCAGGGGCATTTGTTTGTGGTGAGGAAACCGCCCTTATGGCATCACTCGAGGGCTCAACTGGTGAGCCTCGTCCGAAGTATATACTGCCCGTTGAAAGGGGACTCTGGTCGAAACCTTCTATCATCAATAATGTCGAGACCTTAGCGAACGTGCCCCCTATCATAGTCAATGGCGCCGACTGGTTTACATCGCTCGGTACCGACAAAAGCAAGGGCACAAAGATATTTTCGCTTGTAGGAAAAATCAAAAACACAGGCCTCGTCGAGGTACCTATGGGCATCTCACTAAGACGCATCATCGATGAAATCGGCGGTGGCATTCGTGATGGAAAAAAGTTCAAAGCCGTCCAGACAGGAGGCCCATCCGGTGGCTGCATTCCCGCCGAACAACTCGATGCCCGGGTTGACTTCGAAGAGCTAACAAAACTCGGCTCTATGATGGGCTCAGGCGGCATGATTGTTATGGATGAGGACACCTGCATGGTCAGACTCGCAAAATACTTCACCGACTTCCTGCAGAAAGAATCTTGTGGAAAATGTACCCCGTGCAGGGAAGGACTTGCACAGATGCTCTACATCCTGGACCGAATAACTGACGGAGAAGGGCAAGTCGGCGATGTCCAAAGACTCGAGGAATTGGCAGAGCTTCTGGAAGGAACCGCTCTTTGTGCACTCGGCAAAACCGCTGCAAATCCGGTCTTGTCAACCATCCGCTATTTCCACGATGAATATGATGCACACATTTTACAAAAGCGCTGCCCGGCCAAGGAGTGCCGTGGCCTGTTCCGTTATGAAATTGACGCAGAGGCCTGTAAAGCCTGTGGTATTTGTCTGAAAGAATGTCCTGTCGGCGCAATTACCGGTGAGAAAGAAGTCCCACACGTAATTGACCAGGACAAATGCACGCTCTGTGGAACTTGTTGGGATAAATGTCCGTTCACAGCAGTGAAAAAGGTATAAGGAAAGTAAACAAATGCCGACTGTGACCATAGATGGATGTAAGGTCGAGGTTGAAAGAGGCGCCACCGTTCTCGACGCCGCAAAAAAAGCCGGTATCTGGCTCCCGACCCTTTGTTATCATCCAGCTATCTCAACTGGTGGTTCCTGCCGAATCTGCATGGTTGAGCTTGACCGAGGCGACTGGAGGCAGCTCATCACCGCCTGCAATTACCCCGTAAGGCAAGACATCATCGTTTACGTCTCCAGCGAACGGGCACAAAATGCACGCCGAGGCGTCATGGAGCTGCTGCTTGCCAGGTCGCCCGAAAGTGAGGAACTCAAAGCATTAGCCGAACGAATGGGCGTAAAAGATACTCGTTACCCAACAGTCACAGAAAGCCAGCGAAATTGTATCCTTTGTGGCTTGTGCGTCCAGGTCTGCGAAGAAATCATTGGAAAAGCTGCTATCAGCTTCGCCTCAAGAGGTGTCGACAAAACCGTAGCTGCGCCATTTCGCCAGCCTTCCGAGGATTGCATCGGCTGCGGTGCCTGTGCCGCTGTCTGCCCTGTTGGTACTATAAAAGTCAGAATTCACAAAGATACCCAAGAAGTCGAAATATCCCCCTTCAAGTCACGGGCTAAGTTACTTGTTTGTAAAGAATGTGGAGAACCCATCGTCAGTGCCCAGGTAGCCGAACAAGCCCTGAATAGACTCGATTTTGATATTGAAGAATTCCGTGAGCTTATCCAACTTTGCCCGAAATGTAGACAACGCAAAACCGTAGCAAGTTTCGAAACCGCTAATTTAAAACTTAATAATATGGCGTATAAATAATTTTTCAGATTTAAACAGTAAATGAGGAGTTTTTATGAATTCAAAAAAGCGTAGCAGCGATAAAGCAGCACAGGAGATGATAAAGCATATGTATGAAGCGGGCATAGAAAATGTCTGGGACAGATTTGACGAACAACAACCTCAGTGTGGATTTGGCAAACTCGGTATATGCTGCCGAAATTGCTCAATGGGCCCTTGCCGAATCGACCCGTTTGGGAATGGGCCGCAGGCAGGTATATGTGGTGCCACCGCAGACACCATCGCTGCGAGGAACCTGGTGCGAATGGTAGCTGCAGGCGCAGCAGCGCATTCCGACCACGGCCGTGACATAGCGCACACATTCAAAATGGCAGTTGAAAGCGAAAGTTTTGATTATATGATAAAAGATGAGCAGAAACTGAAAGAAGTGGCGGCAAGATACGGCATCGAGACAAAGAACAGACAGATAAAGGAGATTGCCGTAGACCTCTCTGACGTCGTGATGACCGAATTCGGCAAACAGGAGGGAACACTTATCAGTGCGGCAGCTTATGCACCGCCAGCTAGGCAAAAGGTCTGGAAAGAATTGGGAGTAACACCTCGGTCGATTGACCGTGAAATCGTTGAGATTATGCACAGGACACATATAGGTGTAGGTTCGGACTACAAGAACCTTGTAAAGCAGGGCCTCCGAGCGTGTCTGTCCGATGGATGGGGCGGCTCGCTTGTAGCTACGGAGCTTTCCGATATCTTGTTTGGCGGTCCACAGCCGATTCCGTTTGGTGCCAATCTCGGTGTCCTTGATGCAGAAAAGGTAAATTTAGTCGTGCATGGTCACGAGCCAACTTTGTCAGACATCATCGTCGCTGTCTCACATGAACCCGAACTCGTGAAATTAGCACAAGATAAAGGCGCAAAAGGCATAAACATCGCTGGTATGTGCTGCACAGCTAATGAAATACTCATGCGCCACGGAATCCCTGTCGCCGGAAACTTTCTCCAGCAGGAATTGGCTATGATGACCGGCGTGGTCGATGTTATGTTGGTTGATGTCCAGTGTATTATGCCCGCCCTTGGCTCGCTTTCCAGCTGCTTCCATACAAAGCTAATTACAACCTCTCCCAAGTGTAAAATCGAAGGAGCCCAGCATATCGAATTCCATGAAGACAAAGCAGTCGAAACCGCAAAAGAAATTATCAAAATCAGTATTGATAATTTCGCAAATAGAAAAGCCAAGGCAAATATTCCAAAAGACTTTGAACGCGGAATTGCTGGTTTTACCACAGAAAATATCTTCTATCACCTCGGCGGTCGATTCCGTGCAAGTTACAGACCACTAAATGACAATATCATTAACGGGCGAATTCGAGGTGCCGCAGGTGTCGTTGGCTGCAATAACCCAAAGCAAGTCCACGATTACGGCCATCTCACGATGATAAAAGAGCTTATCAAAAATGATGTCCTGGTCGTCAGTACCGGCTGCAGTGCAATCGCAGCAGCAAAAGCAGGACTGATGAGGCCGGATGCCGCAGCCAAATATTGCGGCAAGGGACTGGCTGAGGTGTGTGAGACCGTCGGTATTCCCCCGGTACTGCACGTCGGCTCTTGTGTGGATAACAGCAGGATTTTGACAATCTTGGCAAATGTGGTTGCCGAAGGTGGACTTGGCGATGATATTTCTGATTTGCCGGTCGCCGGTGCCGCACCAGAATGGATGTCAGAAAAGGCAGTCTCCATCGGAATGTACTTCGTCGCCTCAGGAGTCTATACCGTTATCGCCGAACCGCTGCCGGTCCTCGGCTCTCCGAATTTAACGAGCTATTTAACCGATGGGATTGAAAAAGACGTTGGCGGTAAATGAGCCTTTGAAAGAGACCCAATCAAGGCCGCTGAAATGATGCTCCAGCATATCGAAAGCAAGCGGGAAGCCCTCGGTATAAATGTAGAGAAGGAACGCAAACTATATGATATGGAAGACCGCCGAGTGCTAAGCGTGGAATGATAATAGATTATTAAAATACGAAACGGAAATACGAAAGCAGGTTAGTTTATGTCTAAAATCATCGCATCAGCAGCTATAAGAGGAGCTTATAAATTAGTTGAACAGGCCGAGGATTACTTGTCACGCGCTATTAAAGAAAAAGGAAAAGATTGTCCGGTTGCCTTTCCCAACACAGGCTATTACATACCGATTATTTATTCGATGACCGGCCGTGCCGTCGAAAAGCTCGCCGATTTTGAAGAGGTAATGACCGAGGAGATAAAACCTCTGCTGCCGGAGCTCGTTGACGATGATTTGTGGCTCCCTTACCTTGGCCCGGCACTCGATGCAGGTATGGCCACGCTTTTCGCCGAGGAAATCATTGAGGCCTGCAAATATCTAATCGGCCCCAATCCCGTCGAGGGCATTTGGCTCGGCGCTGCCGATGATGTAATCCTCAGAGAGCGTGGTATCCAGTTTGTCGATGGTACCGCCCCCGGTTTTGCCGCAGTAGTTGGCTCTGCGCCGGATGTGCAAACAGCAGTTGACATCGCCCGAAAACTGCAGGAGCGTTGTCTTTATGTTTTTATGTCTGCCCACCATAACGGTACCAGTTTTGCCGAGCAGCTTGCCGAAGGCGGCGTCCAGTTAGGTTGGGAAACCCGCCTCGTTCCATTCGGCAGGGAGATTACCTCAGCAATATATGCCGCTGGCTTTGCCAGCAGGGCGGCGCTTACTTTCGGTGGCGTTCAGCCCGGTGATTTCAGACGAAACCTCCTTTACAACAAAAACAGAATCTTCGCCTTCGTTATGCCGCTCGGTACTGTTACCGATGAATGGTACGCCAATGCTGCCGGTGCAATCAATTACGGCTTCCCAACCATCGCCGATTCTGATATCCCCGAAATCTTGCCTACCGGTGTTTGTACATACGAGCACGTCGTCTCCAATATCCCCCACGACCAAATCGTTGAAAAAGCCATCGAAGTTCGTGGCCTCAAAATAAAAGTTGCCGAAATCGATATCCCCGTGCCGCACAGCCCCGCTTTTGAAGGTGAGCGTATCCGCAAGGAGGATATGCATTGTGAGTTTGGCGGACAAAGAACACCGGCCTTTGAATGGCTACGAATGGCAGACCTCAGCGAAGTCGAAGACGGAAAAATTGAAGTCCAAGGGAACGATACCGATTCAGTCCAGCAGGGGGGGCAACTGCCGCTTGCCATTGTTGTCGAAGTCGCTGGAAGAAAAATGCAAACCGATTTTGAACCCGTCCTTGAGCGACAGATTCATACCTTTATGAATGAAGCCCAGGGATTGTGGCATATGGGCCAGCGCGACATTATCTGGGTTCGTGTCAGCAATGACACTGCAAAAGCAGGCTTCAAACTCAGAGATATCGGCAAGCTCCTACATGCACTCTTTCATGACAAGTTCTCAAACATTATTGATAAGGTCCAGGTCAAGATATTCACAGACGAAAAACAGGTTCTAAAGCTGCAAGAGATGGCCCGTCAAGTTTATTCCCAGCGCGATGAACGTATTGCGGGTATGGTGGATGAAGACATAGATACGTTTTATTCCTGCACGCTGTGTCAGAGTTTTGCTCCGAACCATGTATGCGTAGTTTCGCCCGAGCGTCCCGGCTTGTGCGGCGCTTATAGTTGGCTTGACTGCCGCGCTGCCTATGAAATCACGCCATCCGGGCCAAATCAACCTCTTCAGAAGGGCAGTTGCATCGAGCCGACTATTGGCCAGTGGGATAAAATTAACGCATTTGTTCTAAAGACAAGCGGAGGTAACGTCGAGCGAATGAGCCAGTACAGTATGATTACAGACCCGATGACCTCCTGCGGCTGCTTCGAATGTATCGCTGCCGTCCTGCCTTCAACCGGCGGCATAATGATTGTAAACCGGGAGTTTATTGAGATGACACCCTGCGGTATGAAGTTTTCAACCCTTGCCGGCACCGTCGGCGGTGGAAACCAGACGCCCGGCTTCATCGGCCATTCAAAGCACTATATCAACTCAAAGAAATTTATCGCTGCTGAAGGTGGAATAAAACGAATTGTATGGATGCCAACTATGCTAAAGGAAGAAATCAAAGATAATTTTCTAAAAAGGGCCGATGAAATGGGGCTCGGTGGCCAAGATTTCCTAAACAAAATTGCTGATGAAACCTCCGCTAACACCGAAGAAGAGGTTTTAGAATTTATTACAAAAGCAGGACATCCGGTAACCGAACTGGAGCCTATGTTCTGAGGAGCGGAGCTCCTCACTTCGATATTCGAAATTCAAGATTCGAAGAAAGGAAAGCGAATATGGCACTGACGGGATTGGAAATCTTCAAACTTCTACCAAAAACAAACTGCAAAAAGTGCGGTATGCCTACTTGCCTGGCCTTCGCTATGCAGCTTGCTCAAAAACGTGCCAAACTCGAGGATTGCCCCGATGTTTCAGAAGAGGCAAAGCAGGCACTTGCCGCTGCTGCAGCCCCGCCAATGCGAAAAGTCACCTTTGGTACCGGTGATAATCAGCTGACTATCGGCCAGGAAACGGTCATCTTTAGGCACGAAGAAAAATTTTACAGCCCTACCGTTGTTGCCGTCACCGTCTCGGATAAACTCTCAGGCCAGGACTTTAAAAACCGAATAGAGACCATAAATTCCCTTCAGTTTGAACGAGTCGGCACCCAAATTGGTGTAAATGCCATTGCGGTTGTCAACGATAGTGCAGACCACGCCGCATTCGCCTCCGCAGCAGAAATTGTTAAAAACTCCTCTAACCTCGCTTTAATCCTTGTCTCAGATTCCCCTGACGTAATCTCTGCTGCTGTTGACAAAACCAAAGATGCTACGCCTCTGCTTGCTGCTGCAAAGGACGACACCGCCGAGGCATTGGCCAAAATCGCCAAGGAAAATAACTGCCCCCTCGTTGCAAGGGCCGAATCCATCGAAGCCCTCTCCGACCTTACCGAAAAAATCAAATCCCACGGCGTTGAAGATATTGTACTTTGCCTGCACGCTGATAGCCTGCGGGATAAGTTATATAACCTCACCAGAATACGCGTCCTCTCACTGAAAAAAGTATTCAGACCCTTAGGCTATCCAACTATATCCTTTATTACCGATGGCGACCCAGGCCAGCAGACCGCTGTCGCCACTTCTCTGCTCTGCAAATATTCAGGTATCGTTGTCGTTGATACCGCCGAGCCATACGCATTTTTACCTATGCTCACCGCAAGGATGAATATCTTCAGCGACCCACAGAAGCCCGTCCAGGTCGAACCGAAAGTCTATCCCATTGGTGAACCGGATGAAAATGCCCCTCTGATGTTTACAACTAATTTCTCCTTGACGTATTATACCGTCGAGTCGGATGTAGCAGCCTCGAGAGTCCCAAGTTACATCCTTGTCGTTGATACCGAGGGTACAAGTGTCTTGACTGCTTATTCGGGTGATAAGCTCAATGAAAAATCAGTCGCCGATGCTATGGCAAAACATAACGTAGAGAGCCTCGTTAAACACCGCAAACTAATAATCCCCGGTTATGTGGCCGTAATGAGCGGCAAACTCGAAGAAGCCACAAACTGGGAAATTATGGTCGGGCCCAGAGAGTGCTCGATGCTGCCTAAATATCTCAAGGAAGTTTGGAGGGCACCCGCTTAGTGGGATAGAATAATGAAAGAGAGGAAAACTCGAAGATACACAGTCCGTTTTGAGCCGAGCGGCCTAAAAGTAGAAGTCCCATCCGGAACAGCCCTACTTGAGGCTGCCCGAAAAGCTGGCATCTATTTAACTAGCATTTGTGGTGGTGACGGCTATTGCGGCAAATGCAAGGTAACTATCGACGATGGTCAATTCCAGGCAAGACCCACCACTCTCCTTACTCCAGAGGAAATCAGAGAAAATACCGTCCTTGCCTGCCAGACCAAAGTCCTTTCTGATATGACCGTAACCGTTCCAAAGTCCCATGCGCTCCAGGTCTCTCAAATTCTCGTTGACGCCGATGCCCATAGATTTAGCGAGCTTGCCGCTGAGGTCCGTGAAGGCGTCTTTGAATTTGACCCCCTTGTTCGAAAACTTTGCGTCGAAATGTCACCACCTACAGTGCAGGACCATACCGCCGACCATGAAAGGCTCTATGTCGCAATACGCCGGCAGCTCGACACCCCTATTATGCAAACAGGCTTCCGAATCTTGCAGGGCCTTTCAAAGGTCCTTGTTAAAGCAAATTACAAAGTTGCGGTAACAGTAGGTCGGAGAGGTGGAACTACAGAAGTGATAGAGGTAGAACCGGGCAAACGCTGTGAGACAAATTTCGCTGTCGCCGTCGACCTCGGCACAACTACCGTTGTCGCACATCTGCTCGATTTGATTAATGCCAATACACTTGATACCGAAGCTACTTATAACAGCCAGATAAATTTCGGCGAAGACTACATTCGCCGAATTATCTACGCCGAAGAAAACGACGCCTTTGATGAAATGCAAAATCGAATCGTCTCAGATGTAAATAATCTCATCGTAACACTGGCCGAAAGACAAAAAATCGATTTGCAGGATATAACCGCCGTCGTTTGTGCCGGCAACACCGCAATGATTCATTTCTTGCTCAATCTCGACCCCACCCGAATACGCAAAGAACCCTATATCGCATCCGTTGGCTTTATGCCGCCCATCCGGGCCGCTGAAGCAGGCATCCAGATCAATAAGCGAGGCCTGTTATATTGCCTGCCCAGCATCGCCGCTTATGTCGGCTCCGACATCGTCGCCGGTGTCTTAACTACTCGGATTTATACCCAAAAGGGCGTCTCACTTTTTGTTGATATCGGTACAAATGGTGAGGTCGCCCTTGGAAATTGTGACTGGCTCGTTTGCGCCTCAAGTTCAGCTGGACCCGCCTTTGAGGGAAGCGGCGTCAGGCACGGTATGAGGGCTGGTGCCGGCGCCATCGAAAAACTAACTGTCCAGCCCGACGGTTCTATCGAGTACAAGACAATCGGCGATACACACCCCGCCGGCATTTGCGGCTCAGGCCTCTTGGATACCCTCGCCGAATTGTTTGTAAATGGCATCATAGACCGAACCGGTCGATTCGGGACAAATGGCGACCAAAGATTGACAGAAGGCGATGAGGGCCTGCAGTTCCAGTTGGTCCCACAAAGTAACGACCATCACGAAATCGTTATAACTCAGGCCGATATCAATAATCTCGTTCGTTCAAAGGCAGGTGTCTTTGCCGCCATTCGAGTCCTTATGGACTCAACCCAGACTAAGGCCGAGGACCTCGACGCTATTTATCTCGCGGGCGGCTTCGGTAACTTCCTCAACGTCCGGCAGGCCGTTACTATCGGAATGCTACCTGATGTGCCGCCGGAAAAAATCCGCTTTGTCGGAAACACTTCAATCGCAGGGGCAAAGACCGTCCTGTTAAGCAGAGAAGCACTCGAAACCGCTGAAAAAATCGCCAATAGTATGACTTATTTCGATTTGATGAGCCATCCGGGCTATATGGATGAATTTATCCGGGCAGGCTTCCTCCCACATACGGATTTGTCACTGTTCCCATCAGTAAAACTTACAACGAAGAAAGTTTAATATAAACAAAAACAAAATGACAACAACTATCGCAATTAGTGGTAAAGGCGGCTCAGGCAAAACAACTTTGGCCGCTATGATTATAAGACTCCTCTGCAGCCTTGGCCAAGGCCCGGTCCTTGCCGTCGATGCCGACCCTAATTCTTGCCTTGGTTTGACGTTGGCAGTTGAGCCGGCCGCCACAGTTGCCCAGCTCCGCGAACAGGCACGCCAAAAACCCGCTGATGGTATGGATAAACTGCGCTCGTTCGAATATGGCATCCAGCAGGCAATTACAGAAGCCGACCGCTTCGATTTACTCACTATGGGCCGCCCCGAAGGCCCCAATTGCTATTGTGCCGTAAATAATCTTCTCCGTCAGTTCCTCGATAAATTAAGCGCCGCTTACGGTTTTGTAGTCATAGACAATGAAGCCGGTATGGAGCATCTCTCTCGCAGAACCACTAATAATGTCGACCTGCTCTGCATCGTTGCTGAACCCACACCTCTCGGCACTCTTACCGCTCAAAGAATCTTTGACCTTGCCAAAGAGCTCCCAATATCTGTAAAAAAAAGCGGTGTTATATGGAACAGGTCTGATACTATAAATAATTTAAAAGGTATTGAGAGCTTTGGTTACATACCTTACGATAAAGCCCTCCTTGATGCTTCTATGCAGAAAAAAAACGTCTTTGAGTATCCAGAGAGTGGTCCCGCTCTTTCGGCAGTCAGCAAAATACTCGAGAATATTCTGAATCTCAAAGGTCTTTCAGTAACTCAAAACTCAAAACTTAAAACTTAAAACTACTTATGGAGGTCTTCAAATGCCGGCTCCTGAAATTGTTGAAAGCTTCACAGGCCAGGTTAACAAAGTCACTCTTGGTGCAGCTAAAGACCAGGGCGGCTCTCGTTCCTCAACAGTAACCATCGGCGGCGCTCGCAATGTCGTCTATGGCGGCTCCGTTGAAGATGCCGGCGAAAAACCCGTCATTGCTATTGATGTTATCGATACCGCCCCAGAAGATTGGCCCGATGCTCTCATCGAGCCATACAAGGACGTCGCTGGCAGCCCAACCGACTGGGCCAAAAAGGCCATCGACGAATTCGGTGCAGATTTAATCTGCATCAAGTTCGACGGCATACACCCGGACAAAGCTGACAAAGATGCCGCCCATGCCGTCAAAGTCACCGAAGATGTATTAAAAGCCGTCGGTGTCCCGCTTGTCCTCTGGGGTTCTGGCTACGACGAAAAAGATAATCAGGTTATGCCAAAAGTATCGGAGGTAGCAAAAGGCGAAAACTGCCTTATCGGCACCGTCACCGAAGATAATTATAAGTCCCTGACCGCTATCGCACTGGCAGACAACCATCATCTTATCACACATGCACCCTTGGATATCAACATTGCCAAACAGGTAAATATCCTCGTTTCTGATATGGGCTTTCCGCTCGAAAAGATAGTAACGTTTCAGGCCACAGGTGCTTTAGGGTATGGAATTGAGTATGCCTATTCAATTCAGGAACGCCAGCGACTCGCTGCTCTCGGAGGCGATAAAATGATGGCAATGCCAACGATTTGTGATGTCGGTTTCGAGTCCTGGCGCGTCAAGGAAGCAAAGCTCGCCGATGCCACCGGTTGGGGTCCCGTCGAAGACAGAGGCCCAATGTGGGAGGCTACCACTGCAATTTGCCTGCTGCAGGCAGGGGTCGACATAATTCGAATGCGCCACCCAAAAGCCGTCACCATCGTCAAAAACTTCATAGATAAGCTTTGGTCGGGAAAATAAATGAATTACCAATCACCAATAACCACTTACAAAATGTTGTGAGGTTCTTATCATGATACTGATTGCTGAACGAATTAACGGAATGTTCAAAGATGTAAAGCAGGCCATCGCTGATAAGGATAAAAAGGTCATTCAGGATCTTGCCAAAAGACAAACACAAGCCGGCGCAAGTTACCTGGATGTCAATGTCGGCACCGCCGCCGCAGACCAGCAGGGCACTATGCAATGGCTGGTTGAAACTATCCAGGAAACCTGCTCCACCCCCTTATCCCTCGATTCACAAAAACCTGATGTCATCGCAGCTGGTCTCAAAGTTGCCGATACCAAAGCCGGCATCATTCTAAATTCTTCACCCTTGAACAAGAAAAGCGATGAAGAAATCCTCGACAAATATATCGATATGGCAAACCAGGCAGGCCCAAAAGCTGCCATCATCGCCCTTACTATGGACAAAAACGGTGTCCCTCAGGATATTGACACCCGTGTCGCAATCGCTGCCGAAATAGTGTCCAAGGCAATGGAGAAGGGCTTTGACCCGCAGCGGCTCTTTATCGACCCTATCATCCTGCCCGTCAAGGTCCCCGATGCACAGGCCCAGCCCACAAATATCTTGGCCGCTATGGACCAGATAAAACTCCTTGCTGAACCCGCTCCCCATATGACCGTTGGTCTTTCAAATATCTCGCAGGGTGCCGCCGAGAGAAGCCTCATCAATCGTATCTTTCTCGCAATGGCTATCTCGCATGGACTCGACTCTGCTATTGCTGACGTCTTCGATGAGGAGCTTATGAATGTCGTCGCCACCTCAGAGATGCTGATGAACAGGCAAATCTACTCCGACTCCTTCTTGAAGGCATACAAAAGAACCTGACAGTTCATCTGCCATTCCGAGTGCAGCAGTTTACCCTGAGCGAGTTTACACTGAGCTCATCGAAGTGTCGAAGGGCTATCCGTTATTCTTACCTCGGGTTTCTAATTTTTTATTTTTGATTTGTAATTTTCATATTTGCACTTTAATATTTTATCTTCTCAGCAGTTTTTGTGGCAAAAATTGAAAAAACAAAAAGGAGTGCCAAGTGTCAGTATCTCGCTCACCAAAAAACCCCATAATTGAGCCGAAGGATGTCAAACCTTCAAATCCGGACTTCGAGGTCATCGGCGTCTTTAACCCTGGCGTCGCTCGCTTCAAGGACCAGGTCATCCTCCTGCTTCGAGTGGCCGAGCGCCCTCTCAGCACACACCCCGATATCGTCTTAACCGGCGTTTACGACACCGACCAGGGCAAAATCACCCTCAAAGGCTTCTCCAAAGACGACTCCGAAAACGATTTCTCAGACCCGCGCCTGATAATAAGACCCAACGAAACTTATCTTACTTCAATTTCACACCTGAGATTGGCTCGCAGCAAAGACGGCACAAAATTCCAAATTGAAGACACTCCCTCAATCGCACCCGCAAACGAATACGAAGCCTTTGGAATCGAAGATGCTCGAATCACTCTCATCGACGACACATATTATATCACTTACGTTGCTGTCTCTCATTTTGGAGTAACAACCGCTCTTGCATCAACGAAGGATTTCAAATCTTACAATCGTCACGGCATCATCTTCTGCCCCGAAAACAAAGATGTCCTCCTTTTCCCTGAAAAAATTAACGACAGATTCTATGCTATGCACCGTCCCGTCTCACCCCTCTTCAAAAAGCAGGAAATCTGGCTCGCAGAATCCACCGACCTCACCTCATGGGGAAACCATCGCTATCTAATGTCCCCTCGACCAAACCTTTGGGACGAAGCCAAAATCGGCGCAAGCGCTGTACCTTTCAAAATAGACGTCGGCTGGCTCAAAGTCTATCACGGCGCAGACAGAAACAACCGCTATTGCCTCGGAGCGGTCCTGCTCGACGCCGACCAGCCC
>Ga0114922_10001336_pt1 | contig 23522 bp, 21 predicted proteins | sample AartaG_FD_100975 | JGI IMG/M metagenome (GOLD analysis project Ga0114922, IMG submission 100975) | Deep subsurface microbial communities from Aarhus Bay to uncover new lineages of life (NeLLi) - Aarhus_00045 metaG | ecosystem: Environmental > Aquatic > Marine > Oceanic > Sediment | place... | reverse complement strand
TTGTACTTTGACATCAGCGTATCCTTTCGTTGGTCGTGCTTCCACGACGTTTTCGGTTAAAACTTCACCGAAAGGCTACGCTACTTTTTTATCAATTTCCACACCTTTTGAAATTAACTCCGAACGAAGACACCAGAACGAGTGCCCGAAGATCATCCGCGGCCCACCAACACCTTACAGCTTTGTCGTGCATAGCTACTCTCCTTCGAATACGATCCTTCTTTCACCATGAGTACAGACAGTGGGGACAGAATATCCCACTCTAACAGCAAAAACCTCCGATACCGCCACTCTGAACGAAGTTTACTACACAGCCTGGCAGCAACGGATGCATTCGCAATCAGGTATGCAAACCTCGTTGACCTCTCTATCTTCTTGTCAGAACGTGACGTCCTTGCCTACTCGGGATACCTGCACCGAGCAAAAGACATGTATCTGTCATTTATTAGTCATAGGACAAACGTGTTTTTTCATCAACTAATAGTGGCTGAATAATATTTTGCCATCCGGTATCATCCCATGTTCCCAACTGTTCATGTATATTGAGGTACTTTTGAGGTATTGGATGAGTGCCATAAACAACATCAAGGCCATATTCTGCCTTAATAAAATCATGGAAATGGGTAATATAAGGACACGGAGGATAACCCACGATTAATCCGGTGGCAAAATGTATCACCTCTGCTCCGTTCTCTTTCATTTCCCCCACGGCATATTCGATATTTCCACCAGGACACCCATCGCAAGTGGTGTATCCGACAATTTCAACTTCCATATTCTTGTACCTACTGAACGCACCTTCTCTGTTTCGCAGTGATTTGAAGCATTTCCCGCCCGCACATCTGCGATAGCGGTCACAGATGATTATGCCGATCTTTGTTTTTTCTTTCATATAGTCTCCAACTGCAAAAGAGAATTTGAAACAATTTGTTAACCTCTTAATATCATAGTCTAATCACCAAGCTCACTTGCCGTTTTGTAGCGCAGCGAATAAGTGGTCAGGTGCAACGATTTATTATGTATTTCATGGATTGCTATAATTCAAGTATAGTATCAAACACTTCACCGTTTTTCCTTCTCGTAGTTTGTTCATATATTTCATCGAATGACTTACATAATGTCGTTAATACGTCTGATATCTTCTCGGCTTTTACTACTACAGGTTGATATTTTGTTTTTCTTGCAATTCTTACGAAATTCGGACTTTTCTTTCGGGCAACGAGGACATCGGAGTCTTCGATTATCTTAATAACTCCTTTCATTTTTTCGACTTTTGCATGTCCCATATTTTTTGCAGTATTAGTCCTTTTTTCTACAAACGCATGTTTTGAATTTGCGAAAATATCATAAATATAGAAATACTCAGTATCGCCCATATGGGTTTTAGCAATATTATTGCCGTCATTTGATCCTATACACAGTCTAATTATTTTCATATCCTCCTCTTCATTGTATAACTCCTACATCAGGGCAGGAGCTGCTTGCTCCCGCACATTTTCTCTTGTAATACCGCCAATTTAACAATTGGGCACTAAAAACACCTCCTGTTAGGGTGCATTGAATTAAATGCGGGGTGTGCGAGATTAGCACCGGTTCACGCTGTACTACTCGAGTTCCAGCCTATCCACCGCATCCGCCAAATGATCGGGCGACAAGTGGGCGTAGATCATTGTCGTTTGAATATCAGAATGGCCCATCAGCTTCTTGACTATCGACAGGTCTACTCCCTGCATGATCAGGTGGCTGGCAAAATTGTGGCGCAGTGTATGCAGTTTGGTCAGGTTCTCGATACCCGACAGCACTGGATATTTATTTATTCTTCTTTTCCTTTTTCGCTTTTCTTTTTTCCTTTGGGCTGCGCTGCGCCTTTTTCTGGGTTTTCCTCTTCCCTTTATCTCTTGTTCCCTTATCACCCATGTCTGTTTCTCCGTGTTTAAGATTGACTTGTACCGGCCCGTGACGCCGAAAACCCTTCTTTGATTGTAGAGTACAATCGTCCACCGCTCAGCTCTTCACCAACATGACCGCCCAGTCCCGCTTCAGCTTGGGATGCTCGGCAATCGCAAACCCGGCCTCCTGTGCGGCAGCTTCGGTGGCATGACATTCGTCGACCGACGCGTGGTGTCCGGGCTCCACAACGAGGAACATGGCGCCCGCCTTTAACGCTCGGTGTACGTCAGCCATGAGCGCAGGTGCATTCGGTGCATGATGCACCACGTAGAAGGCAAGTGCGAAATCAACCCGGCCGCTGAGGTCATCGATCTCAAGACTGCCTTCACTGCATACTCGGGCGTCGATACGTTCCGACAGACCGGCCCTGGCGGAGCGCTGTTTGAGGGACTCGATTACATCGGCTTGGAGGTCAACGCCGATAACCCGTCCGTCCGGCCCTGCCATCCGGGCCATAGCGAGACTGAAGAAACCCGCCCCGCAGCCGACGTCAAGAACCGTCACGTCGCGTTTGACATAGCCCCGCAGGATTTTCTTGGGATTCTGGGAGAAACGTCTTAAGGGCTTATGCCGGAGGTAATGGAGCCACCGGGAACAGAGTTTAGCAGCCATGTTATATACTCCGTCGGGCTGTTCGTAATCTGGGTGTCGCCAGGAAGTTCTCCTTGCTGTCTGGCAGTCAATATAACGAACCGGCGGCCGTGTGTGCAACTGGAAAAGGTGGGGGCCGACCGCATGCCGTCGTCGGCGTACATCCTCGGGCGCTGCCGCGCGTTCTCAGGTCTGTCAGGGCTGTTTGTTCATGCGAACGCTGTCAAGCGAAGGAGCCGGCGACGGCTCGCGCGATCTTGGAGCCCATAGGGCAGTATTCCGGTGGAAGCGCGACTCGCCGTCGCCCAGCGCGGCCAATAGAACAGACGATGTCATGCTCGCTACCGGATATGCTGGTCACCGTTCACGGGCGCCTGGGTCCACAGTTCATAACTGTCATTGGGCAGCAGTTGCAGGTTGCTCATCTCGTATTGGTTTCGATCAAGATCGTACTTGTCGTAGAAGCCGTTTTGGACCTCGTATACCTCACCCGTGTCGGGATCATAGACCCGTTCGTTTCCCAGGATGGCGTCGCTTCGTTTCTCGGCGATTATATCGTCGGATTTGTTTCGCTTTTCCCAGCCCTGCATAATCATGTCGGAGGCCTCGCTCAGTGTCTTGCCGGCTTTCATTATACCGGCGTAGGTGGCGGCCTGCTGCGCGAGACACTGGCTGACATATGCCTGACCTATTGAGAAACTGCCGATTGACGCAACCAGGGTCTTCTCCACGTTCCGGAACTCCTTCTGGGGAGCGGTGACGCCGATGACATTGACTCCGTACCCGATACCGCCGCCGGGATTGCCGGTCTCCGGCATCAAGGTAATGACCGTAACGAGAAACAAACCCTCACCCACGTGACCATCCTTGAGAAAGAGAGCGCGTATCAGTTCCGTACTTCCGCCTGAGATGGCGCTCGGCTGGGGCGTGGCCGAGACGACCTGAAGCTTTTCCAGTCGGGGGCATTGCGGCATGAATGATCGCGCCACTTCTGTGGCGGCAATAAGATGAAACTGCTGCAGGAAGTTGGAGGGGCTGAGGGGGTCGACCACCGGCATATCAATCCAGGGGACCGGGTAACCGCCCATGTTCATGTACTGATAGTCGAGCTGCTGTTGGTACTCGGACAGGTAAACGGGGCCAACCTCGCCGAAACTGAATACCTGCCGCAGCGGTTGTGACGGATCGCGAACCACAAAGGCGAAATCAGCACAGGAGCCCGCCGTGATGACCTGCCACCCAGCAGGTTTGCTGATTGAAAAATGACCGCCGTTGAAGTTCTCCAGTCTCAAATCAGCCGCGGAAACGGCTTGTGAGCCTGCCTGGAAGGCAACCGCCAGCGTTAGGATCGCGGCTATGGTGCGTTTTGTCCACGTTGTGTGCATTTGACCTCCTTTTGTTTGTGTCATTATGTCTTGATCGGCATTACGGGCCGGTATCTTCAGCCCAGCAGCACAGATCCGCGGCGGCGGGAAGCCATCCGCTCATTACGTGGTCGCCTGCCACAAGTGGTTCTTTCGGGCGACCGCGGCAATCTCATCCTCTGTCACAAGAGCGGAGTCGAAGGGTATCACCCAATGCCGAACCGATCCTTCAGAAAGCCGTGGGCCACGCGGGCATTTATCGGACATCTTTGTCCGATAGAAAAACTGGTCAGAGAAGATTGATTCCGCGATCTCTCAGGGCCTCACGCATGTCGTTCGGCCATGCGCCCGCTTGAATTTCCCCGATGTGTGCTTTCTTCAGCATGAGCATACAGAGCCGGGACTGCCCGATTCCTCCGCCAATAGATAGGGGCAATTGGCCCGACAGGAGACGCCGGTGAAAGTATAATCTCTCGCGATCCGACGTTCCTGTCTTGGCCAGTTGAAGACTTAGAGATTCAGGAGTGACACGGATTCCCATCGAAGAAACTTCGAAGGCTGTGTCCAAGATCGGGTAAAAGACGATAATATCACCATTCAGGCCGTATCCCCGACCGTTTGGGCTGGTCCAGTCATCGTAGTCCGGAGCGCGACCGTCGTGAGGCATGCCATCTCCCAGCGGTGAGCCTATTCCGATTATGAAAACAGCGCCATATTCCAAGGCAATCTGCTTCTCTCGTTCAGCGGGGGACAGGGTCGGAAAGCGGTCATACAGATCATTCGCGTGTACGAACGTGATCTCTGGTGGTAGTATTCTCGTGAGAGTAGGAAATATTTGACAAATGTGAGCCTCGGTGCGACAAATGACCCCATATATTTTCCGCGCCATCATTTTCAGGAAGTTCAGGTCGCGTTCCTCACGAGTGATGACTCGCTCCCAATCCCATTGGTCGACATATATGGAGTGGAGATTGTCGAGGATTTCATCTGGCCTGATGGCATTCATGTCGGTGTAAATCCCCTCTCCAGGCCGTATCATCAAATCAGCCAACGCCAGTCGCTTCCACTTCGCAAGTGATTGAACCACCTCCATCTTCTGATCTGCCATAGCCCTTACGGTGAAAGTCACCGGCCGTTCTGCGCCGTTCAGGTCGTCATTGATGCCTGTTTCGGCTTCTACGAACAGTGGGGCGGTAATCCTATGCAGATTCAGTTCCGCGGCTAGGTCATCTTGGAAGGAATCCTTGATTTCCTTAATTGCCGTCTCGGTCTCTCGAGTGGAGAGCGCGGATGTGTACGTCTCTGGTGTCTCAAAGGAGCTCTGCATTGTGTTTCGCCTCTCAATTCAATTTCAATACGATCCACAGAACTTTCAAGCTGCTGTTCAAAATGACATGAAAGAAAGCGGAGGAGGTAGGATTCGAACCCACGGTACCTTGCGGTACAACGGTTTTCAAGACCGCCGCTTTCGACCGCTCAGCCACTCCTCCGTCGTCGTCAATTTTGCACACACCGTCCCGCTTGTCAAGGCAATAAAGGCCTTCCCCGCGAGCCGCGATGCACGGGATCGCCGGGCGTTTCTCACGCCTTCGGGCGCCGCTTTTTCCCACTGAAACGTTGACAAGCGCCATCGCCGTCGTTATGATTAGAGGCGAGGACACTTCCGGAGGATCAAAGCAAGGATCACGATAATTCCTGCAAGAGGAAAGGAGAATGAGATGCTCTACAGAAAACTGCTGCTGGTAATCATGGGTATTCTGCTGGTAGCCTTTGCTCTGGGCTGCTCGGACGATGACGACGACACGGTAACGGGATCGAACGGCGACGATACCGATACCACCCTGGTGCCGGCGGTGCCGACGGCCATGGCCGAACTCAACGCCCCTGTTGAGGCGATGAAGAACTCGGACAACGTCCACGTGGTGTTAGCCTCCGGCTATGTCGAGAGGGCCAAGACGTTCAGTTCATTTCTTACGCCGCCGTCCGCCGCCGAGAACGCGGAGTATCCCGGGCTTACCGCCGACTCAGTCGTCTACACCTGGACCGACGGCGACCTGACGATGACGATGGTCTTCAAAGAGACGGCTACCCACTACTACTGGGCAACCATCCTCGATGGCACTCTGGATGGTATTACTTTTGACAATTTCAAGCTTATCGAAGCTCAGGAGACGATTACCGGCACCAGCGGCTGGCTGAAGGTTTTCCATCCCACGGAAGGGCTGGTTTTTGAGTGGCAATGGACCGTCGACGTCACCGGCAAGTTCACCATGGTGCTGACGGGGAGTGACGAACTCACGATGTTCGAAGTGGAAATCGTGGTGAATGTGAACGGTTCCGGTCACGTGAAATACACTGCGGATGACCTGGTCATCTGGCGCGTGACCTGGAATGCCGCCGGCACCGGTGGAACGTATGAATATGTTGTAGGTGGGACCACTATCTCCGGTACGTGGCCCTCGGGCTGAACTCACTACATAATATCAAGCCCCCGGCAGCAGTCGGGGGCTTTTTTATTGGTTCTGATGCCGCGCGTGGGAGTGCTTATTCCGGCATAGCCTGCGGGCCGCCGTAGAGGCCGATGTGGGAGACGGAACCGTCGAGGTTGTAGATCAGCGTATCACCGGCGTGGCGGGCGGGCGAACCTTCCTGCAGACGGAAGTCGCCGTCGCCGACGAACAGCGGGTCCTCACTGAGGTTGCCGTGGAGTCCGGTCTGGTCCCAGATGGCTTCATACTCTCCGTCTTTGTTGTTCCAGACGATGTTGTTGGTGAAGCGCCACTTGGCCCAGTCGCCGTAGTTCCACACTCCGACGCAGGGACAGACAAAATAGTCACGCCAGCCGTTGGCGGTGACGATGTTGTTGACAATCCGGCCGCGGCTCTCGGTCGACCATGGTGCGATGCCGCAGTTGCCGTTGTGGTGAACGACATTGTTGGCGACATCCATGTGTGACTGCCCGGAGGCGATTATGCCCCAACCGAGGTTGTCGTGCACTAAGTTATTGCGAGCGACGACCCATGAGGTGCCGAAAGCCCCGATCCCTTTCCAGTAGCCGGTGATCTCGTTGCGGAAAGCCAGGCAGGTGGCGTCCCAGGTAACTCCGATACCGGCCCCGCGGCCGTCCTTGATGAGGCAGTCGGTGATGATCGCCACCGCGCCGCGATAAAGAGCTACGCCGTCCCAGTGGTTGTTGATGATGCGGCAGTCGCGGACCGTAATATCGGCGCCCTCGCGTCCGAAGACACCCCCGATTCCCACCACAACTGAATCTATCCGGTGATCGTTGTCGATAATATCCACTTTTTCGATAGAAACCAGTGAGTTGCGCACCACGATAGCCGCGTCAGTGGCATCGCCGTCGCCATCCCGCTTACCGCCGGTGACAGTCAGGTTGGCAACCCGCGAGTCGGGCGAATTCTCAAAATAGAGGCCGTAACCGGCATTGGTCACCAGGCGCGTCCGCTCCCGGTCGCTGCCGATCAGGGTCAGCGACTTGTCCCTGATAACGAAACCGTAGGAAGCCGTCACCTCGGTGTTGGGGTCCAGGCAGTTGCCGCACAATGGATCCGTGAAGCCGGCCGGTTCAGCTTCGTACGTCATCGAGCCCAGGCTCAGCGTGTCTCCGTCGCCGGCGAAGTCGATCATGATCTGAAGATCGGACTCGCGTTGCACATTCAGGATCGCAGCCCCAGCCGACTGGACGCAGAAGAAGGCCACAACCATTGCTGTCAGTACCTGCTTTGTCATCGTGCCGTCAATCTGGACGCGCCCGGCCGTCGTGGCAACAAAAACATGCCACCGCATGACCGAGCACCCGCGGGCCACCGAAAGACTGCAATCCCCAAGAGAGTCTCCCCATGTTGCCGGATGCGGTCCATGATCGTATATTGCGCTCTTAACTGGAGCCACGGAGTCAACCCCCGGGGGAGCCTTGAGACGTGCAGCGGCAATACTTCTTTCGCGTCAGTCACTGCGGCCCTGCGGCCGGGCTGCCTGGGTGCGTCAGTCGCTGGCGGCGATGCTTCGGCTCAAAACCGACGGTTTCTGTATTATTACCTCGACCGGGATGCAGACTTGGGAACTACTGATGGCCTTGGCTGCAAGGGAAGGAGTGATGCAGAAGGTCGTTCTGCCGGCCGGCGATAGCGAAGCTGTCGGCAAAGCCCGGCTGTTTGCCGAAAGGCAATTTGATCTTCGCCCGGAACTGGTGGAGTTCGTTGGAGTGACACTACATGGTCAGCCGGACGGACGAGTCGACCTGATGCACGCGCGAGACTTGGCGGTGATGACTGAGGCGGACCTGCTTTTGCCGGTATCCGTCAGGCCGGGAGGTTCAATGTCCCGGCTTTTGGAACAGGCCGGATCAGCAGGCAAACCGATTCTCAGGGAGTTTCAGGTAGAATACGCCGGTAGAAAGGCGAGGCTCGGCTATCGGATCAGGGCCGATCAACTCAGTAGGGAGATTGCGGCTATCGGAGAGCAATACCTTACCCACTGGACGCGCGCTCCCAACTCGGCCTGGCCGACCGAGCGATTGCAGGATTACTATCTGGCTGTCGCGGAATCAGGGGAATATCCCAGGAGCGCGGCGGCAACCCTGCAGAACATCGTGCTGACCGGGGTGGTCGTGGCTTCCCCACGAAACATGCCCGGCAGCACCCCGACCGTCTCGTTTTCGGCTCTTCCACCGAGAGAACTCACGCCGTTGATCCGGTGGCGGGGGCGCTATTCTCACATGTCATTTGAACCGTATGGCGTCGGCATCGACAAAGATGCGGCGCTGTCGGCGGGTATCCGGCCGGTGCGTTACTACACTGCTGGAGATCGCCGCTGCCCACCACAGGGAGAGCGCTGGCTTCGGCAATCCGCAGGCGAAAGGAGCGACTGGCATCGGGAGAAGGAATACCGCTTCCGGGACGATTTCGACCTGAGCCGAATAGCCCGTGACAAGCTGCTGCTATTCTGTCGTTATCGCTCAGAAGCCGCTCAGATCGAAAAGGCGACCGGCATCAAGACCGTCTCTTTCCTGGCGGACACGACCGAGACCGCCAGCCTTCACTTGTGATGATTGCTGCTTGGGCTTTTGCGCACCCTGTCAGTTACGCGAAATCTTGAGAATCTCGTACTTGAGAATGCCCGCCGGTACTTTGATTTCTACGCGGTCACCTACAGCCTTGCCCAGCATAGCCGCCGACACCGGCGACTTGACCGAGATCATGTCGTTGTCCACATCCGCTTCTTCCGGCGGGACGATCGTGTACTCGATCTCCTCACCGTCACGCTCGTCCCTGACCAGCACCCTGGCGTACAGGTAGACTTTATCAGTGGGCATGGTCTCCGGATCCACCGACTGCACGCGCGATAATTTGTACTCAAGCTCCCCGATTTTCCTCTCGAGATGCGTCTGGGCTTCTTTGGCGGCGGCATATTCGGCGTTCTCCGTGAGGTCCCCCATCTCCCGGGCGTGTTTGATCTCGGCCACGATCCTGGGCCGCTCTTCAAACTTGAGGCGTTTCAGTTCAGCCTCGAGTTTCAGGACGCCCTCTCTGGACATGTAGATCGCATCACTCATAGCTGCGCCAATATAACTCACGCTTGCCCGTCAGGCAAGGCCCGGGGGTTGGTCCGTCGGGAGAAGATCGCAAACAGCAGTATCGACCATGCCAGCCCCGGAAAAATCGGTTCGATCCCAAGCCAGTAGGAACCGTCGCCTTGAAAGAACCGGGAAAGATACCACACGCTCGAGATGAGACCACAGGATATAATCGAGGCCAACGCCATTCGGGGCGCGAGCCGCCGCCGACCTACAAATGAGAAGAATACCGGCACCAGGAGGGCGGGCGTGCCGATCGAGCCAAAGGCATGCCATATATCCACTACCGAACGAAAGAACAGAGCCGTCCCCACCGCCAGAACAGTCGACAGCACCAGGCCGTAGCGGGTGAGGGTGGTAACACGACTCTCCGGGACGCTGCTGACTCGTGGTATGATGTCATTGCCGAAAGTCGATGCTGCTAGGAACGAATAGGAATCGACTGTGGACATGACGGTCGCCAGAAGAGCCAGTGCAAACAGCCCCAGGAGACCCACCGGTAACACTTCCAGAGCCAGCGCCGGGTATGATCCCACCGCGTCGGACAGGTCAGGCAGTATGGCCCGGGCGTAGAGACCGCAACTGGTCGTGAGGAAGTCAAACACGGCCCAGCAAGCGATGGAGATGAATATCCCTTTGCGCGCGACGGAGGTATTCTTTGCCGCGTAACATCGCTGGTAGAAAGCCGGCTCAACCAGGGTGGCCAGGGCGATCACATACCAGACGGCAATGTACCAGCCGGAGTTGCCCCCGTGCCAGGTCAGGTGCGTGGAGGGGATGTGTTCGCTCAGAAACTCGAAACCGCCGTACTCCACGTTGAGCACGCCCAACAGAATCGCAAACCCCAGGAACATCAGCGAGAACTGGAAGATGTCGGTGCGCACTACCGACTTGAAGCCGCCGACGAACACGTAGACCACCGAGAAAAGCGTACCCGAGAGTATCCCCAGCCACATCGGCCAGCCGAAGAGGAAACGGCACAATACCCCCAGCATCAAAATATAAGCACCCGGCACCGTCATCAGGAAGATGATCACGCCTCCGACCAGGGCCGTCCGGCTGTCGTAGGCTTGGGCCAGACGCTCGGGGATTGTCAGTACCTTTGCCTGACGCGCTTTCCTTGCTAAGAACAGGGCGAACAGCAAAGCCGCCAGATAGTATGGCAAACAGAAGACCAGCCAGTTGGACAGTCCGTAATTGTAGCTGTACTCGCCCACGCCTAAGATACCTCCGTACCAGGTGGAGACCAGTGAGGCGACGAAGGCGGGCAGGGTAAGCACCCGCCCGCCTAAGATCAATTCACCGGGAGAACTCCCGCGCTTGAGACGGCCGATCAGACCCAGGGACAGCAGGAGTACCAGGTAGACCAGGATAATGGCGTAGTCAACATGATGCACGGTCCGCTACTCGAGTTCCCATTTGAGTTGAACGAAGAACGTCCGTTCCGCCGCCGGGATATAATAGGCGCCCCAGTCGTCGGCCGCCCCGAACGCCTCATACTTAGTATTGAAAAGATTGTCCACCCGCGCGGCGAGGGTGAACAGTCCATACTCCGCCAACTCTCCTAAAGCTACAGACGTGGAAAGGGAGGTCACCAGGTGAGGGTCTATGGAAAGTTCCCTGTTGTTTCCGTTCTCTATGTACTGTCTACCCGCCGCCCGCAACCGCAATACGAACCGCATCGGATCAACGCGCGAGTCCAGGATCAGACTGGCCAGGTACTCGGGGAAACCCGCCACCGGGTTGCCGGAGTAATCGAGGGTGTCATCAGCGACACCGTCCCAGTCCATATCCTTGTACACATAATACTCCCTCAGTCGGTTGAAGGCGCAGGAGGCGTTGCCCGACGCGGTCAAATACCGGTTGATCCGACAGCGTCCGCTAAGTTCGAGCCCGGCGTGAACGGAGCGATCAGCGTTGCCCATTATCGGCAGGCCGTCTTCGTCAAGGCCGCCGGCGGCGACGATCTCGTTGCGGAACTCAATCCAGTACAGATTCAGTCCGACCGTCCCCCTGTCGTGCCTCAGGTTGCCGCCCAACTCGAAATCATACACACGCTCGGCATCGATAGCCAGCTTCCAGCGTTTCAGCGCGGGAAACGCATCGGGATCGTCGGCGTCATAAATGGTCTTGTCGTCGGGCTCCCGCGAAGACACGGCGAAGCTCGCAAACAGGTCGGCACCATCGGTAAGCTGGTAAGTGACGCCCAGCCTCGGCGACAGGAACAGCCAGTCCATGGAATACTGGTAGCCGACAAAAAGGCCCATCATTGTCTGCTTGAACCGGTATTTCAGATACTTCAGTTGCAACGTGCCCTGAAGGCGAACCCTGTCGGTGGCCCGGTAGCTTCCCTGAACATAGGACGAGGCAAGATACTTCTTTCCGAAATACTCGTAGTACTTGTGACGCGGATCCAGAGCGCTGGTCAACTGTTCCGCCCAGATCACCTGGCCCCAGTGCTCCGAAGAGAAATAGTACAGGTTGGCGCCGATTGAAGCCGAGCCTCTCGCGTGTACCCAGTCCAGCCGTGGATGCCAACCGTACTGGCTCTTGGTGACCCACTTCTGCCTGACCAGGTCTATCTCTTCGACCGCCGGGTCGGCCAGATAGCTGTCGGGTATGTTGTACTCGCCGATATCCCGGCCCTCCTTGAACTGCTCATAGAAGCCTTTACCGCGAATGTAGTAGAGCGTGTTGCGCAGCAGCAGGTTCTCATCGATCTGGAACCGGTGGTGCAGTTCGTAGTGAGGCTGGTTGAAGTTGTCGGTTTGGTTATCGTAGGGCGTCGGATTGTAGCGGCGGTTGGTTTCCAGCTCGTCGCGGCTGATTCCATACCAGGCCATGTGGTAGCGAATGGGGCCGCCGTAAAGGTTGACGGTGGTGGTCATTTTCGGATCGAGACGCGACAGTGAGAAAAAGTAGGCCCAGCCGTCGAACCAGGAATGCTCCCGGTAGCCGTCACTGTACTGCTTGGAGTAACGTCCCGACAACGACCAGCGGCCGTCAATCAACCCCGACGAATACTCCACCGACTGCTTGCGCATGTCTCCGATGTAATCGGTTCCCTCAAAAAGGCCCCCGAAACCGGAGGTGACCGTGATTCGGCGCGCGCGGGTCAGGCCCGCCGAGGCGATATTCACCGAACCCCCGAACGAGGCGTCGCCGAACGCCGACATCCCCACTCCCCGCTGTACCTGCACATCCTGCACTCCCGCCGCGAAGTCCGGAATGTCCACAAAGTACGTGGCGTGATCCTCGGGATCGTTGAGCGGCACGCCGTCGATATAGACCGACACCCGTTTGGAATCGAAGCCCCGTATTTTGTACTCGGTGGCGCCCAGGCCGCCCCCGGCATAGCTGAAGGCGTAGAGATTCGGTGTTGACTCCAAAAGCAGCGGCAACTCGCCCACCATGTGGTCCCGCTCGATCTCCTGCCGCGAAAAATTGGCGAACGCGGTCGGTGTGACCCCCGTGCGGGCGCGGTCGGCGGCGACCACGATATCCTCACCGCGGATGTAGACCGGTTCCAATACAACCACCTGTGGCAGATCAGCGACCCTATACTGCACCGATCTGTAGCCTACAGATGAAAACGTCACCCGTGTCACCGGCTCGTCAGTGTCAAGTACGAACCGGCCCTTGTCGTCGCTGAGCGCACCGACACCGGCCATGTCGGTGACCACCGTAACCGCTTCCAGTGGTTGTCCTTCCGTGTTCACCACCTGCCCCGTCAGGCTGACCGCCCGCAACACGGGGGCGCACAACAGGAGCAGGCTGATGACTGCTGTTACATGGTTCATGACAGTAACCTCGCGTTAAACGTTATGTTCGTGCAAGATTCCGTCCTGTCTCGATAGGTATGCCCGGTTCTACGGGCACGGGGGATGCGTATGACATCTCCGTTTCCCTACGCCGGTATTACCCGGATCAGGTCATGGGGGTATGATCTCAGGCGGCTTTTCTTGCGCCACCCCCAACGGAATACCTTCGATCAAAAGATATACAATGCCAATCGAACACGCAAGCGCTTTTTCGGCGGGCGCGCGCGCTCGTGCCCGGCCCCGTCAGCCCGCTCCATCGCTATTTGGCCGCGCTGATTCGATCAGAACTCGAAGCAGGGCCTTACCGGTGGCGGGCCGCCGGTGAACATGTATTCAACAAGATAGACCACGTCGGCAACGTCACCCGGAAGGCCCCCGGAGCAGTTGACATCCGCCAGCATCGGCGACGGAAAAGGCGCCGGGCCCCCCACGGATATCCAGTCAACCAGGTACACCAGGTCTGAGATATCGATGAGGTCGGCCCCGTCGTTATTGATATCCCCGCGCGAGATCGACAGCACCGCCCGGAAGGCATCCACCCGACCGTAACCGTACTGCACATGTGGCGTATCCGTCAGCGAACCCCAGTCAAGCTCGGTGACAGCCGACCCCCGCAGAATGTCATAGACCTGTTGGGCGCTGAGGGTCGAGTCTCTGGCCAGCAGCAGCGCCGCCGTCCCCGACACTATCGGACACGCCGCCGAGGTACCACCGACATGGCAATCGTAATGACCGGGACGATTGCAACTCCAGGAGACGCTTTGGCTGCACGCCCAAGTAACCTGGGAGTTGAAGCCCGCGAAACCCATCTGATCCAGACTCCATACATCACCCCTGAAACATATGTTGCCGCTGGGAGCTACAATATCAAGCTCGGGGCCCCACTGACTGTAGTGCCAGCGGTAATCATCCAGCATCGTGGCACCAACCGCAAAAGTGGCGGGGTGACTTGCGGGATACGCTACAGCACCAGGCCACTTTCCCCCGTTATTACCGGAAGCGAAAATCACCGGACAACCAAGACCATCCCGTCCGAACTGAATCGCGCTATCCAGGGCGACGTTGATGACATCCCAGCCGGAGGTGGGCCACTTGTAGCCCCAACTGTTTGAGAGGACATCCGCGCCATGCTGCCAGGCATACATAATCGCTTCGGCATTTTTAGACGGAGTAATACCAATTCCAGCGCTGTCGAATATCTTTACGCGTAAGATATCAACGTTTGGATTGAGGGAGAAAACACCGGAAGAACTCTACAGGCCATCGATACTGTCGGTCGTGTGCGACGCCCCAATGATACCGGCGCAGGCCATGCCGTGTGCTCAATTAGGGCCGGGTGACGGGTCATATTCAGGATCGACGAAGTTACGACCGTACAGAATCCTCTCGGCAGGCAAGTCCTCGTGGACGGCTATGCCATCGTCGATGACAGCAACGGTGACCATCCGGTCCAGACCGGCGAAGTCCCACACAGAAGCCTCGTTGAAATCACCGATCACCTTCTTGATGTGCGGCTGATTATCACCGAAGTAGTCGTAAAGCGAATATGCAAACGGCACCGGCCGCACGCTGAACTCCGGATGCGAGAAGTAAGTTTGCTTGAGCTTATAGTACAGGTTGGCCAGCTCCAACATACGATAGCCGCTGGAAGCGGTGTTCCTGACTACAAACACGTTAGCCATACCCTCAAGCTCGTGGTCAATTATCACTCCATGAGCGTCATTGATGCTGTCCACTTGCGCAGATGACAAGTCCGGGTTAAACCCCACGCAGAAGTACATCCCCACCAGGATGGCGGAGTCGTACTCGTTGCGGTAGTACGGTTCAACAAGCTCAATCCCCGACAGGGTGTCCAGCGAGTCGAGGAAGGAGTCATAGTCCACTCCCGTGTACAGGGAACAGATCAGGAAATCGTCGATCGCATGATCGTCATCTACCACCTGTACAATCCTGCCTATCTCCCCCAACAGAACCTGGCTCTCCGGCAATGGTACGACCTCGGCAAACCGGACTGTCACATACGAGGAGTCCACGGTGAGCGGAATAGCCTTTCCGCCGCTGTAATAGTGCTGTGCCTGGGCGATAGACGCAACCGTTATCGCCAGCATCGCTATGGTGAGAATACATCTTGTTCGTGTCATGTTGTCCCCCAACTGTTAAGATTACTCTTGTTTCTGAACGGTCAGATTGCCCAACTCGACGTTACTAAATCCCAGAGTATGATAATCAACCAACTCTCTTTGCTCAATATCGTAGAGAAGCACGCTGTGCGCCGTCACGCCATCCTGGGCTATCAGCCAGCGATTATCCGGTGTCACAACCATTGAACCGACCGGGAAGTAGTATGGTGTGAGGCTGTCGATAAAGGCCTCGGTGTTGACCACTTCGTCGATACGATTGCTCTCAATGTCAAAGACCATCAAATCAGAGGACCCTGGGCTATGGAACGAGGCGGGGTTGCCATAGAAAGCGTACTTGCCGTTCGGCATGATTGCAATCTGACCGGGCCCGCCACAAAAATCCTGGGCGAAAACGATGGAATCAGCCTGTACATCGTACACTTCGAAAGCATAGATATCTCCACCTGAAATCAGGTACAGCAGCCACTTGGATTCGTCAGGAGTCGGTACTAACTGCATTGGCGCGCCATCGGCAAACACGGTTCTGCCCACAAGGCGGGTTGAGTCCGCCAGGTCCAACTCGTATGACTTCCTCTGGTTGAAGATGGCTCCGTACACCCTGCTGTTGTCTGTTGAGAAAGTCACCGATCCCACCGAGGTCGTGTCATGGTACACGATGGAATAGTCGGTGGTCCTCAGAATGTACAGGTCCTTTCCCGCCACAGCCAACAACTTGCCGTCAGACGAAACCGCAACTGCTCCTCTACCACCGTGGGGCAGTTCAGCAATGAACGTCAGTGAGTCGGATTCAACCACGATCACGGAGTTCTCCAGTGTGAGGTAGAGACGTTGGCCATCGGCCGACGCTGTTACATATCTCACACCGGACCAAGGCAGGTCCATAGAATCGAGGTGCCGGGTTACAGGGTGATAGATAAAGAGCTTGGGAACAGGCTCCGGATTGCAGAAGTAGACCCGGTAGTCCTTGGGTTCGTCTGGTACGTGCTGGGGTTGGGTGGCTTTCCCATTGCAAGACACAAGGTACACCACCAGCCCCGGAATCACCACAAACGCCCACAGCCACAGCTTTCTGCTCAGCACTAACATGGTCTTCGCTCCCATACGTTTCTTTTGATCAACTCCAACCAATAACGAGCCGGAGGATTATTTTGTCAAACCGGATGTTTTGGCCCCACGGTCAACTTGACCTGACTTACGCTGCCCAATACTCTCTGACCCTCGCCGATCCCTCGGTAATATCTTTCAATAAGAAAACGCACCCTAAAAAAGAACCGGGCCGGTACGTCCTTGCTGCCGCATGAATCAGCGCCGCACGCACAGAGATCGGCTGGATGGCAATCACCTACATTACTATGACCAACTTACCGATCTGCACCCGGCCGCGGTCATCCTCGACAGTAAAGTAGTAGATTCCCGAGACTACTATCTGGGTGTTGCGGGTAATCAGGTTCCATTGCTCATGCGTCGCCGTTCCGTCGCCGGGTTGCTTGTCGTGCTTGATTTCACGCACCAGGTCGCCGTCGAGCGTAAGGATGCGGATCGTGCATTTCAGCGGCAGGTTGGCGAAGTTTATGGCGCGGGTCCTGTCCACCGGTCGGTCTGTTTCCGCGCGCCCTTCAAATCCCCAGTCTCCGTAACCGGCGTCGACACGGTACGGGTTGGGGTAAACGTAGACGTCAAGGTCATCCCGCTCAACCTCCTCCCAACCGCTGCCGCTGTAGACGACCTGGGCACCTTCGGTCACCGACGTTTCCAGCGAGGCCAGACCGGATTTGGGCGCCCCGTAATCGAAGGCTGTCACGTTCACCCAGTAGGCTACGGTCGGGAGGAGGTTGACCAGTTCCAGTTCGTATTCGAAGTACTTGAGGCGGCCGTCTTCGGTCACTTCCTCCGGCCCGGCCGAGTCTGGACTCAGACTGCTGGGGAAAGGTTGATCGGGGTAGATTTTTCGTATCGGCGTATTGACGCCCGGGCGGGAGACGTTGAAATCCTGGGGTGCGAAGTAGAACTCGGAGTCGGGATACAGCGGATGCCGGTAGGTGGAATTGCGTGGATAGTCAAGTGGATGGAAGCTCATGTCGTCACATGACTCACCGTAGAGGCAGCGCAGTTCCTCGAGGGTAAACGGCGGCTCCAGAAGCTCGAAATCGGGATAGGGGCGTTTGTTCTCGTTCCAGACATACTTGTTGTAGTCCTCACGGTCGTAGGAAGCGACAACACCATAGCTGGAGGCGCGTTCGTCACGAGCGAGATAGACCCGGTATCCCTCGAAATCGAGCTCCCGCGAGAAGACGTCCCGCGTGGTTTCCGACCGTAGCCCGTTGAAGCGCACCCGTATCGCACTCACGGATGTCTCCACCCGGAACTCCGGCGCCGGCGGGGGAGACGCTCCGCGAAAGTCAGGCACGCCGTCCCCTTCATAGAAAAAGGTGTCACAGACGGTGTAACGCCAGACGGTGTCAAGCACCAGCGGGTTCTCGCCGAGGGTATCGATTCGCTCCACGGCGGAGTCGCTGCAACACACGCGGGACTTCCCCGCATAGCCGTTGTGATCGGTGTCAACTCCGGGATTGTCATACACCCATGAGGCCCAGGTGGCGTTAAGGGCCAGGTCGGAAAAGTCCAGGTTCGCCAGGTAACGATCGGGGCGGCCCGGAAGATTGTCGACGTTGCCCTCAACGGTGTGGATATTCTCCCCTGCAACGTAAGCAAATGAGATGGGCAAGGTCTGGTCGGGGCGGATGTCAAACGGCCCGAAAGACAGAAGGTAGCGAGTATCAAAGCCGTCGGCGAAATCGAAGGCCAGTTCCTGGTTGGGATACATCCACAGAGAATCAGTCGGCTGGATAACGGCCGCGTACGTCTGGTTGTAGTCGAACTCCCTGTTGCTCATGACGTAGTACTTGTTGCAGTCTCCCTCGGGGGTCCCCAGGCCGCCGGTGCCGAAATCGCGAACCGGCTCTTTGCGCCGGCCCATTCCCGATTTTTCGCGCGGGCCGAAATCGAGAGCCGGGTTCCCGTTGCCGATCCACCAGTTGTAGCTCACATCCAGCGCATCGGACGGTGTGCGGATGATACGCGTGGCGGTAACATGAGGGCAGGGATGCCGGTTGCCGTCGCCGAAAATCACGTCCGGGTCACCGTCGTTGTCGGCAATCCAGGCGATAAACACCGTGTCGAGATAGTCACAGGTGCCGTACCGGCTCGGATAAGTATGAAGGAAACCGCTGTGATCGTCGGTGAAACCGTTGCTGCTCATACAATCGAAACAGACCATGCAGTCAACATAGATACCCATGAAGACATCCTCGAGGTTTTGCTCACCGATGTTCTTTATCTGGTAATCGAACAGGACGAAATCCTCGGCGTAGGCATAAGACCACGCGTAAGAAGCCTGGGTTACTTCGATGTGCAGCGGAGTGTGCGGTCGTCCGGAGATGTCGTCCGGCACGCCCTGGGTGAACGTGTCGGTGTAAACGGCGACATAGTCTTCCTCGGAGACGGCGTCCAGATACTCCGGCTTTTCGGGATCCTTGATTGAACGATAGACGATTTCGCCAAACGGCTCCTGGTCGGGATACATCTCGTAGGCCCACTGCCAGCCGTCGGCTCCCACCGATACGAGGGTGTCACGGCCGACAATGGCGCCGATCCAGAAAGCGCCCCCAAAGAGATAGGCAATATTGGAATTCTTGGGATACTGGCAGGAATGCGGGATTTCCTCGCCGGTGAACCAGTCGACCGACGGCCCCGGGTGGTATTCCCTGCCAAAGGTACCGTTGTTGGCCACTGCCAGTTCTATCTTGCCCACCCGGTGAGCCACCAGGCAGTGCTGAGGGGCCACCGCCGCGAAGGGGCGCTCGCGAACCCTGGCCTCTTCGGCGCCGAGCTTCATCCTGCTCGATGCCGACAAAGGGGTTAGAATAATGGCAACGGACACTGCTGCCAGAGCGCCTCGTCTCCAAATGGGCCGATTGTTCCCGTTCATTGTTGCTACCGATCTGCCGGCGGCTTGATTGGACAAACCACCTCCCTAACAGATAAGCATTATCGCTCAGGAAGCAAGCTGGTTTTACCTAAATCCGGCCCACGCTCACCAGCAGGTCAAAGCGGAAATCCCGTGCGGGGGGGTGCGGTCAACGGTCGGATACCGGCGAATTTTGGGTAATGGGTCAGCTTGAAAAGCAACCGTCTACTGAAACTTCCTTGGCTTAAGGTAGACCGGCCTTTTCAAATATCATACGGATGGTCTGGACATAGCAGCCAGCGCTTTTTGCGTGCTTTGGATAATGCTTCTTAAATACCGTTTTATCGTATACACCTCCATTGGCAACCATCCCATTCCAGCATTTCTCTAACATATCCCAAGTTACGAGCATATACCAGTCCTCAGCTTTCGGGATTAGGTATCCACCATCGCAGACACAAATGACTATCCGACCGTGTGACTTTTGAGAGTTTACGTCATCACCTACCCAGACACGGTCCTTGATTTGTTTCCTTGCTTCTTCCCATGTCATAATAATACCCCCATAGTTATTTTCAAGAGCCATCTCATAATAGATTCCTCCTACAAGAGTTATATCGGAGGTTGTCCTCAATAAGTATACTGATCCATCAGCCAAACCGACCCACTACGGATATTTCTGTGGGCGGCAGACACCCTCGTCTGCCCTATCCGTCATACTGGCGAAAGCCAGTATCCAGTCTTCGAATCCAACCTGGATTCCGGGTCAAGCCCGGAATGACGAAGGTCCCCCCCGCGTGTGGGGGTGCGGTCGAGCGAATTTCGCCACTTTTTAACTTGTCTGGCAGGACGCGTCTGGTTATCTACAGGGTCAACGTATGCAAGCTTTGAACGAGATCCTTGCCGGAGCCTCCGATGTCCTCTGGGGCGTGCCGATGGTCTCCATCCTGTTGATCACCGGCTTCTTTCTCACGGTCAGATTGCTGTTCATCCAGTTTCGTGGATTCGCCCACGGAGTGGCAATAACCAGCGGCAGATATGACGATCCCAAGCACAAGGGACAGCTTACCCATTTCCAGGCGCTGTCGGCGGCCTTGAGCGCTACGATAGGTATCGGCAACATCGGCGGGGTGGCGATCGGCATCTATTGGGGCGGCCCCGGGGCGATTTTCTGGATGTGGGTGACGGCTTTGTTCGGCATGGCTATCAAGTACACCGAGTGCACTCTGGCGATCAAGCATCGCAAAGTCGAGCCGGACGGCAACATTCGCGGTGGCCCGATGTACTATATCGAACTGGGAATGCATCGCTATTTCAAACCGTTAGCCATTCTCTTTGCGCTATGCACGGCGGTGGCGGCCCTCGGAGCCGGAAACATGGTGCAGTCCAACACGCTGGCTGACTCCCTGGTCAATGCGCTCAAGGTCGGCTACTCGACGGTAAGCATGTCGCAGGTCAGGTGCGAAGGGTTCGAGGATCTGGTTTCCGCTCACAATACTGCCGTGGACTCAGCCGAGCAACTTGTCGCGCGGAAAGACCGGCTGCTCACTTCCATCCGCGATACACAGAGGCAACATGGTCCTGACTCCCCCGCACTTTCCGCGCAACGTACAGAACTGGCGGAGTTGAATCGCCGACTTGTGGAATTGAGAACACAAATTCAGGACTACCGGAACACGGCGGGCGACATGAGGTTCGTTGTGTCAGAGGATGCCGCCGGGCAGGTCTTCTATCTGAAAGATGAGGTTCCCTCTGGTCGACCCGTGAAGGACGGACAATGGGGATTGAAGATCGGCAACGAACGCTTCGATGCGACGGCTGTCACTCTTGTCGAGGAAGGCCCCGTGGGGCAATGGCGATGGACCATCGGCATTGTCCTCAGCATCCTGGTGGGGATTGTAATCATCGGCGGTATCAGGCGCATAGGCAGGGTCGCGTCGTACCTGGTGCCGTTCATGTCCGTGGTTTATGTTCTTTCCGCGCTGGTGGTTCTGTTGATGCACGCGGACATGATACTGCCCGCCTTTGATCTGATCTTCTATCACGCTTTCCATCCCGCCGCCGCCGTCGGTGGGTCCGCCTCCGGCGTTACGGTCTGGATGACCATCACCTGGGGAATGAGGCGTGGTTTGTTCTCCAACGAATCCGGCCAGGGGTCGGCGGCGATGGCGCACTCGACGGCCAAAGTCGAAGAACCGGTGCGCGAGGGAATGGTGGCGATGCTCGGCCCGTTCATCGACACCCTCCTCATCTGTACCATGACGGCACTGGTGATCATAACCAGCGGCCTGTGGGACTGTGGTCTCAACAGCGCTCCGTTGACGATGGCTGCTTTCGACAAGTCGTTACCTGTTTACGGCAAGTGGATGGTCGTCGTCGGTATCCTTCTGTTTTCTTACTCGACGGTATTAAGCTGGTCATACTATGGCGAGAAAGGGATCGAATACATCCTTGGGTCGTGGTCCAAGTTGCCCTACAAGTATGTATATGTGATCTTCACGCTGCTCGGAGCCAGGCTCGATCTGGTGGCGGTCTGGTCGTATGCCGACATCGCCAACGGCATGATGGCGGTACCAAATCTGTTCGCCTTGATCGGTCTTTCGGGCGTTATCTACCGCTTGACCAGAAAGTATATGAGCGAGAAAGCCCAGGGCATGCACCAGCCTTTCAGGCAGGCTTCCCGCCACAAACGTCCCGGACCTCCTGACTGATCATGGCGGCGCCGATTACAGAATCGGAAAACAAAGACGTAAACCTCCCCAGGCGCCATCGGCTTCGTGCGACAGGGAGAGTCCTTACGGCTGTCCTGCTTGGGCTGCTTGTACTGAACTTCATACCTGTCATGGTAATGAATCCGCAGATTCTGCCTGATGCCATGCGGTCTCAGCCCTTTACGGAAGGATTCCTCAACCATACTCCCATGTGGCTGGTGTCGCTGGTTCTTATATTAATTATATCAAAGGGCAAACTTGCCGCCTATGGATTCCACGTGGGGAAAGACTATCGGATAAAACAGGCAATCGCGCTTGGAGCGGGCACCGGCATCGCTTTCGCCCTTATACTGAATCTGTTTCCGGAAGCCGATGCCTTTCAGCGGGATTACACATTTCTTCAAACGGTCGTTTTCGTCTGGCTGTACGCCAGCGTCAGTGAAGAAATCCTCACGCGCGGGTTGATACAGGGTTTCCTGACCCCTTTGGTGCGATACGGATTCTCCGTCCTGGGGGTGCGAATCAGTCTCCCCGTCCTGGTTAGTGCTCTTTTCTTCGGTCTGATGCACTTAGTAGTGTTGACTACCGGGGTGGCGGTGCTTCCGGTGATCGGCTATGTCGTGTTTGCTTCCGTGCTGGGGTTCATCGCCGGCTATCATCGGGAGAAAACGGGGAGCCTTATCCCGGCGATAATGGTGCACATGTTCGGAAATATCGGCGGCTACTGCACCGGCCTGCTTGTCGGGTGACGAATCCTGCGGCGCACCAACCTCCCGCAAATGAAGTCAGCCGGATCTGCGGAGGGGGGGATACAGACCCGGCTGGTGACCTGTGCGAGCGTCATTAATCTAAACCAGTCGGCGGTCGCAAGTGTTCCCGCGTCCGTACCCGGGATAGAGTTGCGCGAGCGTAACTCGTCCGTAAGCCTTGGCGGGCTGCTGAAAAACCCGAAAGTAAAGACAAGACAGTCAGTGTAGGGCAGGAATCCCCGCGATTCTACCATTCTGTGATGTCCTCCGTCCTGGTGACTGTGAATATCGATTCTCAAGTAGCTTTTCGACATGGTTGCTCCTTTCTGGCTACGAATTGACTCAAAAAAAACACAGCCAATCCGAGCGGCCTTTTTATAGGTGTCCACTAAACCGGGGGGTCAGATAAACGTTATGCCAACTTAGTGACTATCCCGTGTCAGGTGCTCTGTCCGCTGGTCAAGCAACCCTCAAAACCGATCCTCTCGCCCGGAATCAGGTATCCGAATGGCTGTCGATAATTGACCTGACCTCGGGTTCGCAGCCTCTCAGCAATGAAGACGGCACAGTCTGGATCACCTACAACGGCGAAATTTTCAACTATATCGAACTGCGAAAGGAACTTGAAAAGG
>Ga0114922_10001335_pt1 | contig 23534 bp, 22 predicted proteins | sample AartaG_FD_100975 | JGI IMG/M metagenome (GOLD analysis project Ga0114922, IMG submission 100975) | Deep subsurface microbial communities from Aarhus Bay to uncover new lineages of life (NeLLi) - Aarhus_00045 metaG | ecosystem: Environmental > Aquatic > Marine > Oceanic > Sediment | place... | reverse complement strand
TGTGATCATAATTCGGCGGAGAATGTAACGGGAGTGAGGAAGGCGGCCGAGAAAACGAAACTGACGATTCTTCCGGGTATGGAAGTGACAACAGAAGAAGAAGTTCATGTTTTAGCGATTTTCGATAAAGTGGAACAGAGTTTGAGTCTTCAAGAGGATGTATACAGCCATCTTCTTCCGGGTGAAAACGATGAGGATCTCTTTGGACTTCAGGTCGTGGCCAATGAATTGGACGAGGTAGAAAAGATCCTCCATAAACTCCTTATCGGGGGGACAACCCTCTCCCTGGATTTCCTTATCGAAAGAATCCATGGTCTTGGTGGATTGGCCATATCTTCCCATATTGATCGGGAAAGTTACAGCCTCGTGGGACAACTGGGGTTCATACCCGATGATTTGGCCATGGATGCACTGGAAGTATCCCCATTGGGAGATGTCAAAGAGGTGCGGGATCGTACCTCTGGCGCAGAACGGTTTCCATTGATCACTTCATCGGATGCCCATCGTCTGAATGAGATCGGCAAAGTGAGTACGGTATTCAATATGGGGGCACCCACGGTGGAAGAGATTCGTAAGGCCTTCAAGAATATTGACGGCAGGTCAATCCTGGATGGAGGACTCTCCCATTGTTAGAACTTTCGATGCATATCCTCGACATCGTCGAGAATTCGGTGGCTGCCGGAGCCACGGTGGTGTCGATATCAATTGTGGAAAATCAAAAGCGTGACGCACTCTGCATCGAAATAAAGGACAATGGCAGGGGTATGGATGAAGCGATGCTCAGAAAATCTCCGGATCCTTTTATAACGACTAAAAAGGGTAAGCGAGTCGGGTTGGGACTCTCCATGTTATCTGAAGCGTCCCGTAAAAGTAACGGTGAGATGAAGATAAACTCTGCTCCTGGAGAGGGTACTGAGATCAAGGCGACCTTCGGATTGACCCATCTGGATCGTCAGCCGGTGGGTGATATGATTGAAACGATGATCGTGCTGATCATCGGCCATTCCGATGTGGAATTCGTCTATCACCATGATAAGGATGGGAATCGGTTTACATGGAGTACGTCCAGGATTCAAGATCATCTGGGGAATGGTCTTCGAAGCAGCTCAGAAGTCATCGAATTTATACGAAAAGAATTGCAGGAAGGTTTAAATGAATTGGAATCGAGCGTCATAGATAACAATTTAATATAAATATAAAATATCAAAATGCAAAATTACAGATTAATAGAAGGAGGGTTTTTTGGAATCTGTTCAACAGGTTGTTGATAAGTACGGAGGACTTGAGGCGGGATTGATCTCCATGTTACAGGATATTCAGAGAGATAAAGGTTACCTCCCAGAGGATGATCTTTCGATGATTGCCTCTCGAGTAAGGGTACCCCTGTCCCGGCTGTATTCCCTGGCAACCTTCTATAAAGCGTTCAGTCTCGTTCCTCGAGGTCGGCACTGCGTCAATGTGTGTCTTGGAACAGCGTGTCATGTTCGCGGAGGTGCGAGGTTGCTGGACAAGTTGGAACGGGATCTGGATATTAAGCCAGGTGAGACAACCGGAGATAGGCGATTTACCCTGGAAGCCGTTCGGTGTGTGGGTTGCTGTGGGTTGGCACCGGTGGTTGTCATTGATGACAATTTTCATGGTAAGTTGAATCAGAAGAGCCTTGAGAAGGTTCTAAAATCGTATGAGTAGGATGAGCGTATGGATCTAAAAACGTATCGAACACATGTGCTGGTCTGTGCTGGAACAGCATGTGTCTCTAATGAATCCTTAGTCATCAAGGAAGCCTTTGAACAAGAACTCAGGAAACATGGACTCGAGAAGGAAGTTCAGATCATTGGGACGGGATGTAATGGATTCTGTGAACGGGGGCCTGTGGCTGTGGTTCAGCCGGACGATGTCTTTTACCAGCGGCTCAGCAAGGAGGATATCCCCTTTTTGGTAGAGGAGCATTTCCTTAAAGGTCGACCCGTTGAAAAATTGATGTATTTCCCTGAGGCCGATGAAAGGCCGATTCCCAAGATGATGGATATCGATTTTTTCAGGCATCAAAGACTCGTTGTCTTAAGAAATCGGGGTCGTATGGATCCGGAGAAGATCGATGAATACATCGGTTTTGACGGCTATACAGCCTTGGCCAAGGCGTTGACCTCCATGACACCCGAACAGATAATTGAAGAGATCAAAACCGCTGGATTACGCGGACGGGGAGGTGCCGGTTTCCCCACGGCAACCAAATGGGAACTCTGCCGTAAATCAACGGGTAATATCAAATACCTTATCTGTAATGCGGATGAGGGAGATCCCGGTGCCTACATGGATCGATCTATTTTAGAGGCGGATCCCCATGCCATTTTAGAAGGGATGACCATCGGGGCGAAGGCGGTTGGTGCCCATCACGGATTTATTTATGTCCGGGATGAATATCCTCTGGCAGTCAATCGAATTAAGAAGGCCATTGAACAGGCTCTCGCCTACGGACTCCTGGGTAAGAATATCCTCGATACCGGATTTGACTTTGAAGTCGATGTGGTACGTGGAGGTGGCGCTTTCGTATGCGGGGAAGAAACGGCTTTGATGGCCTCTATTGAAGGGAAAGTTGGAAGACCCAAATCCCGTCCACCTTTTCCCGTTGAAAAGGGATTATGGGGGAAGCCAACCAATATAAACAATGTCGAAACCTGGGCGAATGTTCCCATCATCATTCGCAGAGGCGGTGTTTGGTATTCGACCCTTGGGACCAAAGAGAGCAAGGGAACTAAAGTCTTTTCCCTGGTCGGGAAAATCAATAATTCCGGCCTGGTCGAAGTGCCCATGGGGATTACTCTCAGAGAAATCATCTATGATATCGGTGGGGGCATTCCAGGAGGTAAAAAATTCAAGGCCGTTCAATCCGGAGGACCATCAGGAGGATGCATCCCTGAGAATCTTTTGGATTTACCCGTGGATTATGAGGAACTCACCAGGGTGGGTGCCATCATGGGTTCCGGTGGACTCATCGTTATGGATGAGGATAACTGTATGGTGGATGTGGCCCTTTATTTTGTTGCTTTTTTATCCGAGGAGTCGTGCGGTAAGTGTACACCGTGTCGCGTAGGACTCCAGAGGATGCACGAAATGCTCACTGCAATCACAGAGGGTAGGGGCGAGGAGGGTGATATAGAGCGTCTTGAGAATCTGTCAGCAACCATACAGGATGGGTCCCTGTGTGGACTGGGGCAAACGGCCCCGAATCCTGTTCTAACGACTCTGAAATATTTCAAGGAAGAATATATTGCGCATATCCGTGATAAAAGATGTCCGGCGGGTGTGTGTAAAGCATTGATCCAATTCAGCATTGATGAAGAGAAGTGTACGGGCTGCGGTGTGTGTATTCGGGCATGCCCGGTGGATGCCATATCCGGTGAGAAGAAGCAGTTGCACCGGATCGACGAAAACTTGTGCACAAAATGCGGTAGCTGTCATGAAGTTTGTAAGTTTGAAGCCATAGTAATAGAATAGAGAGAATGTGGAATGAGTATTACTCTTACAATAGACGGAAAAAAAGTACAAGCCAGATCCGGGATGACCGTTCTTGAGGCTGCGAAGAATAAAAATATTTATATCCCGACACTGTGTGATCACCCAATGCTGAGTCCTGCGGGAAGCTGCCGGCTCTGCATCGTTGAGATCGAGGGAATGCGGGGATACCCGACATCCTGTACGACACCCATTGAAGATGGAATGGTCGTGCATACTGAGACACCAGAACTTCGGGCGATTCGGAAAAGTGTTCTGGAACTCACACTGTCGGAACATCCCTATACGTGTCTGGTATGTAGCAAGAGAGACGGTTGTGACGATTACATGGGTACGATCCGGAAAGCAGGGGTAACGACCGGTTGCCAGTATTGTCCAAAGAATGGATCGTGCGAATTACAACATCTGGTCGACACTCTCGGTATCAAAGAGATTGCCTTTCCCATAACATACCGGAGTATTCCGGTAGAAGGGGAGGATCCATTCTTTGACAGGGATTATAATCTCTGTATCCTCTGTGGTCGCTGTGTGCGAATGTGTAATGAAGTACGGGAAAACGGGACTTTGACATTCGGATTTCGTGGAGAACAAACGGTTGTTGGAACGGCCTTTGGTAAATCCCATTTAGATACGGGTTGCGAATTCTGTGGGGCCTGTGTGGATGTATGCCCGACGGGTGCTCTATATGATAAACGGAGCAAGTGGGAAGGTTGTCCGGATAAAACGAAGTCGTCCCTATGTCCCTATTGTGGGGTGGGATGCTCTCTGTGTTTTCACCTGAATAGGGGAGAAATCGTTAGCACGACACCTTCACTGAACGGCACCCTCAATCGGGGGCAGATTTGTGTACGGGGCAGGTTTGGCGTTGTAGATGTCGTCAATCATTCAAAACGGTTAAAAAAACCTATGATGAAAAAAGAAGGAAGATGGGTGGAAACGACGTGGGATGAGGCCTTGGATGTGGTGGCCGAGCAATTTGCAAAGGTTCGAGGGGATCGCTTCGCCATGATCGCCACACCTCAGTGTACAATTGAGGATGCTTACATATTTCAGAAGTTTGTCCGGACGACGATGAAGGGATCAAACATAGCTCTATCATCGGATTTTTCGAGAAGGGACATCGTAGAGTCGCTTCAGTTGTTACGAGGCACTGGAGTCACCTGCACATCCATGGATGATATCGATTCTGCCGGTACAATCATCCTTTGGGGGGCAGATATTTCGAAATCCCATCCCATCGTTTCTCTCAGAATAAAACAGGCCCAAAAGAGGGGTGCCAAACTCATTGTGGTAGATTCTCGTAAAACGAAACTCGCAGATCTGAGCGATCTTCATATCCAACTGAAGCCGGGAACGGATCGATTCCTGATAACCGGACTTTTGAAGTTGTTTTTTGACGAGTTAGGCACAGGAAAAATCTTATCTCCTGATATCGGTGGAATGGAATATGTGAAAAAAGCCGTAAAAAGGATCGATCTGCCTGCCGTCGAAAAGGGTACTGGCGTCTCTAAGGGAAAAATGGAGGCCCTGGCTGATCGACTCAATGAAAAGGGAACTGTTCTTTTTATCATTGGTGCAGGATTCATCCTTCAGGATTCATTTAAGGAGGATCTGAAGCCTCTCGCCAATCTGACGATGTTGGTCAATGACGGGATGATACTCCCGGTCCTTGGTGAGAGCAATTTTATGGGATGTATCGAGATGGGCTGCCAACAAAATTTCCTGCCGGGATACATCTCAATCAAAGATGAAGGTTCTCGGCGTATTTACGAAAAATCATGGGACGTCTCTCTCAGGGCCAGTCGGGGACACGAACTCACAGAGATAGTCAGGAGAATCGATGAGGGAAAGATCGACTGTCTCTATCTCACCGGTGAATTCCCAAAACTGGACTGTTTGAAGAAACTTAAATTCATTGTTGTTCAGAGCCTGTTTGCACCTGAATGGATGGATTGGGCCGATGTGGTTCTCCCTGCTGCTCATCTGAACGAAACGGAAGGAACCATGATGAATTTCGAAGGGAGAATCCAACGCCTGAGTCAAATTTCCAAACCATTGGCCGATACCAGACCCGATTGGTGGATCTGTTCTCAGATTGCTCAAAAATTGAATGATCACGGTTTTGACTTCAAGAAATCGAAAGATGTCTTTGATGAATTGGCATCACTCATTCCTGGTTATGATGGTTTGACTCCCGGGAAGTTAGGGAAGAAGGGCGTGATTCCATGGAATCGTCGAGGGAGGAATGAGAAAGAATGCCAATTATTCAAGTTTAATACCCGCATCAATGATTCGGAATCGGTGAAAGGATTTCCCTTTACGCTTCTCGTCGGATGGAATCTGTCCAATTATCGGAACGGGACTTTTGTAGAGATGATCCCTGGAATGGAGAGGGTGATTCCTGATAATCATGTCGAGATGCATCCCCTGGATGCGGAGAAACGAAATTTTGTCGACGGAGATAGAATTCGTATTAAAACCAGTGAGGGAGCTGTGCTCGAAGGTCGTGTTGTCTTATCAACAAGCGTTCCAAGAAGAGTTGTGTACATGCCCATTTCGAGTGTAAGCTCTGCCCTCGATTTTTACGGTAGAAACCAACATTTCATTAAGATAGAGAAGGGTACTTTATGAACAGGGTAGTCGAAAGGAAAATGATCGTCCCCAATATCCACCTGCTGACGATCGAATCCCCTCTGATTGCAAAAAAGATCCAGCCTGGTCATTTTGTCATCGTTAAAGTCGATGAATTTGGGGAACGTATCCCCCTGACTGTGGCCGATTGGGATCGGGAGGAGGGAACGGTTTCCTGCGTGTTTATGCAGGTGGGGAGGTCGACACGGAAAATTGCGCAATTAAACAGTGGGGATGAAATACCCACTTTTGTCGGCCCTCTGGGCAAGGTCATCGAGATTGACAAATTGGGCACGGTGGCCTGTGTCGGGGGATGTTATGGCATAGGGAGTATTTATCCCGTGGCCAGGGCCATGAAAGAGGCTGGGAATAAAGTGCTGAGTTTTATAGAGGCCAGAAGTCGGTTTCTTCTCTATTGGGAGGAAAAATTGAGAGAGGTTAGTGATGACCTGATTATTTCAACGAATGACAGATCCCTGGGGAAGAAAGGGCATAACTCCGATCGCCTGAAAGAGATGCTGCAACAGGGCGAGAGGATTGACAGAATTGTTGCCATTGGATGTACATTCATGATGTACGATGTATCGGAAGCGACCCGTCCTTTTGCGGTGAAGACCATCGTTAGTTTGAATCCAGTTATGGTCGATGGGACAGGTATGTGTGGGGCGTGCCGAGTCGAGGTCGCAGGAAAGACAAAATTTGCCTGTGTAGACGGTCCCGATTTCGATGGGCATGAAGTAGACTGGGATTTGATTTTAACTCGAAGGAAGGCGTATGTGAGAGAAGAAACGGTTTCTGAAGAGGTGCATCATTGAGGACAACATTCATCATAATACCATAATGCAGGATGATAACAATGCCCAAGATTCAACCTACTAAAACGAAAATGCGAGAGCAACCTCCCAAAGAACGTATTCACAACAACCTGGAGGTGCCGTATGGATATTCTGAGGAAGAGGCCATAAACGAAGCGAAACGATGTTTAAAATGCAAGAAACCCCTTTGCGTTGCAGGATGCCCGGTTGAGATCGATATTCCCGGTTTCATCGCTTTCATTGCTGAGGGTGAGTTTCGAAAGGCGATTGGGGTTTTAAAAGAAAAGAACGTCCTCCCCGCGGTATGTGGCCGGGTCTGTCCTCAGGAAGAGCAGTGTGAAAAAATATGTGTTTTGAGTAAAAAGATGGAACCTGTGGGGGTCGGGAGGCTTGAACGGTTTGCTGCGGATTGGGAGGCTAAGCAGGGGGATTCGGAACTCCTTCCAAAAGCTAAGTCCACGGGAAAGAGAATCGCCGTTGTAGGATCCGGGCCTGCCGGAATTACGGTGGCTGGTGATTTAATCCAAATGGGACATGACATCACCATGTTTGAGGCCCTTCACGAACCTGGTGGTGTTCTCGTGTACGGAATACCCGAATTCCGACTACCGAAACGCATTGTGGCCGGGGAAGTCGATTTCTTATGCCGTATGGGTGTCGAATTGAAGAAGAATTTTGTGGTCGGAACCGCGATGACTATTGATGAGCTTTTCCAGGAGTTCGATGCAGTTTTTCTTGGCACAGGCGCCGGGCTCCCCTGGTTTATGGACATCCCGGGGGAGAATCTCAACAACATCTATTCGGCAAATGAGTACCTCACACGGGCGAATCTGATGAAGGCCTATCTTTTCCCCGAGTACGATACACCTATTGCGTGTGGGAAACGGGTAGCCACCGTTGGCGGGGGCAATGTGGCCATGGATTCTGCCAGGACGGCGCTTAGGCTGGGAGCAGAGAAGTCCTTCATCATCTATCGCCGATCGAGAGTGGAAATGCCGGCCCGAGATGAAGAAATCCACCATGCCGAGGAAGAAGGTGTCATATTTAATCTGTTGACCAATCCGGTGGCCTATTATGGAGACGGTAATGGAAACGTTAAAGAAGTGGAATGCATTCGAATGGAACTGGGAGAGACCGATTCTTCTGGCAGGAGACGACCCGTTCCCCTTGAAGGCTCAAACTTCAGAATTCCTGTGGATGTCGTCGTTGTATCTATCGGGAATAGTCCCAATCCGCTGATTCCGAACACCACGCCGGGACTGGAAATCAGCAAATGGGGAACGATTATCATCGATGAGGAAACGGGTAAAACCTCCAAGAAAGGTGTGTTTGCAGGTGGTGATGTGGCCACAGGGGCGGCTACGGTTATTTCTGCCATGGGTGCCGGACGCAAAGCCGCCAGAGCGATTCATCGGTATCTTAAAGATGGAAAATGGTGAGATAGAGGGAGATTTTAAGATATTTAACCCTCTCTTAAAAAAACTACAGCCGTATTAAAATTGTGCTAAGTCACTGAAATTGAAAGATATGGATTATTTTTTACGGTCTATTCCCAGGGTACGAAATGATCAAGGGATAACAGACGCTTCAATTTTTATCTTGATTCTTAGTGGAGAATTCTGTAAATTTGGCCTCCGTTTCTTTTGAAAAACTCTGCATACGCTTTTCCGCTTTAGAGGAAGGCGTTACGACCTTTGAGTTTTCAAAGGTTCATCCGGAACTCAGTGAAGGTGATAGGTGTCGTTTTCCTCACGAGATTAAAGCGGAAGTGAAAGTGACGGTTGTGGGTGAAGATTATCTCTTTGAACTCAAGGTGAAGAGCAGGGGGGAGTTGGTATGTGACAGATGCGGAGTCCAGTTTCAAAAGAACATGGAGGGAGAAGTAAAAACCCTTTTTACTTATGATCCGGCCAGGGCTCAGGGGGAGGAGATGGGGGATGTGCGAATTCTTCCTCCTGGAGCTGAGGGAATCGATTTTTCTCAGGATGCAATGGACGCTATAGTTTTGGCCATCCCGTCCAAGTGTTTATGTCATGAAGACTGTCTGGGTTTGTGCAGCAATTGCGGTGCGAATCTTAATGAAAAGAGTTGTTCGTGTAAAATGGTCGAAACAGATCCTCGATGGGAGGCTCTGAAGGATTTAAAATTCGAAGATGGATGAGCGTATTTAAAGGAGATTTTTTTGGCATTACCTAAACGTAAAATTTCAAAGTCCAGAAGGGATAAAAGGAGAACACACAAAAAGTTGAGCGCTACTGTTGTGACAGAATGTTCTCACTGTCATCAGCCCAAATTGCCTCACAAAGCCTGTCCCAATTGCGGTTACTATGGTGGAAGAATGGTCGTGGTTCCCAAAGAGCGGTAAGGAGATTATTCGATGATCCGAATTGCCGTAGATGCTATGGGTGGGGATAAGGCTCCCGAGGCTATTATAACGGGGGCGATTGAGGCGTCTCGAAAATCAGAGGGCCGGTATGAAGTCGTTCTGGTTGGAGATACTCCAGTAGTAGAGGAGGAACTCGATCATCATCATTTTATAAAGGAGCTTCCTATTTCCATCGCTCATGCATCGCAGAAAGTGAGTATGGGTGAAGCACCGGCAACAGCACTCCGAAGAAAACCGGATTCCTCCATCGCCGTGGCCATTCGGTTACATAAAGAAAAAAAGGTGGATGCTGTCGTCAGTGCCGGGAATACAGGTGCGGTCATGGCGACCGCTCTTTTTCTACTCCGCACGATTAAAGGCGTTAAACGTCCGGCCATTGGTGCATTTATGCCCCATGAATCTGGCGTTTGTCTGCTCCTGGACGTGGGATCGAACGTAGATTGCAAACCCCTGCATTTAATGCAATTCGGGATGATGGGTTCAATATTTATGAAGCATATTATCGGATTAGATTCCCCCCGTATTGGACTACTCAATATCGGTGAGGAATCGACAAAAGGAAATGATGCTGTCCAGCGGGCATACACGATGTTAAAAAAAAGTTCTCTAAATTTTACTGGAAACATCGAAGGACGGGATATATTGAAGGGGCAGGCGGACGTGGTCGTCTGTGATGGTTTTAATGGGAATGTACTGATTAAATTTGGGGAAAGTTTGGCCCGCATGATTTCGATGACGATGAAAAGGACGATCAGAGGCAACTTACCAGGGACCATCGGACTCTATCTTATTCGTCCCAGTTTAAGAAAATTGTTTAAGTTATTCGACTACCAGGAATATGGCGGTGCGCCCCTTTTAGGAGTAAAGGGCAATTGTATTATTTCACACGGAAGCTCCAGCTCTCGAGCAATCCGAAACGCTATTGAAGAAGCATGGAAAATGGTAAAAAGTAAGGTCACTCAACAGATTGAAAGCCAGATCAAGGAGATAAAGGGAGCAACGCGTGAAAAATAGTGTATCTTCAATGATTTTAGGAACAGGATCGGCGATTCCGGAAAAGGTACTGACGAATTTTGATTTAGAAAAAATAGTCGATACTACTGACGAATGGATCCGGGAGCGATCCGGCATCGAGCGACGTCATATCCTCGAGGAGAGTAAGACGAATTCAGATCTCGCAACACTTGCGGGGCAGCGGGCACTGGAAGATGCCGGGATAACGGCCAAAGAATTAGATTTTATTATTATAGGCACAGTTACCCCGGATTCCGTTTTTCCATCTACAGCTTGTCGAGTACAGGCGAAAATGGGTGCTGTGAAAGCGGCCGCTTTTGATCTCTGTGCCGCTTGTTCGGGATTTTTGTTTGGCTTATCATTGGCATACAGTTTGATTCAGAGCGGGCAGGGGAAGAAAATTCTTGTAATAGGCTCAGAGATTCTCACAAGGATAACCGATTGGGAGGATCGCAGTACGTGTGTGTTATTTGGAGATGGAGCCGGTGCAGTGGTTGTCGGGCCTTCCGATCATAAACGCGGTATTCTCTCTGTCTATATGAAGAGCGATGGAAGATTGGGAGATCTTCTCTATATGCCGGGAGGCGGTGTTTCTTTTCCGGCAAGCCACGAGACCATTGATAAACGAATGCATTTCATCAAGATGAAGGGACGAGAAGTTTTTAAACATGCCGTTCGAACGATGACCGATGCGGCAGTCCATGGATTAACGGAAGCTGGATATGAAGCGGAAGACATCGATCTTCTCATTACTCATCAGGCCAATATCCGGATCATCAATGCCATTGCCAAGAGATTGAAACTTCCAAAAGAGAAGGTTGTTGTGAATATACAGGATTATGGCAATACTTCCGCAGCTTCCATCCCCATCGCACTGGATCAGGTTAGAAGAGAGGGGCGGTTGAAGGATGGAGATCTTTGTTTGTTGGTTGCCTTTGGTGGTGGCTTCACCTGGGGCTCAAGTATGATAAAATTTTAAAAACAGAAAGTTCATTTCTGTGGGTAAGACATGTTTTCTTTTTCCAGGCCAGGGATCCCAGATTGTCGGTATGGGTAAAGATTTTTACGAGCAATTCACCATAGCTAAAAATACGTATAAAATTGCTGAAGAAATTCTGGGATTCAATCTGGCTGATATTTCTTTTCAAGGACCTGAGCAAAGACTGAAGCAAACACAATATACTCAACCTGCGCTTTATGTTCATAGTTACATCATCGCCCGTTTGTTAGAAGAACGTGGAGTGAAAGGCGATGCTGCTGCCGGACACAGTCTCGGAGAATTTTCCGCATTGGCCTACGGAGACGCGTTCTCTTTCGAAGAGGGACTGGAGTTGGTCAAAGGTCGGGCACAGTTGATGCAGGAGGCCGGCGATAAAAATCCTGGAAGCATGGCAGCAATCATCGGTTTAGAAGCAGAAGAAGTGATGACGATATGCATCGATTCACAGGATGAAGGAGTCGTCCAACCCGCAAATTATAACTCACCCCAACAGGTGGTTATTTCAGGTACGAAGGAAGGTGTAGCAAAGGCTATGGAGCTTGCTCAAGCAAAGGGGGCCCGAAAGGTTATCGAACTGGTTGTGAGCGGTGCTTTCCATTCACCATTGATGATCAGTGTGGTGGAAAATTTTGGCAATATGCTGGAGAAAACAAGGATTCAATTAGGGACAATTCCGGTTTACGCCAATGTAACGGCCAATCCTGTAACGACTTCCCAGGAGATTAGGAGCCTTCTCCATGATCAACTCACCCACCCCGTTCGATGGGTAGAGACGATTCAGAACATGGTAAGGGATGGAGTGGAGAGGTTTGTCGAGGTAGGTGCAGGTAAGGTTTTATCGGGATTGGTAAAACGGATTAACCGTGAAGTGAATATCGTACAATGTGGTAGTGTAGAAGCGTTGAATGCCTTTTAAGGAGTAGTGAGGAGATATGATATGATTGAACTCCGAGAAAAGGTTGCCCTCGTCACGGGAGGTGCTCGAGGGATCGGAAGAGCTATTTCTCTTGAACTGGCGCGACTGGGTAGTCATGTCGTCATCTCCGATGTCGATTTGCCTGGTGCTGAAGAAACAGCCGGGAAGGCCAGAGAATCAGGCATCCATGCTATGGCATTCAAGGCTGATGTGACCAAGGGGATGGAAGTGGGCGCGCTGGTGGATAGGGCCATAGAAAAATTTGGACAGATCGATATTCTAGTTAACAATGCCGGTATCACTCGCGACAGCCTACTCATGCGGATGAATGAAGAGGAATGGGATCTCGTCCTTCGGGTCAATCTGAAGGGAGCGTTTCTCTGTACACAGAAGGTTATCCGGGGAATGATGAAGAAGCGATCCGGAAAGGTGATCAGTATAAGTTCAGTCATCGGCATTATGGGTAATGCAGGTCAATCCAATTATGCAGCATCAAAAGCGGGTTTAATCGGATTTACCAAGAGTATAGCGAAAGAGGTGGCTTCCAGGAATATTCAAGTGAATTGTGTGGCACCGGGCTACATCGAGACAGATATGACAGCTAATCTCAATGAAGACGTAAAGGCATCATATCTTTCCAGTATTCCGACAAAACGCCCGGGAAAGCCGGAGGATGTCGCACAAGCGGTATGTTTTCTGGCATCTCCGGCTGCCGACTATATCACGGGTCAAGTTCTATATGTAGATGGTGGGCTACTCATGGGTTGAAAAATCAAAGCATTTCACACTAGCAAGAAAAGGAGGTGAGAGAATGGTCGACAAGGAAAAATTCAAGGAAATTATCGTTGATCGGTTGGGAGTCGATCCCAACGAGGTGACAGAAGAAGCTTCCTTCATCGACGATTTAGGGGCCGATTCTCTGGATACGGTGGAATTGGTCATGGCCTTCGAAGAAGAGTTCGATATCGAGATTCCAGATGAAGATGCCGAAAAATTGACCACGGTGAAGAGTGCTTCGGAGTACTTGGAAAAAAGATTATCGGAAAAGTAGTCACATTACATCATCCGGGAAGTCCCGTCTCAGCGCATCTTGACGGGACTTCTGAATAAACAGGAGGCGACTTTATGCGGGACCGTCGGGTTGCTGTCACGGGCATAGGTGCAGTAACACCTATTGGAAATGATGTGTCCTCTCATTGGGATGCACTGATCCATGGCAAATGCGGTGTTTCTTATATAACGAAATTCGACGCGGAACAGTTTGATGTGAGGATCGCTGCCGAAGTCAAAGAGTTCGATGTGACCCAGTACATCGATCCCAAGGAAGCCAGGCGAATGGACCCATTTACCCATTACGGACTGGTCGCAGGAGACGAAGCCGTTCGTGATTCGGGTTTGGATTTTGAGAAAGAGGACCCAACGAGGTGCGGTGTTGTGGTGAGTTCGGGTATCGGGGGTATGATTATTTATCAGAATGAACAGCGAAAGTTGTTTGAAAAAGGGCCTAAAAGAGTAAGCCCGTTTTTTATACCCATGATGATTCCCGATATCACACCGGGTCATCTTTCCATTAAGTACGGGTGCATGGGACCAAATTACAGTACTGTTTCTGCCTGTGCATCGGGCTCCCACGGTATTGGTGCGGCTTTTATGCACATCGAAAGAGGGGATGCCGATGTCATGATCGCCGGTGGTACGGAGGGTGTCATAACCGAATTGGCTATTGCCGGATTCGCAAATATGAGGGCATTATCGACGAGGAACGACGATCCTCCCAGGGCAAGCAGGCCTTTTGATGCGGAAAGGGATGGTTTTGTCGTTGGTGAAGGGGCGGGCGTGGTTGTTTTGGAGGAGTTGACCCATGCGCAGAAACGGGGAGCTACAATTTATGCAGAGCTGGCGGGTTTCGGTTTTACAGGAGATGCTTACCATATTACTGCGCCACATCCCGATGGTAAAGGAGCTGCCCTGGCCATGACAATAGCGCTTCGGGATGGGGAAGTGGATTTTGAAAAGGTGGATTATCTCAATGCCCATGGTACTTCAACGCCGTTTAATGATAAAACGGAAACGTTGGCCATTAAAGATGTGTTTAAGGAACATGCAAAGAATATTTGGATAAGTTCCAATAAATCGATGATTGGTCACCTGTTGGGTGCTTCGGGAGCTGTTGAATTTGTTGGTGCTGTGCTCACCGTAAAAAATGGAATCATCCCTCCGACGATTAATTACGAAGTTCCTGATCCCGAATGTGATCTTGATTACGTTCCCAATACGGCTCGGGAGAGAAAAGTCGATGTGGTTCTCTCGAATTCCTTCGGATTCGGTGGACACAACGTTTCTTTATGTTTAAAACAGTTCGAACGATAACTTAGGTTAAGGCCTTCATGGCAAGTAGATTTTGCTTGAGAGGGTTGTTCCCCTTCTTTTTTCGCTGGGGGAGAGATAGGAGTAGAGGGGAATCCTTATCACTGGATTCCCTTTATATCACTATTTCCTATCGTTTCCGGAACGAAATCCTTCTACGACAGGCCCTGACACACCGTTCATTTCTAAATTATGATACGGAAAGATGGGCCTCCAATGAACGGCTGGAATTTCTTGGCGATGCAATTCTTGGGCTGGTTGTCACCGAAGAGTTGTTCCATCATTTCCCCGAGAGTAGCGAAGGTGAGTTGACGAAAGCAAAATCACACGTTGTGAGTAGAGAGACGTTGGCACTACAGGCCAAGAAAATGGATTTAGGGAAATATCTGTTCCTCGGGAGTGGAGAGGAGATGTCGGGGGGAAGAAACAGGAAGTCGATTCTATCGGATGCATATGAGGCACTCCTGGGAGCCATGTACCTGGATGGCGGTTTAGACGAAGTACGACGGTTTGTAGTTCAGTATTTATTAAAGGATATTGAGCGACTCTTTTCTCATAGATTCCACCATAATTATAAAAGTTGGTTACTCGAGCATGTACAGGCAAAGGGAATGACGAGCCCTGAATACCGTATTCTCAAGGAGACAGGTCCTGATCATCGAAAGGAGTTCACTGTAGAGGTTCTTGTCGATGATAAGGTGTTGGGAAAGGGAAGGGGATACAGTAAAAAAAGGGCAGAACAAGAAGCCGCCCTCATGGCTGTTCAGCAATTGGGACTGCGTGAGGAGAAGTAGTACCAAAAGTGATGTGAATTAGGAGTAGAGGAATGAATTATTTTTTAACTGAAGAACAGATCAGGATTCGGGATCTCGCCAGGGAAATTGCCCGAGAACATGTCAAACCGGTTGCACTCAAGTACGATGTATCTGCGGAATTTCCCTGGGAGATAATGGAGATACTGGCCGATAATGATTTTTTCCGCATCTATATTGATAAAGCGTATGGTGGTTTGGGAATGGGAATTATGGGACTCGTATTGGCAACGGAAGAGCTTTCCCGGGCATGTGGCGGCATTGCCCTCGGATTGGCTGGAACGGCCTTAGGGGTCATGCCCTTACTTATGGCGGGTAATGAAGAACAAAAGAAAAAATATCTACCCGACCTGGCTGCCGGGAAGATGCTGGGAGCCTTTGGCATCACGGAACCGGAAGCAGGATCTGACGCAGGAAATATTAAGACCACAGCTAAAAAGGACGGGGATTCTTATATCCTCAATGGTGGAAAGATATTCATCACCAATGGCGGCAAAGCCAAATTTTATACGATCATTGCTTCAACGGATCCCAGCCGGGGAACCCGGGGAGCATCGGCTTTTATCGTTGAGGATGGAATGCCAGGTTTCTCATATGGGGAAAAATATGAGAAATTGGGGATTCGAGGCTCGGCCACCTGTGAATTGGTTTTCGATGATTGCCGGGTTCCCAGGGAAAATCTCATGGGAAGAGAAGGAATGGGTTTTATTATTGCCATTCGGACATTCGATCAGGCACGGCCGGGAGTGGCCTCTCAGGCGGTAGGGGTTGCTCAAGGCGCTTTGGATTATGCCGTGGAATACAGCCGTCATCATATGAGAGGTGGGAAGTCCATTTCCAGCTATCAGGCGATTCAGGCAAAATTGGCTGATATGGATACGAAGATAGAAGCGGCACGGGCTTTAACATACGCCGTGGCTCGTATGATCGATGCGGGTGAGAAAGACTTTTCCAAATTTTCGGCGATGACAAAACTTTTTGCAGGGTCTGTAGCCATGGATGTGGCCATGGACGGCGTGTCTATTTGTGGCAGCCACGGACTGACTCAAGGCTCTTTAGCTCAGAAGTTCCTGAGAGATGCCAAAATTACAGAAATTTATGAAGGAACCAGTGAGATCCTACGAGAAGTCATTGCGAGACATTTAATAAAAGAAGCTGCTTCGAAGAAGTGATCCTAAAATAGATAAATCATTTGTAGGTTAAATATTTGAGTTGAACTAGCGGCCTGATGATGAAGCCCATGCAACTTGATGTGGTTCGAAGTTACGCTTTAATCTGTTTGATTGTATTTTCACACTGGAATTGATCACAATCTCCTTATCATGCACTTCTATACGTATTGTATAGGCAACCGTTAGTATTGTATTAGGATTTTTCTGGGCTCTGAACAAGAGATTGCCTCTTCCATCCCTGTATTCAAAGTGAAATGCTCTAATGCTTGAAATGACCGGTAGACCATTAAGCCACAATGTCTCATATGCGTAACTGTATTTTATTTCTTTCCCATGCTCTGTAATAAATAGAATTCCCCCGGGTTGTGCAGTCAAGATGTGGCGTGCATTATTTAGATCTTCATTCAGTCTTTCGAGGAGTGTTTGTGTCCTAACGGGTAAATCTCCACCGTAACTCTTTACATGAGAAGGATCAGATTGAGAGGGAGATCGATTTCCCATCCATAAGAATAAACCAAAGCATAATATACAGCCAATTATCAAAATATCATAATGCCGTTTTATGGGTGACTTCATTGGTATTCCTTGATAATTCATGCTTTATGAAATAAATATACTGCAAGCATCATGCCATGGAGATAGGTTGGGGTCCCCGTGACAGAAGCCTTTGTCATCAATGCATAATTCTCAATAAATTAAAGTCTTAAAGTAGTTACAATTTTTGGTTTAGTGGATTATTTAACACTCAGGTGTGTGGGAATTAGGCAATTTAATACTGTCTCCGGACATTTTTTCTTTGCAGTCTGAGAGGGATGGTTCCGGAGAGAATGGTCCCCAAGTTAAAAGATTTTGGCCAATTCATCTCTCTCGAAAGGTTTCAGAGGGTGGATGCTTCCCTTTCTATAAATGGTAAACCCCTTTTCCCATGGGACAATTTCTCCAATATCAGTACAAGGTATCTTTTCGGAGAAAAGGGCCGATTTTATTTTTTCACATTCATCGGGAGCGGCAACCATGAGCAGAGTCCCGGAGGCGATTAGCCCGAGGGGATCGATTCCTAGAATTTCACAGAATCGTTGGGTTTCAGGAAGAATAGGAATTGCCTCCCCATCAATTTTTAATCCACAATGACCTGCCTGCCCCATTTCCCAAAGGGCTGTAGTGATTCCTCCCTCCGTCGGATCGTGCATACCATGAAGAGAGGCCACTCGGCATGCCACTGAGGAGGCCTTCAATACGGAGATTCCTGGGTGATCAAGGAATTTTTTTGCCTTGTCGATCCAATCTGCGTCGACCTTTTTCAATAAGACATCTTCTTTATCCCTTGCCAAAATCGCTGTCCCTTCGATGGCAACGGATTGTGTCTGAAGGACTCTATCGCCGGTGCGTATTCGTTTCAATGTGACCAATTGATCTTTCGATACTTCTCCCAACATTTGGCCGACCAGGATGGGTCTCTCAAGACCGCCGGTGATTTCCGTATGACCACCACAGAGGGTTATGTTTAACAATTGGCAGGTTTCATAGATGTCCTGAAATATGCTTTCTACTAAGTCCTCATCCGCTCTCTTCTCCGGCAGCAAAAGCGTTGCTGTGAACCAAAGGGGCACAGCACCCTTTACCGCTATGTCGTTAGCATTGACATTTACACAATACCAGCCAATACGTTCCTCGGTGAACGTAATGGGATCGGTTGTTACGACCAGATACTTAGCTCCCATATCCAATACTGCCGCGTCTTCCCCGACTTGTGGCCCAACGACAACTCTGGGATCTTTTATATCCACTTTTGTGAGGAGTTTTTCCAATAAATCATGGGGAATTTTCCCAATTTCGAAAGAAGCCATGATGCCCCCTTTTTATTTATATTTTTTCACTCACTTTCAACGCCCCCCATAATGTCCAAAGATGGTTTCCAGGGGTTGTGCCTTTTCCTGGTTCAATCCAAGTTTTTTCGCCATTTTGAGGATTGTTCTACCCAGCGTTATATAGGGGGACGTCAGATCTACATCGGACTTTTTTAATGCTTCCAGATGTTTTTCGACAGTGAGACTGTCTCCCCGAAGGATGGGGCCGGTCAGTGATTTTTCCACTCCTATTTGTTCGATATTTTTCACTGTTTCCCTCACTAATGGTAAAATACGGTAGAGGTGGTCCCTCTGGGATGTCTCACCCAGTACATTCCGGACAAGCTCCATCAGGGCCACGAGATGATTCGAGGCCATGGTACATGCGGCATGATACAATGTTTTATCCTCCTTCGAGAGATAGAACGGATTTCCTCCGATAGAATGAACCAGTTTTTCAAGACGCCGGCAGCCCTCCTGATCACCTTCCAGAGCAAAATAGACATCATTCAGTTTACCCTCATGATTCTCAGGGAAACTGTAACATGGGTGAAAGGAACAGATGGAGATGTCAGGTTGACGAATAGAGGCGAGGGCATTGGATGACAGAAGACCGGACGTATGGGCCACGACCATTCCGGGTTTCGGGATGTCGTGTTTTTTTAGGGATATTGCTATGCGTTCGATTTCCTCATCGGGTACGGAAATGAAGAGTATCGTGGTTTCAGGATCTATTTCTCGGATGTCTTGGGAACCTACTCGTGCACCGCACTTTATTTTACATTGACAGGCTTTACTCGAGTCAATATCGATAATAGATGAGATGGAGAAGTGATGAAAGAAAAATTGCCTGGCAAGAGCTGATCCCAGACGACCGGCACCTATAAAACTCAATATCTCCTGTTTCTCTCGTGATCGGTTTTGCATTTCAAGGGCCTCCCTTTATACGCTGTGTTCAAAGTAAAAAATTTCATGATATTTGTCAACGAAAAAGGACTTGTGGAAATAATAGAAAATCGCTATCTTATGGCTAATTAGGTACGAAAGTCCTACAAATCATGTTAATCCGATCTAAAGAAAATACATTTACAGCCCGGTTTGCCGGAGGCGATGAATCGGTATTCCTGAAAGGTATAGCTCTTCTGGAAATATTGGAATTCATTCGCCCCCCAAATCCGGACACCATCGTTTTGGCCAAAGTCAAAAATCGAGTCTGTAACTTACACGAAAGTGTAGAAGATAATTGTTCTATCGAATGGATTCATCTTGAAGCTTTGGAAGCAATTCGTTCATATCAGAAGACATTATGTTTTGTTTTTCTCCGTGCTGTTCAGGAACTTTATCCCGATTATAAAATTCGCGTTGAACAATTTTTAGTCAATGGGCTCTATTGGAAATCGTGCGGCGGAAGACGGATCGGACGTCGGATGGTTAATAAGATCAAGACTCGAATGCAGGAAATTATCCGGAATGACGAATCGATTCAACCGGTCACCCTATTACGAAATCAGGCCATGGCTTTTTTTGATGAAGTAAAGCAAAGGCCTGTACTGTTCCTGGAGAATCAAGAACGGGCCCGCATTTCACTGTATCAGTCGGGAAAATTTGAAGATTATTTAGGCTACCCCCTGTTCCATTCTACGGGGTACCTGAGATGCTTTGACCTTCAATATAGATCTCAGGGTATGCTCCTGATTTTCCCTGAATTTCACAATTTAGACCGACTATCCGCCCTGGGGCGGCAAGAGACATTATTTAAAGTTTATGATGAGTATAACCGGTGGAAGGAGATAATAGGTTTTCAAGAAGTCGGCGATGTAAACGATGCTGTCGGAGAAGAGACTATATCCGATATGATTCAGCTCGCCGAGGGAATTCATGAGAAAAAAATTACTGCTATTGCCGACATGGTTATTCGCAGAAGGAAACGTCTTCGTATTGTTCTCGTCGTTGGACCATCGTCCTCAGGGAGAGATGTTTTCACACAGCGCCTCGGTATGCATCTTCGTGTAAATGGTTTTAAACCCATCATTATTTCAGTGAAAGACTATTTTTTAGATGATGAACAATTTCCCGAGGAGATGGTTGATGATTTTAAATCGGAATCCTCAAGGATATTTGACGCCTCCCACCTGAATGATGATTTGAAACGTCTTCTCAGGGGCGAAAAGGTGCAACTTCCGCGATACGATACTGAAAAGGAGAAACGAATCCTCAGTCCACCATGCCGACTGGGTCCTCAACAGACGATTTTTGTTCAGGGAAGTCGTAACCTTTTCGATCAAACTGTCACAGAAATTTCAAGGAATGCCAAATTATATATTTACATCGACGTACTAACGCATCTGAACATCACAAATCATCTGCGGATTGATCCTGATGATATGGGTGTTTTACGATGCTTGATACGACATCACTACTTCCGGAACCTATCCGTCGAGGATACGATTACACACTGGTCCCAGGTTTGTGATGAGAAAGATGAAAAAATCTACTTTCTTTTGAAAGAAAGCAACATCATATTCAACTCTTTCCTGTTTTATGAACCCTGTGTCCTTCGGGTCATGGGAAAACCCATTTTAGCAGCTGTAAAACCGGAACACCCGAGCTATCCGGAAGCCCAGAGATTACTCCAGCTCCTTCTATGCTTCTCCCCTGTTTCATCCTACAATGTTCCATCCAACTCTATTCTTCGGGAATACATCGGTTCAACACGTTTCGATTCGTTACACAATCCTGAATCGGTACGAGAAAAATAGAATATTTCCCCTTGTGTCAGGATTACGCTATCGATCCATATTCCTAACGCGCTAAAGCGCAAGTGCCTAAATCTTGTCCTGAGCGGAGCGAAGGATCTTAAAGTGTCTAAAGTTCACAACCCAAACACCCCATAACATCGATCAATAATTTTGTTAAAAAAACAAAGTTTTTCAGAGTAATAGAATATTGTCGTAGGGAGGGCGTAGCGAAAAACAGAAAGATATTTTAAAATTCGATTTAAAATGAATGAAAAAGAGATAGATTATTACCAAAAGCTCAGATTGAAGATTAAAACATGGGCTGAGAAGGAAGAGAATAAATCCTATAAGTGGATTAAGTGGCTGCTCATGGCCCCCGATTTATTTCATCTTCTGATTCGACTCACCGCCGATCCCGACGTCCCGATGAAGGAAAAAGCCAGACTGGCGGCTGTGATCGCTTATTTTATTTCCCCCATTGATTTATTACCAGAAATCGTTTTGGGCCCCGCTGGATTTCTTGACGATATTGTCTTATCTGCATACGTCCTCAATTCCATGGTTAACAAAATCGATGTGACTATTGTTCAGAAACACTGGGCAGGGGAGGGGGATGTGCTCCTTGTGATTCAGCAAATCTTGGATGTTGCAGACAGGATGTTAGGGTCGGGGTTGTTTAAAAGGTTGAAGCGGGTTTTGAAGTGAATAATTTGATTAGATCACAATTATTTTTTTTATATTTTTCTATTTAGTTATCGAATAAAGTCATCTCTATTCACACTTTGGTTTGAACATGCAATTAAAGCGATAGGGAAAATCGATATGAGTACTGAACTCTTTCTCATTCTGTCTTCGATTTACAAAATCGCAGATAAGTGTGGCCTAATCAAGTACATTAAAGAGCTTCCCGAGAAAACCTTGAATGATATCTACGACCGATTGCTAAAAGACAGAATCGTCGAGAGCCAGTTTCTCAAGAACTTCTTTACACCTGAAATAGATAAGATATTCGTTAAGACACTGCAAAGAATTGCTCCAAAAAATAAATCCATCAAACGTCGATTTATCTTGGCCATATTGATTGAACCACGGGTGATCGAGGCGCTCCATATTTTTACTGAAAAAAAAGAGATGCCGAATAAAAAAGTACTCATTCCGGTATTCCAGAGAACATTGCCGAACAAAGACGCCAAGCAGGTAACCGATCAATTTCTTAATTTATTCAAGGACAAGCTTAGCGAAGATGAAAAATTGGCACTTCGTACGTTGTTGAATGTTCCTGAGAAGATCGATGAGAATCAAGAGTTGCTCTTGGAAATTCGGGGCCTTCTAAAAGACTACCAACTTCCCGTGGATGTTGAGGCGGAATTTAAGATTTCAACTGGGAACTCCCTTCTACAGACCAGAAACTCTTTGGACGAGAAAGAGAGCTCAAATGGCTGGATGAAGCATGGGAAGATGAGCATACCCATATTCTTAGCCTTGTCGCATGGGGTGGTGTGGGTAAGACAGCATTAGTGAACGAATGGTTGAATTGTTTGGGGAAGAACGATTATCGCGGTGCGAAGCGTGTGTACGGGTGGTCTTTTTACAGTCAGGGTACGAGAGAAGCCGGACACGCATCGGCTGATACATTTTTTGAAGATGCGTTACAGTTTTTCGGATTTGAAGGTGATATGCCCAAGTCGCCGTGGGACAAGAGCAAGGAACTGGTCGGACGCATTCGGCAGCAGTCCACGCTGCTCATTCTTGACGGACTGGAGCCATTGCAGTATCCTCCCGGGCCGATGCACAAGGTACTGCATGATAAAGGGATGCAGGCATTACTCAAGGATCTGGCACGTTTTAACAATGGTTTGTGCGTCGTTACCACGCGTTGCGAATTGAAGGATATCGAGCATACGGTCGGGAAATCTACGAATGAAATTTGTCTGGAAAATCTCACCGAAGGAGCCGGCGCCCGGCTTCTTGAACATTTGGGTGTTGTGGGTACAAAAGAGGAATTGAGAGCGGCAAGCCGCAATATCAAAGGACATGCACTGGCACTGAACCTACTGGGGAGTTATTTATCGACTGTTCATGATGGTGAGGTTCAAAAACGTGATTTGGTTCCGACGCTCTACGATGATGAGGAGAAAGGCAGTCATGCCCGCAATGTAATGGAATCCTATGAAACATGGCTTGAGGGTACTCCGGAATTAAACATACTCTATGTGATGGGGTTGTTTGACCGGCCTGCCCGCGGCGGCGCTATCAAGGCGCTTCGTGGAGAACCTGCGAAAGAGGGATTGACGGACGAACTGCAAAATTTGACCAAAGC
>Ga0114922_10001333_pt1 | contig 23561 bp, 19 predicted proteins | sample AartaG_FD_100975 | JGI IMG/M metagenome (GOLD analysis project Ga0114922, IMG submission 100975) | Deep subsurface microbial communities from Aarhus Bay to uncover new lineages of life (NeLLi) - Aarhus_00045 metaG | ecosystem: Environmental > Aquatic > Marine > Oceanic > Sediment | place... | reverse complement strand
GACCTCTTCGAGGACATCCCAGACCTGTTCGTCACGTCGTTCAATCATTCTCTTAGCGCTTTTAATCGTATCGGCCAGGCCACGCTGTTTAAGTTTGCGAATAATGAAAGGCTGATACAGCTCAAGAGCTATTTTCTTCGGCAGACCGCATTGATGAAGTTTCAAATCAGGACCTACCACAATTACCGACCGAGCCGAGTAATCCACACGCTTGCCAAGCAGGTTCTCACGGAATCGCCCCTGCTTGCCCTTAATCATATCGGCCAACGATTTCAGAGGTCGATTATTGCTGCCCAGAACAGACCGTCGGCAGCGGCCATTATCCAGAAGCGAATCCACTGCCTGCTGCAGCATCCGTTTCTCATTGCGGATAATCACCTCGGGAGCATTCAGGTCCATCAGCTTCTTTAATCGGTTGTTGCGATTGATAATTCTCCTGTACAGATCATTTAGGTCACTGGTAGCAAAATTATCTCTTTCGAGCAGAACCAGCGGCCTCAAATCCGGCGGAATAACAGGTGCTACCTCAAGGACCATCCACTGTGCTTTATTTTTACTGTTTTTGACCTGGTTAATAATCTTAAGCCGTTTTGTGAGGTCTTTTATCTTTTGCTTACTGTTTGTCTTCACTATGGCATCCCTGAGCTGGATGCCGACTTCATCGAGGTCGAGGTTCTCCAGCAGGGCCTTGATGGCTTCGGCGCCCATTCCCGCCTTGAACGCTTTTCCGTATTTATTTTCCGCTTCTCTGTATTCTTCCTCGCTGAGCAGTTGCCCGGTTTTTAATGGGCTTTGGCCAGGGTCCGTTACGACATATTCCTGGAAATAGATAATCTTCTCCAGGTCAGCGGATTTCATTGCCAAAAGGTTTCCGAGCCGATTTGGTATGGCCTTGAAGAACCATATATGCACAACTGGTGCAGCCAGATTGATATGTCCCATTCGCTTTCTTCGGACCCGACTATGTGTAACTTTGACTCCGCATCGGTCGCAAATTATTCCCTTAAACTTGGTACCTTTGTACTTCCCGCAGGCACACTCCCAGTCGCGTTCGGGCCCGAAGATTCGCTCACAAAACAAGCCGTCCTTCTCTGGCCGATACGTCCGATAGTTGATGGTCTCGGGCTTTCGTACTTCACCAAAAGACCAGCTGCGAATATCATTTGGACTAGCCAATGATATCTTCACCGAACCGTAGTCATTAATCCGATCGTAAATACTTCCTAACATTTAAGGCCCCTTACCATTGACAATTGACAATTGGTAATTAACTAATCACTTAAAGTGCGGTGCTTCCTAGCCGTTTCTTTTCAAGCTGAATATTCAACCCTAATCCTCTTATTTCATTACACAATACGTCAAAAGACAGAGGTGTCCCGGCTTCAAGAGTGTTTTGTCCTTTGACCATTGATTCATAGATTTTTGTTCGTCCCTCGACATCATCGCTTTTTACCGTGAGCATTTCCTGGAGTGCATAAGCAGCGCCGTATCCTTCCAGAGCCCAGACTTCCATTTCACCGAATCTCTGTCCGCCGGTTCTGGCCTTACCGCCTAACGGCTGTTGAGTAATCAGGCTATACGGCCCTGTAGCTCTTGCGTGAATCTTGTCATCGACAAGATGATGCAGTTTCATCATATAGATGTATCCGATGGTTGCAGACTGGTCAAAAGACTCGCCTGTCCTGCCGTCATACAATTGTGTCTTGAGGCTTTTCGGAACATTAATGAAAAATTCATCATCCGGCGGCATTTCCTTTTCTTCTTCGAGATGGGCTTTTCGATCGCTCATAAGTACGTTCGCCTCGGCAGTCAATTCCTGGATGTCGTCTTCTCTAGCTCCATCAAACACCGGGGTAATAGCGTTAAATCCCAGCACTTTCGCCACCCAGCCGAGATGCGTTTCGAGAATTTGGCCAACATTCATTCGGCTCGGAACGCCGAGAGGATTCAGCAATATGTCAAGAGACGTACCATCATCGAGAAAAGGCATATCCTCCTCGGGCATAATCTTGGCGATGACTCCCTTGTTGCCGTGGCGCCCAGCCATTTTGTCGCCAATTGACAGCGCCCTTTTTATTGCAACGTAAACTTTTACCATTTGCAGAACACCGCTTGGCAGCTCATCGCCGTGTTTCAAACTCTCAATCCTGTGCTTCTTTTCTTCCTGAATCTCAGTAATCTTGTCCCAGAATTTATCCGCGATTTTCTGTACGTCATCACGCTGCGAAGCCGGTTTGACCCACTTGATATTAAAATTTTCTATCTGTTCATAAATGACATCTTCATCAGCACTGGCACCGACTTTCTGACGTGTGGATGGGTCGATGACATTGACCTCGAACTTCTTGTGAATAGCTTCGACCATCTGTCTGAATATCACACATTCTTTGGCCCTCATCTCTTTCTGATATTCTTTTACCTGGGCCGTCTGTGCCTTCTTTTGTTCTTCGGAGCCTGCGCCGCGTCTGGTAAATCGTTCCGTCTTTATTACCACCCCTTCGTATCCGCTGGGTAGTTCAAGCGAATCATTTTTGACATCTTCGCCGGCCCTGCCGAATATAGCATGCAGTAGTTTTTCTTCCGGCGTCAGTTCCGTCTTGCTCTTGGGCACAACCTTGCCTACTAAGATATCACCGGGGCAGACCCTTGTTCCTTCGCAGACTACCCCGTATTCATCAAGGTTCCGCAGTGCCCTTTCACTGACATTGGGAATGTCACGGGTAAATTCCTCCTTGCCAAGGCGGGTCTCGCGAACCTCGGCTGTAAATTCGTCGATGTGAATGCTCGTAAAGCTATCGTCTTTACACAGTTTCTCGCTGACAATTATTGCGTCCTCAAAGTTAAACCCATCAAAAGATACAAATCCGACAAGGATATTTTTGCCAAGAGCAAGCACGCCATTGGCGGTGCCTCCACCGTCTGCTATGATCTGGTCGGCCTTTACCCTGTCACCGAGCTTGACTATAGGCTTTTGATTAAGACAGGTTCTCTCATTCAAACCTTCAAATTTGGCGAGATTATATTCCTCGGTATGGTTAACGACTATCTTCGTTGCGTCCACCGCAGTAACGACTCCGCTTTTTTGGGCACGGACAACCATACTCGAGTTCTGGCCGACAACTTGTTCCATACCCGTACCGACCAAAGGCGCCTCGGTCTTCAGCAGCGGAACCGCCTGTCGCTGCATATTTGAGCCCATCAAGGCTCGGTTTGCATCGTCATGCTCTAAAAACGGAATAAGTGAAGCGGAAACACCGACAATCTGCTTGGCGGAAACATCTACGTAGTTCACATCCTCGCTGGCCACCTGTGCCAGCTCTCCGTTCTTCATAGCAAGGACGCGACCTTCTTGGATTCGACCGGTTTGCGGATCGAAGGTATTCGGGGCACCAATGACCTTCTTCATGTCCTCATCAGCACGTAAATATTCAACCTTGTCGGTGGCCTTAGCTCTTGTGACTTTGCGATATGGTGTAAGCAAAAATCCATACTCGTCAACTGCGGCAAATATTGCCAACGAAGCAATCAATCCGATATTTGTTCCTTCAGGTGTTTCAATTGGACAAATTCTGCCGTAATGGCTGATATGCACATCACGCACTTCAAAGCCGGCCCGTCTTCTGTTCAAACCGCCGGGCCCAAGAGCAGACAGACGCCTTTCGTGAGTCAACTGGCTCAATGCGTTGGTCTGGTCAACAACCTGGCTCAACTCACCACGACCAAAGAAATAGTTGATACTGCTCGATACGCTCTTTGAATTGACCAAATCTGCGATGCGCGGCGGCTCTTCGACGTCTCTTTTATAACTCATCCGTTCCTGAACGGTCCTGCGTAGCTTAAGCAAACCTTTTCTGATTTCATCTCCCGCGAGCTCATCGATTGTGCGCAACCTCCTGTTGCCCAGATGGTCGATATCATCAACCTGGCCCTCGTTGTTCCGCAAAGCCATTATGTATTTCATCGTGTTGAGAAAATCTTCGGGCCGAAGCGTCATCTCACTCTCATCCACTGACTGGTCGAACTTCCGATTCAGCCTGAACCTGCCGACCTTGCCGAGACGATAACGGTTGGAATCAAAAAATTTCTCCGTAAAGAAAGTTTTTGCTTTTTCTTTATTGGGCGGATTGCCGGGTCGCAATCTCATATAAAACTTGAGCAATGCCTGCTCGTGGCTCTGGATATCATCCTGGCCTAATGTGTTCAAAATAAGGATATCCCGAACCTCGTCGATAACCTCAATATAGATTGCTTCTCGTTTGGCCTTTTTAGCTTTTTTCTGCTTCTTGGCACCTTTTGCTTTGGGTTTAGCCTGCGCAGCCTGTATCAATGAGACTTTATCGCTGATTTGAGCACCGGCTTTTACTATGATTTCACCGGACTCTTCATCCACAATCGGCTGAACCGCCCACATAGTGGGCGTCAATTTACTGACCGGCACCATTTGCGTCGGATAAAACAACCGCAGAATCTGTTCTGTAGTTCCGTATGCCTCGTCCATCGCCCGAAGCAAAATGGTTGCCGGTATCTTGCTGGACTGGTCGATTCTGACGACTAAAATGTCTTTATTCGTAACCCCTATCTCTATCCAGCTACCCCTTTCCGGGATGACTCTGCCACCGTGCAGAACTCTGTCGCCTTCTTTGCTCTCGATAAGAAAATCAACGCCCGGACTTCGGTGCAGTTGGCTTACGATGACTCTAACAGCTCCGTTGATAATGAACTCCCCGCCGCCTATCATAACCGGCATTTCGCCAAGATACATTGCCTGCTCGGCCAAATCTTCACCATCCTTGGTTCGTAATCTGCACCATATTTTCAATGGGTAGCCGTATGTCAGACGTAACTGTCGGCACTGAATAGGGGTATAATGCGGCTTCTCCAGTTCGTAGCAGAGATATTCCAGAATCATCTTCTTGTCGTAACTCTCAATAGGAAACGTCTCCCGAAAAATGGCTTCAAGTCCACTATGCTTTCTTTTCGTTGGTGCCGTGTCCTGTTGCAAAAACCGCTCGTAACTTCTCCTTTGTATCGCTACCAGGTCAGGAATCTCAACGGCATCTCGTATGCTTCCAAAATATCGAAAGTTTTGTCCAGCACCAATTTCACGCATTGCCAATCTCCAGCATTAAATGCCTAAATTGCCCTGTAGGGGCAACCCTATGTGGTTGCCCTAATCTTGCATCTCAAAATTGCCTTCTTCCTGCTTATGCTAATTCAACTACGGCCCCGACAGCTTCAAGCTGCTTTTGTACAGCTTCAGCATCATCTTTACTGAGACCCTCTTTGACGGGCTTGGGAACGTTGTCAACAAGCTCCTTGGCCTCTTTCAATCCCAATCCCGTTAATGCCCTTACCTCCTTGATAACCTGAATCTTCTTCTCGCCGAATTCTTTAAGGATTACATCAAAGCTGGTCTTTTCTTCCTTCTCTTCAGCCTGGCCTTGAGCAGCGGGACCCGCTACCATAACAGCTCCGCCGGCAGCCGGCTCAATACCATATTCGTCCTTGAGATAATCGCCCAGCTCCTTGGCCTGCATCAACGTCAGGCCCATTATATCGTCACCAAGCTTCTTAATCTTACTGTCCCACTTACCTGTCTCTTTAGCTGCCTGTGTTTTCTTCGTTGCCTTGGTCTCTTTCGTTCCCTTGGCTTCTTTTGCCTTCTTAGCTTCTTTAGCTTCTTTAGCTTCTTTCGCTTGTTCTTCTGCCATCTCTATTAACTCCTGTCAAATAGCGCCTGGTGGTAGCCAAAACTCCGCCGTTTCGTTTAACCCCGTTACTAAAAACAGGGACAGCCACACAGGCAATCTCTTATTTCATATTTCGTTTCACGCTGCTTGTTTTTCGCCGCCCTCCGCAATAGTCTCTATACAACCTGCGATAATCCCAGCAGGAACACCAACCGTTGAGGCAAGTCCCCTGCCAGGGGACTGTATCAAACCGGCTATTTTACTGAGCAACTCTGCTCGTGTCGGCATCTTTGAAAGGCCCTCTGCTCCTTTAGCGTCTAAAGCCGAACCGTCGAGAAAGGCCCCTTTAATCTCTATCACAGGCACCTTCTTGACCCATTCGGCTAATATTTTTGCAACGTCAACAATACTGTCACCGCCATAAACGATTGCGCAAGGGCCGCTAAACAACGCCGCAGCCGGCTCCATCTGTTGGACGCAAAGAGCTTTCTTAAATAGCGAGTTCTTGACCACCGATAAGCTGATATCTTTTTCTTTAAGCTCACCGCGCATCAGATTATTATCAACACCGCCGACACCCTTAGCGCTGATGACCAAAAAATCTCTAATGTCCTCGTTGACAATTCTCTTTTCCAGTTCCGACTGCAGTAACTCTTTTACGTATTTGCTCATTTTTCGTATCTCGTATTGCGTATCGCGTTATCAATAATCAATCGTTATACCGGGGCTCATTGTCGCAGATATACTCATTTTCTTGATATACGTCCCTTTTGCAGCCGCCGGTTTTATCTTCTTTATATGCGAGACAAACGAATCAATATTATCTACCAGTTTTTCTTTCTCAAAGCTTTGCTTACCGACTACTACGTGAACATTGCCGCCGGCGTCGTTTCTAAACTCAACTTTGCCCGCAGCAAATTCAGCCACTGCCCTCGCAACATCGCCTGTTACAGTACCATTTTTGGGCGAAGGCATCTTCCCTTGCGGCCCCAGTATCCGCCCAAGCTTACCCACCTTGCCCATCACCTTCGGCGATGCGATAGCCACATCGAAATCCATCCAGCCATCCGTGATTTTCTTAACAAGCTCATCGCACCCGGCCTCAACTGCACCAGCGCTTTGGGCTGCCTCAACATCAGAATCCTCGCAGAAAGCAATGACCTTTTTCTGCTTACCTATCCCGTGAGGCAAAGATATTGAGCCTCTGACCAGCTGGTCGGCCTGTTTCGGATCGATGCCTAAATGCAGCACGCATTCTATGCTCTGGTCAAATTTCACCGACTTGAACGATTTGACTTTCTCGACCGCCTCAGTCAGACTAAGGCTCTCTTTACTTAACTGTTCCGATTCTTTCTTGTATCTTTTGCTTTTAACTCGCATTGTTCATCTCGTTTTATGTACAAGTTGTTACTAATCAATTACCTCCACGCCCATACTTTGGGCGGTGCCTCTGATAATCTTCTCGGCCTGTTCTATGTCGTATGCGTTCAAATCCTTGAACTTGGTCTCAGCAATTTTTCGTAATTGCTCAGCACTGACTTTGCCGACCTTCTCTTTATTCGGAACGCCACTGCCCTTTGCAATTTCAGCCGCCTGTTTCAGCAGGATCGCCGCCGGTGGACTTTTGACCTCAAACGTAAAACTTTTATCCCGAAAAACCGTTATCACAACAGGCACGATTGTTCCGTTGAGTTCTTTTGTTCGTTCGTTGAACTGAGAAACGAACTGACCTATGTTAACGCCATTCTGACCTAAAGCAGGACCTATCGGCGGGGCCGGCGTCGCCTGTCCACCCGGTGCCTGCAATTTAATCTTTACTACTACCTCTTTGGCCATAATCTCATCTCTCGTATACCAGTGAGCTGACTCGTGCCATAGGAAAGTTTGAAGTGCACAAAGTTATGGATTATCTTTTCAATCTAGCTCACTTTAGGAACTTTACAATTTTTCTATCTGCCAATACTCTATATCCAGCGGCGTACTTCGACCGAATATCGTAACAATTACCTTTACAATCCCACGCTCAGAATCAATCGAATCGACAACGCCCTCGAAGTTTTCAAATGCACCTTCACGAATCTTAATCATATCACCTTTGTTAAACTCGACCTTGATGCTCGGTGCCTCCTCAGGCCTTTCTGCCTCTAAAAGCATCTTAGCCACATCCGTATCGCGCATCGGGCTCGGAATTCCTTCCGTGCCGATAAAATCTCCTACGCCGGTGGTCCCCTTAATCATAAACCAGGCATTTTCAGGAACACGCCCATCCTCGGTCGATTCCATCTCCATAAAAACGTAGCCGGGATACAGTTTTCGCTTATGAACCGTCTGCTTGTTGCCGCGGATACGCTTAATCCGCTCAACAGGAACCTCTATCCTGCCGATAATACCGGCCAAACCTTCCCTCTCGACATTACTCGCAAGGGCGTCTCTGACCTGCACCTCTTTATTTGCCGCAACTCGTAAAACGTACCACTGCATATTAACACCTTGTCTCGAATCACGTTCGAGAGATACAATATTAGGCCAGGAGCCACATAAAGAACGTCTTAAAGCCTAAATCTGTAGCTCCAAGAAGCACAGCCATCATAATCACAAACACGATAACGATAAACGTCGAAACAGCTATTTCCTGTTTGCTTGACCAGCTAACCTTCTTCATTTCACCCTCAGCGGCAATCATAAAATCTGCAACTGAAGCTTTATTTATTAGCCAGGAAATCAAAAGAGCAAAGACAACGAACAAACCGGCAGGCACCATAGTTGCAACCCACAATGCCGCCTTGCGGCTCAGTCCCCATTCGACAGCCTCTAATCTCTTGTAAAGCTGCAAACAGCCCAACCCGGCAATTATCGCTGCGGCAAAAGCACTACAAAGCCTTGTGTATTTGCCCTGGCCGCGTTTATAAATATTAAAAATCATAATTGACCTCGTATCCGTCAAACAGAAGCAGGTTTACCAGCCTCGTATCTCGCTTCACGTCATAAGCTTCAAAGCAGGCCAGGAGGGAATCGAACCCCCAACCTTCGGTTTTGGAGACCGACGCTCTGCCAATTGAGCTACTGGCCTATTCAATTGACTATTGATTATTTCTTATCGATTATTTGCAATTGTTTGAAACACCGAAATCCGCATCTTTAAATAACCAATTACTTGCGCCGTATCTTATGAACAGTATGCTTACGTTCCCTCTTACAGAATTTCTTTAGGTTCAATTTCGGCGTACCCTCTGCTACACTAACACTTGTTCGATAGTTTCTGTCTCTGCACTGGCTGCACTCAAGCCAGACATATTCCCTTTTGCTCTTTTTTTTAGCCATAAGGTTTATCCCAACCAGACAGGCCAACTTACTTAAAAAATATCTGATTGTCCCGCAGATGCCCGACCGGATACATTTTGCCGGTCCGAGCGCACTGCTTTCTAGCACCCGTAGTTCCCAGAGAACTTACTCACAGATGTTCAGGCAATAATCTTCGTTACCACACCGGCACCGACCGTCCGACCGCCCTCACGAATAGCAAAGCGAAGGCCGTCCTCCATAGCGATTGGAGAAATAATCTCCACCTCCATCGCTATATTGTCTCCCGGCATACACATCTCTGCACTTTTGCCTTCTCTGCTCATCAAAGCAAGGACCGCGCCGGTAACATCGGTTGTTCTGAAATAAAACTGTGGTTTGTATTTCGCGAAGAACGGTGTATGACGACCACCCTCTTCTTTAGATAAAACATAAACTTCAGAATGAAACTTGGTATGCGGAGTAATACTACCGGGTGCCGCAACAACCTGTCCCCGCTCTAAATCCTTCTTTTCAACACCACGCAAAAGCAAGCCGACGTTATCCCCGGCCTGGCCTTCATTGAGCGTTTTGTTAAACATTTCAACGCCGGTAACAACCGTCTTGCGAGTCTCCTTGGCAAGACCGACGATTTCAATCTCCTCGCCGGTGTGCACTTTACCGCGCTCAACCCTGCCTGTGCCGACCGTACCACGGCCTTTGATGCTGAAAACGTCCTCGACCGGCATAAGAAACGGCTTGTCAACATCACGCTCCGGAAGAGGAAAATAATCGTCAACAGCCTCCATCAGCTCATCAATGCACTTGCAGGCCTCGTCATCCTTACCCTCGCATTCCATTGCCGCTAAAGCTGAACCCAAAATAATAGGAATATCATCCCCGGGGAATTCATATTTGTTCAGAAGGTCTCTTATCTCCAGCTCTACCAGCTCGAGAAGTTCGGGATCGTCAACCTGGTCAACTTTATTCAGGAAAACCACTATACTGGGCACATTAACCTGACGGGCAAGCAGGATATGCTCGCGAGTCTGGGGCATCGGGCCATCGCCTGCCGCAACTACCAGAATAGCACCGTCCATCTGGGCTGCTCCGGTAATCATATTCTTGATATAGTCGGCGTGTCCCGGACAATCCACGTGAGCATAATGACGTTTTGTTGTCTCATACTCAACATGCGCAGTATTGATTGTAACGCCGCGCTCCTTCTCTTCCGGGGCATTGTCGATGTCATCAAACCTCTTGATATTTCCGCCACCGGCCTTATGCGCCAGCCGCATCGTGATTGCAGCCGTCAAAGTTGTCTTCCCGTGGTCAATATGGCCGATAGTACCAATATTGATATGTGGTTTTGTCCGTTCAAATACCGCCTTAGCCATCTTAGTATAAACCTCCAATGTACAGGGTTAGTATTTACTTGTCCCTATCTGATTTCCTAAAAAAACTATTGTTCACACTTTTTATAAACAATTCAAAGCCAGAGTTACTGCTTCTCCCACAACAAAACAGCCTTAACTTACCCTGAGGCAGAGCTGCAAGGCTAACACCGTTTTGACGCTGGACAAGCGTGCCCCGGCTTGAGCCGCTTGCATTTAGCTGCTGATGGGGCTTGAACCCATGACCTCGTCCTTACCAAGGACGCGCTCTACCACTGAGCTACAGCAGCAACCAACAGCCCGTTGGCTTCTTGGTGTGGTGAATCGAGTAAAAAGTCACGTTTTTGACCGGCCAAAAGCCGAAAAATATAAACAATATCCCTTCTTTCCTGCTAAATCTATATACACAAATTGCGCAGGAAACCATAACTTTTCAATAGCTTTTTTACGTAAACCAAGAAGTTTATCGAAATAATCCCCAATGTGCAAACACAAAAACGGAAAAATGTGAAAAAAAATAAAAAATTTTCAATTTTTCCCTTTTTTTGTGAAAAATCACACATAAACGAACACTCACCACACTGCGACAACACAAAGACCTGCACCTATCGCTATATTGGCCAACCGCCGGGCAGCAACAGTTTTACCAGCAAACCTGAACATTGCCCCGCTCGCCGTCTCAGGCCTTGTACGAACCGGCAAGCAAATTTTTTTTCATCTTTTTGTTTGTGCTATATCCGGATATGGTCGACCAGGTCCATGTGTCCAACTACGAAGCGGTCAATGAGGGTGAACAGATCTTACGGATGATGGTCGATGGCGTCCAAATTCTTTAAGGGACACAGAGCCCGGATTATCAAATCCAGCAGACAAGCACCTCTCAGCCAGACAAGCCCGACACCGAACGGGTCTCAGATCAATTTGGAACTGAAAAGAGATAAGCCCTAAAATCGGCCTTAAACGGCTTTTTTCATATCGGCAGGCAACGCCGAAGCCTGCCCCTGACAGGTAAAGGTGAATGAAAGTGTAGATTAGATGAAACAGAATAAATGCGAAATAGTAATTATTTTTCTTTGGTCTTAACAGCTTCTTTGAGCTTTTCCGCCCCTTTGCTTTTACCAAGACGGTCTGTCCAGTTGTTGAGCCATTTCTGCCACTTCGGCTTGGGTTCGGTAAACTTTATTCCGCTCAGCGCTTTTAACACTGCGCTGTGGTCGGCTCCAGTGGGCGGCTTCGGATTGCTTAGATAATTATTAATTGAGTCCAGAACAGCGTTGTCTGGACCCAAATCTTCCTTCTCTAAGCACTCTCCTACCAATCCGGCTGCAAGTTCTACTTTTGACCCTCTCAAATACGCATCTAATAAGTTTGGTGCTATCGCCTCTTTTTCCTTGGCGGTGGGGGCAGCTTCGTAAAGCCTGTCTAAATAGACCGCCGATAGTTCAAATTGACCTATTTTATTATAAAGGTCAGCCAACTTTTCTCTAACGTTCTTGAGCATCGCTTGCTTGTTTTCGCCGGTGGCTTTTGTCTCTGCTATCTTAAGAAAAGCAATCTTTTGTTCATTTATTAACTTTGTATTGCTGTTTTGCGAGGTAAGTTTGTCCATCCATTCGTTCAGAACACCTGAATCCGAACCATCGAAAATCTTAAGCATTGCCTGCCAGGCCGGCCCGCTCTCGGAGTTCGAACCTATTTTTCCCGCCAGCCAGGTCAAATCTTCTTTCCCCCCAATCTCACCGGCGAGTTCTATCAGCTTCTTCCTTAATACAACACTGGGGTCATTGACAAAATCTTTTCTCAATCTTTTCAATGCGCTTGCTTTGTCGATATAGATAAGCCCATCCACTGCTGTTTCACGAACAAAATCTGTTTCGTCACTCAGGGCTTCTATAAATAAAAGGTCAAACAGCCCCGCAGCCTTGGCTTTGCAGGCGCTGCCTGATGCGCATAAGCTGGCCATCGCACTGAGTAACTCCCCTCGCAGCGCCCCATCGGGCTTTTTCTCTGGTTGGCTATATCTTTTAACAAGCAATCCAAGATACCTATCGAGCTCTTCCGGCTCTAATCCCTCCGGCTCAAGCAGCTTTCTCTTAACTTCCGCGCCCTTTCGAGCTTTTACCGCATCCTCTTCAAAAAGGTATTTCTCCGCCCATTCCAGGGCCTCTTTTCTTACTTCTTTCCTTACTTCCGGTGAAATATTGACTGATGAAGTAGGTAAAAGAGCGAATGAACACGCCCCACCGAGCGCATCCAATAATTCGACTTTGACCTGCTCGTCTGACTCAACCTCAAGCTGAGCTAACAGCCGTTGTGCAGAATTCATCACCCTCAAAGGCAACAGCCCCGCTGTCTTTAGCCGAATATCTCTGTCCGGGTCCGAAATCAATTTAAGCAAAATAGGCTTAAGTAGTTCCGTCGGCAAATTTTGGTTCGTTCCTTTACTCCATTGATCGACCTTCTCCAGCGCCCATAATTTGGTTTTCGCTTCTGAGCTTCCCAAATGCTCAGTCAAAAACTCACCTCTGACCGTATCATCACTGATACTGTCGTATCTTTTGCTCAACTCTGTTAGATACTTATTTTGCCACGAGTTCAACTTGGCTCTCATCTCACGCAGCAGCGCTTCCTGGTGAATCAGCCAGTCCCGCAGGAATACGTCTTTTCCTTTGCTCCGCAGCTCAATGATATTTTGCTCACGTGTCCAGTAGTTTTCGCCGACCGGGATGCCCAGAGAATGCAAAGACTTTTCCGCCTCGGCAGCCACTTGTTTATTAGGGTCGTCAACCAGCCTTATAAGTCTTATAGTGGCCTCCATATCCGGCTGACGTTTCAATGCCTGGATGGCATTTAATCTCGTCCTGACCGGCTTTGAGGCATCTGTTGTTATATTTTCGAGCGATTCTCCGATTTTCTCATACTCAAAAATCAACGTTGCATCCGCAGCCAATTGGGCTTCTTCAGCAATCTCAGTGGAAAAAACACCAAGCAGGGGCTGGATAAAATCTTCCTTGTTATTTATTACCGACCTGGCCTGAATCAATGCCTTACAGACAGACATACGTGCGGCACTGTTTTTCGTAAGTCCGAGTGTCTCAAGCAAAATCTTTCTGGCTAAGGGATCCTTCTTACCCAGCAACACTCCTGCCGCTTTTATGCGTATCTCTTCGTTTGGGTCGTTAAGAAGGGCATTCTTAAAGATTTCCAATTGCTCATCAGGCTTAGCTTCGGCAAGCGCTCCATTTGTTGAATTAGCCGCAAAGGCCGGTTCGTTTGAACCAATACCGGCTTGCTGGCATCCTATCGCCAACATCAATATTACCAGATATAACCTCTTCGTGCTCATTCGAATGACCTTGAGGAAACCGCAGCTCATCAACTTCACTATCATATAATAACCTATAATTACATTCGGGTCAATTGATTAATTTGTTAAATGATTAATTGCTTAATTAAACTCGACTTAATTGCCGCTCACCGATTAACCACTCACCAATCAAGGTCTCGGATGGAATTTTCGGTGAATTTCTCTTAATCTTTCCTGGTCAACATGTGTATAAATCTGGGTAGTGGCTATGTCCACATGGCCGAGCATCTCCTGGAGGCTTCGCAAATCGGCCCCACCGGCCAGCAGATGCGTTGCGAAGCAATGTCTTAATGTGTGCACAGTTAAATTTCTGGGCATACCTGCCCGAATCGCATACTTTTTTACCAATCTCCAAATCTCAATACGACTCATAGGCCGACCTGTTCGAGATAGCAAAAGAAAATCGCCGCTGAAAGACTTGACCAGCCTCGGACGCCCGACAGGGCAGGTCAGATAATCACTTATCGCTGCGATGGCAACTTTGCCGATTGGGACTACCCGTTCTCTACTACCTTTGCCAAGGCAGCGCAGGTAACCGACATTGAGGTTCAAGTCCGATGTCTTCAGACCCGCTATCTCGCTGGCACGTACTCCGGTCGCATAGAGCAATTCAAGCATCGCCTTATCACGAAGGTAAAAAGGCTCATCCGGACACGGTGCATTCAGAAGCTCAAGAACCTGTTGTTTGCTGCAAACACACGGCAGCTTCTGCCAGACCTTCGGGCTTTCAAGCATTGAGCTAAAGTCGTCTTCGACAAGGCCGGTAAGCTTGCCGAACCGAAGGAACATTCTTATAGCCACCAGTGAACGCTTAATCGAGCTTTCGCTTTTTTGCTCCTGGGTGAGGATTCGAAGGTAGTTATGAATAAGGGCCGGTTGAATTTGCCGTATTTGGTTGGTTTTGCTGGATTTACAGTATTTCACAAAACTTCTCAGGTCACGGCCATAGGCCAAAACCGTGTTCTTGGCCAGACCCGCCTCGACTGTCAGATAATCCAGAAAGCCCTTGAGGTTTTGCCCTAAGGAAGAGGTTTCTGGACCCGCAATCAAAGGGTTTCTATCAGAACCCATTCCTGCTGGGTCAAATTTTCTAACTCCTTGTCTCTGCATAGAGGGCATATCTCACTGCTCATTGCTCGCACCCCCAACGATGGGGCATGAACGATGGTTTACTATGTACTAAACACCTTCCACCATAATATCATCGGCATTAAAACGGGCTGACCTTTAGCAGGCGAACCGTCCCTACTATGTCTGAGAAGTCAAAGATTCCATCATAATGTAGAAAAAATCAAACATTCTTTTATTGAATCCGTATTGTTTTTGTGGTAAAATAAATTATAGAAATTTTGTAGGAGGACGTTTAAAATGAACAAGTCAATAGCAATCTTATCCATCATTCTAACAGCGGCCACCTTGGCTTTTGCGAACCCCTGCGGCGACCTCAACGCCGACGGCAATGTTGATAACACTGATTTTGAACTATTGATATCCCACTGGTTTCAGACCGGCTGTGGCGAACCGGACTACTGCGGCGGTGCCGACCTGAACAAAGACGGGGTGGTAGATGTAAATGATGTTGTGGAATTCATAGACAACTGCCTAAAAGACGAGGGCGATTTTGATAAACTGTACTTTAGCGATTATTATGTCCCGTACGACAATCCCATCGAGCCGAACGCACCCGGTTATAAACTGCCTCTGGACTTAGCTGCTGTGGTCAACTACACCGCTGTGAGCTCGGCGCTCGACCTAAAGAGCACTGCCCAGCTTCTCGAACAAAATGGTTTTGCCGTCATCGAACACGACTTTGGCTGGTTCGACCCGAACCGCGATGACATCGTAAAACCGTATGAGTATCTGCGAGACAGGGATGTGCCCTTGTTCGTTACGGCCGATACGCTCCTGCACCTTTATCACATCCAGTTTGACGAAACGTTGAAGGACATAGAAGAGCGCGAGTTTATAGCTGACATTGACAACCTGACAACGGCACTTCTGGACGACGCGATGGTGCTGTATGAACAATATACCGGCCGACTCAAAGAGGCCGCAAAACGCAACGTCGCTTACCTGGCCGTGGCGAAAAAGCTCATCGACCCGAATAACGAGGTCCCGCAACTTGTAGCCGACCTCGTCGCTGGTGAATTAGCTAAAATCGACGCCCACGAAGGCTTCGCCAACAGCGACATCTTCATATACGAAGAAGACTACTCGCAATATGTCCCCAGAGGCCATTACACACGGAGTGAGCAGCTCAAACGTTACTTTAAGACTTTAATGTGGTACGGGCGAATGGCGTTCCTCTTAAAGGGTGCAGAGAATTGGGGGCCGATAGGCGAAGCACTCATCAGCGTCGAAGATGCGAAGATTCAGACCATCCAGGCGGTACTGTTGGCAAGGTCTATCGAGGCGGTGAATGTGGATGCACGAACCGGACGCGAGGTTTGGGACAGAATGTATGCCGTTACCGCTTTCTACGTCGGCCTGGCGGACGACCTTACGCCTTATGAATATCTCGGCGCCGTGGATAAAGTCTTCGGCGGCACTTTCGAGCCTTCCATCCTGGAGAATGAGGATGATTTCTTCGCACTCAAGGTCGAGCTGACCCTGCTGCGCTCGCCGAAGATATTCGGCGGCACAGGCAACGTAATGGTAACATCGCCATTTACGCCCCAGGCCCTCGATGAGGTGCTCGATAAGACTAAGGGTATGCGCTTTATGGGCCAGCGATTCATCCCGGACTCGTATATGTTCCAGCACCTCGTCTCTCCAGAAGTATCTCTCTATACCGGCGATGCGGTTCCCAAACCATTCACATACGGGTTCTCGGGCGTCAGTTGGGAACGCTGTTATCCGCGTGGTCTGGACGTGATGGCTATTCTCGGCTCGCAGCGTGCCAAAAACATACTAATCGAACAGGGCGACACCGAATACATCGACTATTGGCTGCATTTTAACGAGCTTAAGGACGAATTTGACGCCCTCGATACGTCCGAATGGAACAGAAATCTTTACTGGAGCTGGCTGTATTCGCTCAGGGCCTTAATAGAGGGCTTCGCCGAAGGATACCCCAATTTTATGCGCACGCAGGCCTGGCAGGAAAAGGAGCTAAACGCCGCCCTGGCCTCCTGGACACAGCTTCGCCACGATACCATCCTCTACGCCAAACAGAGCTACACGCCCGTAAGAGTAAGCCTTCCTCCGCAGGTAAGCGGTTACCTTGAGCCGGTGCCTGAATTCTATGGCAGGCTGCTGGCGCTGACTCAGATGACAAGGCAGGGCCTCAGCGACCTCGATGCGCTCTCGACCACGGCGACGACTCGGCTGGAAAATTTCGAGACCATACTGAACAGAATGATTGAAATCGCCAATAAAGAGCTGACGAATCAACCTCTCTCCGAAGACGACTATGAATATATCAGAAGATTCGCCAAAACGCTTGAAGGCGCTGTCATCGAGGTTGAGGATGCAGCTCTCAAGACAACTCTCGCCGCCGATGTGCACACACACATCGTTGAAGAAAAAGTCGTTGAGGAAGGCACAGGGTACGTTGACCTGATTATCGTGGCCTGCCCGTCTCCGGACGGCTCGATTTTCCTGGCCGCAGGCCCCGTCCTCAGCTATTACGAGTTCAAGCACCCCATGAGCGACCGGCTCACCGACGAGGCCTGGCGAGAGCTGCTCGACTCACCCGACAGACCAGACAGGCCAAAATGGTTCGAACCACTCGTACGCTGACTCGATACTCCGCCGCAAGGTGTCCTGTGAAGATGCTGGATACTCGATGAGTAACATCTCTGGCTAAACACGCACAAATCCACATAAGCACTTAGCAAAATTCACCTTATAGAGGGAGATAAATTCCGTACACGGAGCTACGAAAGATGGCAAACAAGAAAAAAAGGCCACTGGATTTTTCTCTTGATGAAAGGTGACATGTTATGTATCGTGAGACTGAGATGGACAGAGAAGACACTGGATTCAAAGTAGCTGCGCCATTTTGAGCGACCGATCTGAGTCGCTGCCTGGCAGAAACGGAGATGTGATATGAAGCAAAAGACGATCAACCGACGGGAGTTCATCCAATGGAGTTGGACATTAATGGGCGCTGCATATTCAATGCCGAGTTCATGGGCCTCAACGGGTATCGAACCGACAGTTCCATCGTATTTGAGAGCGTACGAAAACACTTACGGGAACAACCCACACCAAGCTGCTTTGGAATGGTTCCGAGATGCAAAGTTTGGCCTGTTCATTCATTATGGCCCGAATGCGCTCGTGAGCATGATAGGATCGCGGGTGGCTCAAAATGACTGGCTACAGTACCACGAGAAGCTCTCGCTGGCCGAATATGCCAAGATTGCCCGGCAATTTGTTGCAGACAAGTTCGATTCGGACTTCATAACTGATTTAGCCCTGGAAGCCGGAATGAAATATGTGAACATAACGACCCGCCATCATGATGGTTTCTGCCTGTTCGATTCCAGGCACACGCAGTTCAAAAGCACCAACACACCGGCCAAAAAGGATCTCGTGGCGGAGTTGACTGAGCAATGTCGAAAGAAAGGTCTCGGTATTTTCTACTACTACTCACACGGTCGGGACTGGCGACATCCCCATGCACCTGATAATGATGAGTGGGGAGGCAGTGCTCGCCCTCGCTACGCGAAACTGGAACCGCACTACAAGTACGGCTACGAGCACGATTTGAATCAATATGTGGATTTCATGAAGAACCAAATCACTGAATTGCTGACAAACTATGGACGCGTGGCGGGAATCTGGCTGGATGGGATAGCGGTTCCAAAGTCACGCCCGGAGAAGGTCCACCTGTTCCGTTGCCAGGAGTTACATGACCGCATCCATCATCTTCAGCCCCAGGCACTTGTCTCTTATAAGCAGGGGGTAACCGGCACTGAAGATTTCCTGGCCCCGGAACGCAGGTGGAAAGAGAAGTCGAATAAGCCCCTCGAAATATGCGATACATTTCAGCCCCGTAAATGGTTTTACAACAAGGTGCTGGACGGCAGGCACAAGAATACTGATGACGTTATGACAATGCTGGAGAAGGCACAGGAATTAGGAGCGAACCTGCTATTAAATACGGGGCCGTTGCCAGACGGCTCGATACACCCTGAAGACGTGAGGACTCTAAAAGAGGTCGGTCGGCTCCTACGCACCAAGTAATAAGGTGGTAGCCATCAATTATCTGGACTTATCCAACTTTGATATTCGTGAGCATTTTGAATACCCACTGCCTGGGTGGCCTGGACCTGATTATCATGGCCTGTCCGGCTTCTGACGGCTCGGCTTTCTTAGGGGCAGGCTAAAAATGCCTGGCCGCCGACAGGCGAGCCTTGACAGAAGTGGTTTGCTCCACGTTGATCCCGTTAGATAATGTCGTATCTTACATATCTAACTGGGTTGAGAACCTTTTTTCACCGACAACGCAGGCATCGAGCTTCCCCTGGGGATAGAGCGGGTTATTCGGATAGGCTCTAAAGATTGAATTGACCAGCAGAAGGAGATAAGGAGTCCTGCTAATATAGCCTGCAGCAAGATGGGCAATCCCACCTTGCTGCAGGGTGTGTAAAACTAATACCGATGTAAGCGTTTTTCCCAACGGCATCCTCTTTGATTCTACGGAGCAAAGTTACGACCGTAGCCTCTGCCACGTTGGGCTCCTTGACGGCCACTCCAATTTCCTCTGCCGGCTCCACGGCCTTGACCACCGCCCCAAAAGTCATTGAAGCCTTGTCCTCTGCCGCGTCCTGCACCGCGACCGCCTATCCAATTGCCTCTGCCGGCTCCACGACCTTGACCACCGCCCAAAAAGTCATTGAAACCTTGTCCTCTGCCGCGTCCTGCACCGGGACGACCTATCCAATTGCCTCTGCCGGCTCTGCGGCCTTGACCACCGCCCAAAAAGTCATTGAAACCTTGGCCTCTGCCGCGTCCTGCACCGGGACCGCCCATCCAGTTGCCTCTTCCGGCTCTGCGACCTTGACCACCGCCCAAAAAGTCATTGAAACCTTGTCCTCTGCCGCGTCCTGCACCGGGACGATCTATCCAATTGCCTCTGCCGGCTCTGCGGCCTTGACCACCGCCTAAAAAGTCATTGAAACCTTGTCCTCTGCCGCGTCCTGCACCGGGACGACCTATCCAATTGCCTCTGCCGGCTCTGCGGCCTTGACCACCGCCTAAAAAGTCATTGAAACCTTGTCCTCTGCCGCGTCCTGCACCGGGACGACCTATCCAATTGCCTCTGCCGGCTACACGGCCTTGATTGACGCCCACATAGTCATTGATGCCTTGTCCTCTGCCGCGTCCTGCACCGGGACGACCTATCCAATTGCCTCTGTCGGCTCCAAGTTCACGACCTTCACCTTTAGGCTCGCCATAGTAGGGCAGTTGTGGATCGACAGGCGCCTCGGGAGAGGCAAGTGCCTGAATCCGTCGCTCTCTACGGGCGGCTCTACGGGTCTCGGATGTCTGCCCGTTTGCAGAGACTGCGGTAAGCCCAATTGCAACAACGGCAGCCAGAATGATACCCAGTGACATTTTTGTTCTCATTTCTGTTCTCATTTTTGTTCTCCTTAATTCGTATCGTTTCAGTTCGATTCTCATCCCGAAAGGGACGCTGATTCTTCTTTTCTTCCTTATAAAGTGGAATAACAATTCTCGAGTTTTGCACGGCCATATATTTAACGCAGACACGCTATGAAAACCTGCGGTCTTTCTTGATTTTTTTTTGCTTGAACTTGAACACATAGAAATAGTATAAGGACATGTGTTTTTGAGAAGGTCCAGGAGTTGAATCTCTGTCATGACAAATGACAAATCCAATGACACCGAACTGATGACTCGTCTCGCCAGGGGCGATATGGCCGCCCTTGGTGATATAGTAAGGAAGCATCAGGACAAGGTTTTGTCGCTCTCTTACCGTGTCCTCAGGGATTGGCACAGAGCTGAAGATGTTACTCAGGAAACTTTCTTACGGGTTTATAGGGCAGCCAACCACTACAAGCCGAAAGCCAGGTTCACGACCTGGCTTTACCGTATTGTCATAAACCTTTGCTTCGATGAACAACGCAAGCAAGCCAAGGCTGCAGCACCGCTGGAGGATGCGGCTCTGGCAGTACTGGCCGAACCGGACTGTAACGCCGTTGAAAAAAAGGAAGTTGTGGAATTGGTAAAAACAGCCGTTAATGAGCTGCCGGAGCGACAGCGCCTGGCGGTTATACTACATCGGTACGATGGCTTGAGTCACGCAGAGATCAGCGAAGTAACGGGCTGGACTAAGTCGGCAGTCGAATCGCTGCTGGTTAGAGCATATGCAAATCTGCGAGAAAAATTGGATAAAATGAAATATTTTGTCGAATAGTCCGCAGTTTATAGGCTTCGAGACCGTTTAAAATATGGGTAAGTATAATGAAACACGTAAATGAAATCGAATTGATAGAATATGTGGCTGGCAAACTAACAGCGTCCAGAAACGATGAAGTAAGAGAACACATGGCGGCATGTAAGGAGTGTTCCGATCGATGGCGGCAAGCTGTTGACGTGTGGAACGCGCTTGGAAAATGGAGTGTTGATACGGCTGATCACGATGTTACGCAGAGAATCACGGCCCTGGCTGAGGAGGAAGAACTAAGTCAGAAAAAACACAAGATCGCTCGTGACCTGAAGACAGGGTTTCTATCAACGGTGCTCCGCGTGGCGGCTTCAATTATCATTGCCGTCGGCGTTGGGCACAAGCTGGGCAAGTACAGTGTTACCGGGAATATGCCGGGGGCCGAGGTCTCAAAAAACGGGCCGGAATATCTTGCGGCACTGTCTCTGGAATGGTCGAGTGAGTTGGCATGGATGATATTAGAGGATGACTCACCGAATGGGAGGCTGCAGTGATGAATCGAAAAAGAACAGCAATACTTGCAATAGTTGCATTTATTTGTGGCGCTTTCTCGTTTTACAGCGCCAGATTGACGTCACTCAGTAATCAAAAGACAAAGCAAAGCTCATCAGGACAGTGGCTTAGTGATGCTTCCCACGCCGCCATCGAATTGGAGGAGAAATTTGATGAGGAGTTAGATGGACTTATAAAGAATCTTGCCCAAGAGCAGAAATCCCTTGCGTTGGCACTGGAGGACCCTTGCACACCAAATAAGGTTGTTCTGGAGCACACTGAAGCTGTAATAGGGGCACATGAGCATTTGATAAGACGCGTAGGCGAACATGTAGTCGAGCTTCGCGGTGAACTACCGTCGGACAAACGAGATTACCTAATGCATCTTTGTGCCCAGACTGTCAGAGGTCCGATGAGCAGGCTGGGCGGCCGGGTTGGCGGAGGCGGCAGGCGAAACCAGACCGGGGGAGGCCGACCGGGTGGCCAAAATTATGGATACGGCCGTGGTGGTGGCGCCGGACGCGGAGGCGGTGGTGGTTACGGAATGCGCCTGAGAGTCAGGGACAGGTTGGCACGCAGACTGGGACTTAATGAAGAGCAAGTCAAACTATTACTGGAAAAGGACCCGGACTTCGAAGCCAGTTCTATGAATTTGCGCAATGCCCTTATGACCGAAAGGGAAAAGCTCTTATCAATATTCGAAAATCCCAACAGCAGCGATGAAGAGTTACTGCTGCAGATAGAAAACTTCATCTCGACGTACAGTTGGATCGAAAGACGAATTGCCGAGCACGTGCTGGTGCTGCGTCCTTACCTTACTGTTGAGCAGCAGAAGTGGTTAATTGGGCTTTCCCGACGAAATCAGAACCCTTTGTTGTAGTTCTGACGGCTTACATAATCACTGCATACATTGTTCAAGAGAAAGGCGTCTTCAAAATATGAAGGACCCAGTAAGTTTTGCTCGCATACTATTTTTTATACACCGAAATTCTTGAAGGAATAAATCTATGAGCTTGATAACAGCACGAAATTTATCGAAGATATACGCAACAGGGGAGCTAAAGGTTGAGGCATTAAAGGATTTAAATTTTGAAATTGAACCGGCATCTTTTGTTTCTTTTATTGGCCCATCCGGCAGCGGCAAGACCACTCTCTTAAACCTCATTGGTTGTCTCGATAAGCCAACTTCGGGTATCTTGATGGTAGATGACACAGATATCTCAGGGCTTAATACGCGGATGGCTGCAGCTTTAAGGGGCAGGAAAATCGGCTTCATATTCCAGGATTTCAATCTTATTCCTGTGCTCACGGTGTATGAAAATGTGGGTTATCCGCTTCTTATGGTACAAAACACCCCTTCGGGTGAAAGGAAAAGACGCATTCTCACACTCCTTGAAGCAGTAGGAATGGCCGAAAAGAAGAACAAGTATCCCGACCAGATATCAGGCGGCCAAAAGCAAAGGGTGGCTGTGGCAAGGGCCTTAGTTACAAATCCAAAGCTTGTTTTAGCGGATGAACCGACAGCCAATCTCGACCACAAAACAGCATATATGGTTATCGACATTATGAAAAAGATGAAGAACGAGCTTGGAACAACGTTTATCTTTTCAACTCATGACCAGAAAATCGTTGGAGAGGCTGAAATCATATATTCGTTGGAAGACGGAGAGCTGACTAATGGAAGGGATTAAAAAGCCATGTTGAATATATTTAAAATCGCCGTAAGAAATCTAATGAGATACAAAAGAAGAACACTGCTTACAGCTTCATTGGTTGCCGTAGGAGTTGTGTTTGTGCTGGTGTTTATTTCGGTATCAGGTTCTTTTAAGAATATGATGATTGGGCAGATAACAGACTCATTTCTCGGGCATATCCAGATACACAAAAAGGGTTATGTGGCGTCCATAGACAGCCTGCCTCTT
>Ga0114922_10001332_pt1 | contig 23567 bp, 25 predicted proteins | sample AartaG_FD_100975 | JGI IMG/M metagenome (GOLD analysis project Ga0114922, IMG submission 100975) | Deep subsurface microbial communities from Aarhus Bay to uncover new lineages of life (NeLLi) - Aarhus_00045 metaG | ecosystem: Environmental > Aquatic > Marine > Oceanic > Sediment | place... | reverse complement strand
TAATGTGATGTCTTATACTCTTTCTTCACTTTTGGCCAGTGTCTCTGCCTGCACCTCCCTTGACTTCTTTATAGCCTTCAGCTCTTTGAAAGAGCCGATAACCCGTTTGGCTCTGTCTTTTTCTAACTCACTGTAATCCACTCGTTCCGGCTCATAGAAGATGATTTCACTGCCGCCGGACTCAAATCGAAATGGAACGTGTATCTTGTCTGATAGCGCTTCTCTAATCCACCTTTGCTTTGATGGTGGAACAAACAAAAGTAGGAATCCTCCACCGCCTGCTCCCGTGATTTTGCCACCGATTGCACCGGCCTTCCGCGCCCGCTCATACAGCGCATCCACATAGCCATTCGATACACCATCACCAAGACTCCTCTTAAGCATCCATGTCTCGTGCAAAAGCTCGCCAAATCGATAAATAGGGAAATTACTATTCAAAATCTCAATCCCCTCCTCTACCATTTTTTGCATCTTTTTCAAAACTTTCTTCTTTTTAATAATGTCTTCCACGTAGTTTTTCGCTACGTCTGAAGCTGTGCGTTTTATCCCTGTGTAAAAGAGCATCAGATGTGAGTCAAGTTCTTCCATTCGTGCTCTCGATAGAGTCACAGGTTGAACATCTATATCTCCGTTCGTGGAAAAATTAATCAAATTTATTCCACCATAAGCGGCACAGACCTGGTCCTGCGACCCGACAGTTTCCTTGATCATATCCTGTTCGATGTGAATGCTTTCCAGTGCCAGTTGTTTTTTACTTGGCATTATCCCTCGTAGAGCATAAAGGGCGTGTAGTAATCCCACCGTGAATGAAGAGCTGGAACCCATGCCGCTTCGGGCAGGCAAATCGCCGTCGTAATGTATCTCAAGTCCCTTCTCAAGACCTAAAAAACGAAGTGTCTCCCGAACTGCTGGATGCTGAATCTCTTCAAAGTGTGAGCATAGTTCCATCTTGGAATATACAATACGCAGACTATGCTCGAAAAAAGGGGGCAAAACGCGGCAGGTTATATAACAGTATTTATCAATTGAGGTGCTGAGAACACTGCCCCCATACTTGAGATACCAGGAAGGATAATCCGTGCCGCCGCCAAAAAACGATATCCGCAAAGGCGTTCGATTGATTATCATCTTTCAAACCTCCTTGTTTATTCTAAAACTTTACGTCCCTACAAAATCCTTAAGAACCTTCCGCTGCAAAAAACTCCTCGGCTGCAGCGTAGGTTTCAGGGGTCCCGATATCAATGAATCTCCCCTCAGTACAAAAACCATAAAGCCCCTTTCCCGTAAGCTTCGGGAAAAAATCACGTTCCAGCGAATAAAACTTCCCGGCAGGCATCGAAGCAATAAGCGATTTTCTAAGCAGATATATACCTGCATTTATCCAGCCTGGTCCAGAATTTTCGCATTTTTCCTCGAAAGAAGCAATTATTTTATTCTTATTTATTTTCACACTTCCATAGCGGCTTGTATCATCCACCCAGGTCAAAAGTACAGCAGCCTTTCGTTCTCCCTCAGAAAACCAGTCTACATAGATACTTAAGTCAGTGTCTATGTATGAGTCCCCATTCATAACTAATATAATCTCCGATGACAGATAGGGCAATGCTAATCTCAGTGCTCCTCCTGTGCCAAGAGGTTCATCTTCCCTCGAATAAACAATTCCCACTGAATCATAAGCGTCCCCGAAGCACTCTTCTATCTTATCAGCCATATAACCTGTGCAAATTACCGCCTTGCGAATACCCGCCGATGAAAGCTGCTCCAGCAAATATACCATAAATGGCTTACCTCTTACTTCAGCCAGTACTTTTGGCCTGTCTGAAACTACTGATTGAAGACGGGTTCCGAATCCCCCCGCAAGAATTGCCGCTGTAATATCACAGAAACCTTCCATGGCACCTTCAAATCTTAATCCTAATAACCGACCATAATTCTCACATAGCTGCTTGAGCTACAGATTGCTCCTGATACCATTCGTAAGTTATTCTCAAACCTTCTTCAATGCCTATTGTCGGTTTCCAGCCGAGGGACATAAACTTACTGCTGTCTAATAATTTCCGCTGGGCCCCGTCCGGCTTACTCATATCCCATAAAATTTTACCCTCAAAACCAACAATCCTGGCTGTAATACCCGCCAACTCCCCAATCGAGTAATCTACTCCGGTCCCTATGTTATAGTGACTATTTTCAAGATGGTCAGCATTTTCCATCGCAAATACAGACGCCGCCGCAGCATCTTCGCTAAAGATAAATTCTCTCCTCGGCTTTCCGCTACCCCATAAGCTCACACTCTCGGTTTTATTTATCTTCGCCTCATGAAATTTGCGTATCAAAGCTGAAAGAACATGCGAATGTTCAATATCAAAGTTATCATTGTGCCCGTACATCGAGCTTGGAATCAACGCGATAAATCGATTCGTATTGTATTGTCGATTGTAAACTCTACTGCCAATGATACCTGCAATCTTCGCTATCGCATAACCTTCACTCGTTTCTTCCGTCAAACCGGTTAACAGATATTCCTCTTTCATTGGCTGCGGGCAAGCTTTCGGATAGCTGCACGATGAGCCGTAAAAAATCAAATGTCTTACCTCATATTTCTGTGCAGCTTCAAAAACATTATCCTGAATCGCAAGATTAGCATGAAGATACTCTGCCGGATAGCTCTTGTTGCTTGCAATACCCCCGACTTTACCCGCTGCCAAAAAAATATATTCGGGCCTCTCAGTCGAGAAAAAATCAAAGACACTGTTTTTGTCCGTTAACTCCAGCTGCGAATGTGACCGCGTAATCACGTTACCGTACCCATCACCGCTCAGCCTTTTCATCAGGGCAGTGCCTAACAGTCCCGTGTGACCCGCTAAATAGATTTTGGAATCTTTATACATTGCTGTACTTGCTGTTGCTGAGAATAGTATAGCCCTTGATTAATTCCCGAATCCCCATCTCTAATGAGTAGTCTGGCTTATACCCTGTCTTTTCCATCTTTTCGTTGGATACTATATAGTCTCTTTTGTCCGGGTCTTCGCCGATTGGCGCCTCTAAATAGACAAAATCCGCCAGCTGTTCTTTGATTTTAGCACAAAGTTCCAGCTTCGAGATGTTCGTATCCGATAGCCCGGTGTTATAAACCTCATCTTTCATACTATCAAAATTATCTATCGAGTGAATAAAAGCCTTTGCTACATCCCGAATGTGGATATAGTTGCGTTTGAAGTGCCCCTCAAACACAACGATAAAACGGTCTTTTAAGGCCCGGTAGGTAAAATCATTCACCAGTAAATCCATACGCATCCTTGGGCTTGTCCCAAAAACGGTAGCAAGGCGTAAACTTATGCCGTTTCCCCTGCCCAGAACAATTTTCTCCGCCTCCACCTTCGTTTTGCCATAGAAGGAAATGGGCTTAAGCGGCGTTTCCTCAGTGCAGTAGATACCTTTTTGGCCAATGCCGTATCCACTGTTTGTGGTAGGGGAAATAACCCACTGCTGCTTGGAAAGCGCTCTGGTAAGTGTCCTTACCGCGCCGACATTTGTGCTTTCCGCTCCGATTTTATCACGTTCACATAACGGCGCACCAACAAGGGCCGCTAATGGAATAACAATATCTATGCCTCTGACAAGTTCTTTAATGAGGGCTTCGTCTCGAGAATCACCGTTGATTACGCGAAAATTCTCATAATAACAACACTCTAAAAGCGAATTGGGCTTATACATAAAATTGTCGAGGACCGTGACCTGATGCCCTGACTTCAGAAGTTCCGGCACAAGGACCGACCCTATATAGCCGGCACCACCTGTCACAAGGATATTATAAGCCATATAACTGCTCCAATAATCCAACCTGTCTATCAGACATTTTGCCTGAGCAATGTAACACTTTCCAAGCTAAATTGTCAACTCTTTTAGAGGCCAAAAGCCCGTAACCTCCACCAGAGTATCATTTTTGTCCCGACCATCCTGCTTGCCTGCTGATATTTCATCCGGAACCTTGTTCGGCAGCCCAGAGGTTTCTACGGCGACACCATAAACTACCCGTATTCTCCTTGGTATAACCGCACAATAGGCAAAAACACCCTCCCTTCTTTACGCCCATCGCTTAACACTTTTCATAATTGGCAAGCGTGCGTTAATTGTCGAAAATATCCTGAAAAATTGTTGACAAACAAGAACCAAAACTATATAGTAGTGACTACGATATAAAATATGATAGTTAGCAAATAGTTTACAATAAATAAAAAGAAAAAGCTCAGATAAATTCGGCGAAAGATACGCTTATGTTAAACCGTTGTAACAACCGGAAAAAAACCGGGCAGAAGAAGAAAATAGATGATTTCCAGAAAAGGTGTCGTGATACAGGCCTGAAGGTGACAACTCAACGCTTGGCTGTTTACAGGGCGCTCATTGAAACCGCCGAACATCCTTCGGCAGAAACGGTTTTCAGAAGGGTAAAACAGATTTTCCCCACCATATCACTTGATACCGTCAACAGAACCTTGCGGATCTTGAGCGAAATTGATTCCGCCTTTATTGTTGAGGGCTCCGGCGACGTAAAACGGTTCGACGGCAATCTACAGCCCCACCAGCATTTTAAGTGTGTAAGGTGCAAAAGAATTGTTGACTTTTATCATCAGCCTTTCGACAATGTCAAAGCGCCTTTAAACATTCGGCGGAAGTTTAAGGTGTTGAGAAAAACCGTCTATCTCGAAGGAATATGCGATTCCTGTCGGAATAAAAATTAATCGTTGCTTGGGTTTGGAACTTTACCTATTAGAACTATGGGGAAAGGAGGTTTGTAATGGAACTTAAAGGTAGTCAGACCGAAAAAAATCTGTTGGTTGCCTTTGCAGGTGAGTCTCAGGCAAGAAACCGTTATACTTATTTTGCAAGCCAGGCCCGTAAAGAAGGCTACGAGCAAATTGCCGCTATTTTTACTGAAACAGCAGACCAGGAAAAAGAACACGCAAAACGAGAGTTTAAATTCTTGCAGGGAGGCAATGTGGAAATTACTGCGGCATTTCCTGCCGGTGTTATTGGTAATACTCTTGAGAATTTAAAGGACGCCGCCGCAGGCGAACATTACGAAAACACCGAAATGTATCCAAACTTCGCCAAAATAGCCGACCAGGAGGGATTTACCGAAATCGCAACCGTTTTCAGAAGTATCGCCGTTGCTGAAAAACGCCATGAGGATAGATACCTTGCACTTGCCAAAAACATAACCGAAGGCCGCGTCTTCAAACGTAAAAAACCTGTCAGGTGGGTTTGTAGAAATTGTGGCTATGTCCATGAAGGAACTGAAGCCCCCGAAATATGCCCGGCTTGTGCGCATCCGCAAAGTTATTACGAGCTCGAAGCCGTCAACTATTGATATGTATGGAGCAGCCTATGAATGAACGAAAAGGAACAGTAACATTTCAAGGTAGTCCTCTGAACTTATTGGGTAATGAGGTTTTTACTGGTAACGAGGCACCCGATTTTCAAGCCCTTGCAAATGACCTGTCACCCGTTAAGCTCTCAGATTTTCGCGGTAAAGTCTGCATCATTTCTTCCGTACCTTCGATTGATACGCCCGTCTGTGATACTCAAACTCGCAGGTTTAATGAAGAAGCGCAAAAATTGGGCGATGATGTCGTTGTTTTGACCATTAGTATGGACTTGCCATTTGCTCAAAAAAGATGGTGTGCTGCCGCCGGTATAGAAAATGTCAAAACTCTTTCAGACCATCGTGATGCAAGCTTCGGCACCGCATTCGGCCTGCTTATAAAAGAACTACGCCTGCTTGCAAGAGCCGTCTTTGTCATCGATAAACAAGGCGTTATCCGTTACATAGAGTTAGTCCCCGAGCTAACTAATGAGCCGAACTACCAAGCCGCATTGAAAGCGGCAAAACAGCTTCTATAACGAGAAAGGCTATAAAAAATGAAACAGCTAAAGCCTAACGTTTATGCCGTTGGTGCGATTGACTTCGACAGAAGACTATTTGACCAGCTTATCCCCCTGCCCGATGGCACCAGTTATAATGCCTATCTCATAAAGGGCAGCGAAAAAACCGCCCTCCTGGATACTGTTGACCCAACGAAAACCGAAGTCCTGATTGATAATCTCCTCGCTGTAGGGACAGACCGGATAGATTATCTTGTCGCCCATCATGCCGAGCAGGACCACTCTGGAAGCATACCTGATATATTGTTGCTCTATCCTGATGCAAAGGTCGTAACAAACCCTAAATGCAAGACTATGCTCATTGATTTGCTCAACATTAGCGAGGACAGATTTATCACAGTAGATGATGGCCACTTCCTTTCTCTCGGTGATAAAACCCTAAAGTTCATCTATATCCCTTGGGTTCACTGGCCTGAGACAATGGGCACATACTTGCAGGAAGATAAAATACTTTTCCCCTGCGATTTCTTCGGCTCACACTTTGCAACAAGCAGCTTATTTGTCGACGATGAATCTGTAGTTTATGAAGCCGCCAAGAGATATTACGCAGAGATAATGATGCCATTCAGAGCGCATATAAACAAAAACCTCGAAAAAATAAAAACCCTCGAAATCGATATCATTGCCTCAAGTCATGGCCCAGTTTATGATAAACCCAGCTTTATTATCGATGCCTATAAAGACTGGGCCGGCGACAACGTCAAAAACGAAGTGGTATTGTTGTATGTTTCAATGCACGGCAGTACCAGAAAAATGGTTGAGCATTTTGCCGATGCCTTGATTGAAAGGGGCGTCACTGTTAAGCAGTTTGACCTTACCGTCACAGATATCGGCAAACTCGCCATCTCTCTGGTCGACGCAGCTACCATCGTTATTGGCTCCCCCACTGTCCTGACAGCAGCGCATCCGGCGGCTGCTTATGCTGCGATCTTGGCCAATGCTCTCAGACCAAAGGCAAAATTCGCTTCGATTATTGGCTCCTATGGCTGGGGCGGCAAAATGGTCGAACAAATCACAGGGCTAATCCCGAATCTTAAAGTCGAGCTCATTGAGCCCGTCGTAGCAAAGGGTCATCCTAAAGATAATGATTTTATCGCCTTGGAAAAACTCGCTGACAGAATCCTCGCAAAGCATAAAGAAATTAAAATTGCAGATTAATCCAGACTCTTTTGCAACCAAATACAGATTTGTTAAAATTACCGAACTGTGAAAGGGTAGTACAATGGCTGAAAAATTGGAAATCTACAAATGTGCCGTTTGTGGCAATATCGTCGAAGTCCTTCACGCAGGTCCTGGTGAATTGGTTTGCTGTAACCAGCCGATGGAAAAACTCGCCGAAAAAGCCGCCGACGAGGGCAAAGAAAAGCACGTGCCTGTAATCGAAAAAGCCGATGGTGCCGTCAAAGTAAAAGTCGGCAGCATCCCTCATGCTATGGAAGAAAAACACTATATTGAGTGGCTCGAAATTATCGCCGATGGCAAAACATACAGACAATACCTAAACCCGGGCGATGCACCCGAAGCACAATTTAACATCGAAGCAGCCGCTGTTACAGCTCGTGAGCATTGCACTATTCATGGTTTATGGAAGGGAGCCTGACATGATAACCAAAAAAATGCAAGAAGCCCTCAACGACCAGATTAACGCAGAGTTCTACTCTGCCTATTTGTATCTCTCAATGGAAGCTTATTTTCAATCCTTGAATTTGCCCGGCTTCGCAAATTGGATGAGAGTCCAGACTCAGGAAGAGCTGATGCACACAATGAAAATTTACGATTTTGTAAACGAGCGAGGTGGCAGGGTCATACTAAAGGAAATAGCTCAGCCACAGACCAAATGGAAGTCCCCCTTAGCTGCCTTCGAAGCCGTTTACAAGCATGAACAAAAAGTAACTGGTCTTATTAACAACCTTGTAAATCTCGCCATCAGGGAAAAGGACCACGCCACAAACAGTTTCTTACAGTGGTTTGTAAACGAGCAGGTCGAAGAAGAAGCTTCCGCTAATGACGTGTTGCAAAAGCTGAAAATGACCGATGAAGCGCCCGGCGGCCGCTTCCTAATTGACCGTGAATTGGGACAGAGAGTATTTACACCTCCAACTCAAGCTCAAGGAGAATGACTATGAGTATAACTTTTAACGCAGATGAAATTTTCGAAATGGCAGAGCAAATCGAAAGAAATGGCGCAAAGTTTTATCGCCAGGCAGCAAAAATTGCTGCCGATGAAAAAACAAAACAAATGCTCCTTGACCTGGCTACTATGGAAGATGGACACCTCAATACCTTCCAGGAAATGAGAAAACAGCTTGGCCCAAAGGAAAAAGAGCAGTTGGTTTTCGACCCCGACAACCAAGCAGCAATGTACCTCCAGGTCGTAGCTGATGGACATGGGTGGGAAGGAAAAAAAGCCCTCGCAGAGGACCTCACAGGCCAAGAGTCAATTGAGGATATCCTCAAAGCTGCCATAAATGCCGAAAAAAACTCCGTTGTTTTCTATGTCGGCTTAAAAGACTGCGTCTCAGCCCGTGCAGGAAAGGATAAAGTCGAGGCTATTATCACCGAAGAGCTCGGCCACGTCGCCGTCCTGAATCGAGAGCTTGCAGCTTTGAAATAGCTTGATAAAATTTACACTACGCCCGTTGCCGATTGCAAAACTGCTTCAGGGGATGCATATGGTAGATTTAGAATCACTGTTCAGCCTAAGTTATGGTATGTGTGTAGTCAGCTCAAAAAAAGACGATAGAATTAACGGTTGTATCGTCAATACCGTATTTCAAATTGTCCCTGAGCCGCCAATGCTTGCTGCCAGCATCAATAGGCAATGTCTGACACACGAATATATCAACGAAAGCAAAGTCTTTGCTGTCTCTATTCTCTCCCAACAGGCCCCGATGTCTTTTATCCGCAGATTTGGATTTCGCTCCGGAAGAGACTTCGATAAGTTTAAAAAGGTAAATTACAAGCTTGGCCAGACCGGCGCACCAATCCTCTTGGATAATACCGTCGCCTTCATTGAAGCCGAGGTTACCGAAAGTATTGATGTCGTAACACACACATTATTTATTGCAAAAATCTTGGCCTGCCAAACTCTTGATGAAACCGCAGGACCTATGACATATGCCTACTATCGTGATATAAAACAAGGTAAAACGCCAAAAACTGCTGCAACTTATATCAATTTGCAGGCAATACCAAGACCTAAAAAAGGAGTGACTGTTATGAAAAAATACAAATGTCGTATGTGCAGTTATATTTACAACCCCGACGTCGGCGACCCGGATAACGGGGTTGTCCCCGGCACCGCCTTCGAGGATTTGCCCGATGATTGGGTCTGCCCCGACTGTGGTGCTGACAAAGACGAGTTTGAACCTCTCGAAGAATAAATATAACACCGTAAATACTGCTTTTTAGATTACGAGTTCAAAATGTAGAGGATATTAAAATGCAGCAAATCAGGCCAACATTAGCCAAAGAGGATATCATCTGCGCAGATACCCCTGCAGGGCCAAATGCCATGGTGGTTTTTGGTGCTTCTGGAGATTTGACTCACCGAAAACTCCTTATAAGTATCTTCCAGCTTTTTGCGCAGAATCTGATTGATGAAAAATTCTATCTCTTGGGCTGTGGCAGAAAAAAATTCACCGATGACCAGTTCCGAAAAACCGCACAGGACTCAATACGAAAACAATCCCGGTTCGTCTCCGCAAAAGTCCTCGAGACCTTTACAGACAAGCTTTATTATATCGATGGTGATTATGATGATGACAGCTTTTACGAGCGTATAAAGCAGCGCCTGACCGAGCTTGACAAAAAGCATAATGTCTACGAAAGTCTTGTTTATTACTTGGCCGTCCCGCCGTTTCTTTATAACACAATAGTCCAGCAACTTGGCTCAGCAGGACTCGCCTGTCCAGAAAAGCTCGGCTCAAAAAAGAATATCCGCCTCGTCGTTGAAAAACCCTTCGGAAAAGACCTGCAAACTGCTGTCGAATTAAATAATCAGCTAAGTCACTGCTTTAATGAATCGCAGATTTATCGTATCGACCATTACCTTGGCAAGGAAACCGTCCAGAATATTCTGATGTTTCGTTTTGCAAACGCTATTTTTGAGCCGGTCTGGAACCGAAATTACATCGACAGTGTACAAATCACTATAGCTGAGACTGTAGGTGTCGAACACCGTGCTGGTTATTATGATAGCGCCGGTGCCCTTCGCGATATTTTTCAAAACCATATGCTTCAAATGCTCGCTTTGGTCGCTATGGAGGCGCCCATATCTTTCGAGGCAGACCACATTCGTGATGAAAAGGTAAAACTCCTGCGCTCAGTGCGACCTTTTAACCTCAAACGCCTCGACGATTTTTTGGTCTGTGGTCAGTACGACCCCGGCTCAATAAACGATAAAGTCGTTAAGGCCTATCTCGAAGAGGAAGGTGTCGACAAAAATTCAAAAACAGAAACCTTTGTAGCTGCTAAACTTTTTATCGATAACTGGCGGTGGCAGGGTGTCCCCTTTTATCTGCGTACAGGCAAAAGACTCGCCGCAAAGGATACCGAAATCGCAATTACCTTTAAGAATGTCCCGTTTTCTATGTTCGCCTCAGCTGGCCTTGATGAACTCCCCCCCAATGTCCTTGTTCTGCAGATTCAGCCGGAAGAGGGTATTACACTTAGCTTCCAGGCAAAACGCCCAGGCTCGAAAATCTGTATGAGCACACTCAATATGAATTTTAACTATAAAAGCGTCTTTCTCGTCGATATGCCGGAGGCCTATCAGAGACTGCTTCTCGACTGTATGGTCGCAGACCAAACCCTCTTTGCAAGGTACGATGGCGTCGAAACTTCCTGGCGATTATTAACTCCTGTTCTCCAGGCCTGGGAAAAGGACCAGTCCACTCCGTTTAAATATCCTGCCGGTAGCCAAAGCTTCCCCAAGGCTGATAAGCTCATCGAGAAAGATAACAGAAAATGGCGCAAACTCGCCCAGGATTAGGCGATCTGCTTGTTAGGGGAAAAGCTATGAACATTTTTGATTTCGCAATGGAAAAAGAAAAATATAGCGAGGATTATTACCGTCGGCTGGCTGGTAAAATAGAAAATATTGGCCTCAAAAATATTTTCACTATGCTTGCTGATGAAGAGGCAAAGCATTACACGATTGTTGCGAATATGAAAGAAAATATTAATCCAGAGCTGGCTAAGACAACAATCCTCTCGGATGCAAAAGAAATCTTTGTGAAAATGAGGGATGTGGCAGAAAAGTTCGATTTCAATATCAGCCAGGTCGAACTTTATAACAAGGCAAAAGATATCGAAGTTCAGTCCAGAAAATTTTATCTCGAAAAAAAAGAGCAAGTCGAGAACGCTTCCCAGAAGGAAATTTTCCAGAAATTAGCCGACCAGGAGCAGAAACATTTTGTTCTATTGGAAAACATCGTTGATTTTGTATCCAGACCACAGACCTGGCTCGAAAATGCCGAGTGGCACCATTTGGACGAATATTAATTAATTTGATAAATTTTAAAACCAGTCCTTCGTGACTAAAAAACACGCAAAAATAAAAAATGTGCTGGAGAAGCTGTACCACAAATACAGCCGCCCCTGCTTTATAGAGCCCGACCCTTTGCAGTTTGTATATCAATATTCCAAACCGCAGGATATGGAAATAGCCGCTTTTTTCGCATCCGAGCTTGCTTATGGCAGAGTGCTGCACATCCAAAAAAGCCTTACCCTCCTCTTTGTCTGTATGGGCGATAGCCCTTTTGAATTTGTAAAAAACTTTGATAACCAAAAAAGAAAAAAGCTGCGCAATTTTAAGCATCGATTTACAACCGGCGATTGCCTGTCGGATTTAATGGAGCTCTTAAGCGATGTTCTTGACCGATATGGCAGTATCGAAAAATTCTTCATTCAAGGCTTAAATGCGGATGACGAAAATATCATCCCTGCCTTGGAAACGTTTTGCGATTCCCTTTTGACTATGTATGCCAAAACCCATAATGGTCGTATCGCAAACGGCTTAGGCTATTTGCTGCCGAAACCATCCTCAGGCAGCGCCTGTAAGAGACTGAATCTCTTCTTGCGATGGATGGTACGCGATGATGAAATCGATACAGGCCTCTGGAAATCGATTGCTCAAGCAAAGCTCATTGTACCGCTCGACGTGCATATGGGCAGATTATGCAGGATTTTGAAACTTTACGAACAGAAAACGCCTTCGCTGGCTGCTGCTGTAAAAATCACAAAAAGTTTCGCTAAAATCCAGCCGGCTGACCCCGTCAAGTATGATTTTGCTTTGAGCCGAATTGGTATACGAGACAACTGCAACGCCCAATACCGCAGCACTTGCCGCCTTTGTGAATTGTACAGCTTCTGTTTCAGAAGCTGATTAAAAATAGCAATAAAAAACAGTTATGTCCGCTGCTAAAGAAAAAATAAAAGTGTTGTTTCTTTGTACAGGTAATGCCTGCCGAAGCCAGATTGCAGAAGGCTGGGCCAGACACTTAAAGCCCGATTGCTTAGAGGCATTCTCAGCTGGTGTAAATCCGGGCTCTTTAAATCAAACCGCTGTAGAGGTAATGGCAGAGGCCGGTGTTGATATTTCAAACCACAGGCCAAAGCATATTGATGACCTTGTTGGTGTCGATTTCGATTATGTCATTACGCTTTGTGATAATGCCAACCAGAATTGCCCCGTCTTCCCAGCCAATGTAAAGCACATTCACAAACCTTTCTATGACCCTACTTTTATGCAGGTAGCACCGCAGGAAATTATGGCCGCGTTCAGAAAATTACGCGGCCAGATAAAAGATTTTGTCGAAAAAATGCCCGAAGTCCTTGAAACAGAAAGCACAAAACAAAAATGAACTCAGAGCAGCTTGAAAAATATACCTCTGCAATAACCCTTTCCGATATGGAAATCTTCGTCTTTCCAGAGCTGATGTTAAGCCTCGTCCTCGCCAATATTATGAGCCCCATTATCTGGCAGTGGCGAAACCTCGACTGCTTCGAAAAACTAAAGCAAAAAAACAGCTACAGAAAGCTCATGCGCCTAAGACAATTCATAATAGATGAATTCGAGTTCAATCTCGACCTCGAAACCTGGGGCCTTACCAGCAGAACCAAAGAGCTTAAGCGCTTTGAAAGGTTCGTATCACCAGAAGCAATTGCAAAAAGCAACGCACTATTTGGATATCATGGTGACAAATATTATTTCGATGTCGATATTCGAAAGCATTTCGGCCTCGATAAATACAATAGTGACATCATCCCCTACTGGAAAACCGAAACCATCGAAGCCATGAACGCCTTTCGTCTCAAACCAGGCTACAATATCGCCGCCGGTGAATGCGTCTCACTCGCCACTCTATACGTCGCCGCAGCGTTCATCGTATGCCAAATACCTCTCGAAGACATCTTCATGCTCCTTACACCGTTGCACTCCCAAAATTTCATCGATATAAAAGATGGAGTACTGACCAACAACAGAAGACTCATCACCAAAGCAATGTGGTTCAATGGCACCCCTATCTCTAACAAAGCCCAGCGGGCCCTGCGAAATGAAAACGTCACTATCGTCGCCCATCTATCAGGCTATATACATTGTATATATGACACTGCAACCATTGATAAATTCTCCTACGAGTATTTCATCGACAAACTCAATTCATATTTATCAACACCGTTGTCGCTGCAGGTCTTTGCGAGCTTCCTCCGCTCAAATAGAGACTATCAAAAGTTCTTTCAGGTCTGTCGCGAATGTCACGGCCAGCCAAAATTCTTAAAGGCCGAAGTCCTCTTCCATTATGAGCACAACAGCAATTTCAGAATCGCCGACACAACCTTCGAAAAATTACTTGCCGAAGTCTCTGATGAGGATTTCGTCCCCTATGAACTGCCAGGAAGAATTAGATGTGACCTCCTCGATGAGCTTTTACAAAAGCATAAACCCAACCTTAAAAAACCTCAGCATAAAACTATCCTTACAGAATTCTTCGAACCTGTTATCCCTGATGCGAATCGCTTCGTTGACGAACTGGCCGATTTTATCTACATTCAAGCAAATTTGCCCTCTTCGAAAAAAAATTTCACTCCCACCGAACCTATTAAAATATCCCCTGCCCAAACCAGGCAGCAAATCATCGAATATCTCCAGAAAATCCGTTCTGCAAATACCACCGCAGACCTCGCCTTTTATTCTTTCCGGGATATGCAAACCTGCGATTGGGCTCCCTTTATAAAAGCAGCCATCGAACGTAATCCCGTTTCAATCCAGATGACAAACTCTTTCTCTGTCGAAGAAGCTTACAATTGGCTCCGGCAATTGCAAAACTCCTCGATTTATGATGGCAGGCGCCTCGCTCAGCCCGATGAAGTAGCAAATTACAAAACCGGCGACGGCCTCGAAAAAGCCTTCCTCCTCGCTAACATAATCCGCCAAAGATACCCCGAACAAGACATAAAAATAACGGTAGATAATAGTGATGTCGTATTAGAAGAAAAAACACAATACCCCTTTATATCTGACAAGGAATTCAAAAAACAGATTGACATCAATGCTCAAAGTAAAACTTACTCCGATTGAACAAAACCAGTTTAAGGATTATTTATGTTCAGATGCCCGGGACAAGACCAAAGGTTTTGGAAACCCGATGACATCTTTGAGGTGAAATGCCCCCACTGTGGCCAGCCCATAGAATTTTTCAAGGATGAGCCGAAGCTCAAGTGCAGAAAGTGCGGACAGCTCGTTATCAACCCAAAAATTGACCTCGGCTGTGCACAGTGGTGCCAGTACGCTCAGCAGTGCCTCGGTGTCGCAAATTTAAAGGACCTGAACATCATTCGTGACAAGCTCATAGACGAAATGAAAAAAGTATTTGGCTCTGATATCAAGCGAATCAACCATGCACTAACTGTCCTTGACTATGCAGAAAAAATTCAAATCGTCGAAGGTGGTAACCCCCTCATCGTCAAGGCTGCCGCAATCTTGCACGACATCGGTATCCACGCCACAGAAAATAAACACGGCTCGTCCTCTGGCAAGTACCAGGAAATTGAAGGCCCGCCAATCGCCAGAGCCATCTTGCAAAATTGTGATTTGAGTGATGAAACGACCGACCATATTTGCAAAATCATTGCAAAGCATCACAGTGCAAAAGACATTGATACAATCGAATTCAGAATTGTCTGGGACGCCGACTCACTCGTTAATATCCCCGAAGATTTCGCCGACGCCGGCAAAGAAAAGCTCCAGCAGATTATCGATAAGACATTTAAAACCTGTAAGGGTCGTCAAATAGCTGTAGAATCGTTTGTAAAAACCAAAACCAGTTAATAAGTGAAAGGGGCAAATTATGTTTTGCTATCAGTGTGAACAGACAGCAAAAGGTACTGCCTGTACCAAAGTAGGCGTCTGCGGCAAGGACGAAGACATTCAAAGCCTCCAGGACATCCTTATCTTTGGCCTGAAAGGTATAGCTGCCTATGCCTATCACGCCCGCCAGCTTGGACAACGTGATGAGCAGGTCGACGCCTTTATGCATGAGGCCTTGTTCGCAACCTTGACAAACGTCGATTTCGATTTGGACCGTTACCTCCAGCTTGTGCTGAAAGCAGGCCAGATGAACCTTCGCACAATGGAAATGCTGAATAACGCTCACACCTCAAAATTTGGTAATCCCACACCGGTAAAAGTGCCAAGAGGCACAAAGGCAGGCCCCGGAATCGTCGTCACAGGCCATGACTTGCTCGACCTTCATGAGCTCTTGAAACAGACCGAAGGCAAAGGTGTTAACGTTTACACACATGGCGAGATGCTCCCGGCCCACGGCTATCCCGAGCTTAGAAAGTTCAAACACCTCGTTGGTAATTACGGCACTGCCTGGCAGAATCAGAAAAAAGAGTTCGATGATTTTACAGGTGCCATTTTAGTGACAACTAATTGCGTTATGCTCCCGAAAGACTCCTACAAAGACAGAATGTTTACCTGTGGCATAGCTGGTGTAGCAGGCGTAAAGCACATCGAAAATAGAGACTTCAGCCAGGTGATTGACAAGGCCATATCACAGCCCCCGCTTCACGATAATCAGCAGGGGACTCTCAGTACTGGCTTTCATTATACAGCTGTCCTGGGTTTGGCAGATAAAATCATCGAGGCCGTAAAAACCGGCAAAATTCGTCATTTCTTCTTTATCGGCGGCTGTGACGGCGCAAAGCCTGGACGAAATTATTATACCGAGTTTGCAGAAAAAGTTCCGGATGACTGTGTCATCTTAACCGCTGCCTGCGGAAAATATCGATTAAATGACCGCGACTACGGCGACATCGATGGCATCCCGCGACTGATTGATACAGGCCAGTGCAATGATTGCTATAGCACAATTAAAATCGCGATTGCCCTCGCCGATGCCTTCAACTGTTCTGTCAACGAGCTGCCGCTTTCGCTTATAGTATCTTGGTACGAGCAAAAGGCAGTAGCGATTCTGCTGACTTTGCTGCATTTGGGAATAAAGAACATAAAGCTTGGCCCCACCCTGCCGGCATTTATCAGTCCGAACGTCTTAAATGTGCTTGTCGAGAAATTCAATATCGCCCCCATTGGCAATGTCGATGAGGATTTGGCCGAAATCCTAAAGTAATTGATGAAAGACTATACGTATGGTTATCCGAAATATCGTAAAAATAGATGAAGAAAAGTGTAACGGCTGTGGCCAGTGTGTCGATGCCTGCGCCGAAGGCGCCATAAAATTAGTCAATGGCAAGGCAAAGCTCGTAAGTGAAACTTACTGCGATGGCCTCGGTGCCTGCATAGGACAATGCCCCGAGGATGCCATAACCATTGAAAAAAGAGAGGCTGATGAATTCGATGAAAAAGCAACTAAAAAGCACCTCGCCGAAATGCACCATAATAAAGACCACGCTGATTTTGTCTGCCTAGGGATGATAGCCAAAAATCTAAGAAAAAAAGGCAAAAAAACTAAATCTAAAACAGCAGCAGTTCCATCACAACTGACCCACTGGCCCGTCCAGCTGAAACTGGTCTCGCCGAATGCACCTTATTTCGCCAATGCCGATTTGCTGCTCGTTGCCGATTGTGTACCCTTTGCTATGGGTGATTTTCACAACCGCTTCTTGAAAGACCGCAGTATTGTTGTCGGCTGCCCAAAACTCGATGACCCAGACTTCTACACTGAAAAACTCGCAGCAATACTAAAAGAAAATAAAATAAATTCCCTGACCGTAATTCATATGGAAGTGCCCTGCTGCTTTGGCTTGACCCACATCGCTCGCCAAGCCATTGCCCAAAGCGGCACAAAGCTCGCCTTTGTTGATGTTACTGTCAGCTTGCAGGGTGCTGTCACAAAGGCTGAAAAAATAGAAACCTGACAGCCGATAAAAAAATAGATGCATAATGGCTGATTTTGTCGAATCTATATTCGTGGATTTCTGGGCCACAGTAGCCGAGATGTCGCCCTACCTGTTATTCGGCTTCTTCGTCGCCGGTCTCCTTTCGGTACTCATATCGCAGCGCTTCGTGGAAACGCATCTCGGCGGCAGGGGAATCTGGCCCTTGTTAAAGGCATCGGCCTTCGGAGTCCCATTGCCTTTGTGCTCCTGCGGCGTTATCCCGGTATCAATGTCACTGCACAAACATGGTGCAAGCAAAGGTTCGACCATCGCATTCTTGCTCTCTACCCCTCAAACCGGCGTTGACAGTATCTTTGTAACTTTAAGTCTTCTCGGCCCCATCTTTGCCGTCTTTAGACCATTAGCAGCGCTCGTAACCGGTGTCGTCGGTGGAACTTTAGTGGATGTATTTGAAAAAACCGCAAAAGACAGTACCCAACCAACGCAGAAATGTGAAGATGAGTGCTGCAGCACCGAAAAGCATAATAAAAAAATCGCTAGAGGATTAAAATATGGCTTCGTCACCCTGCCGCGCGATATTGGAAAAGCAATGCTTGCAGGTCTCGTTGTTGCTGCCTTCATTTCTGCTCTTGTGCCTGATGGCTACTTCGCTGATAAACTCGGAATCGGCATCCTCCCAATGGTTGTGATGATGTTCTTGGGAATCCCCGTTTACGTCTGCGCTACTGCCTCAGTACCCGTTGCCGCCGCCCTTATATTAAAAGGCCTGACTCCCGGCGCAGCTCTGGTCTTTCTTATGACAGGCCCTGCCACCAACGCCGCATCCTTCGTAACCATCTGGAAAATCCTCGGTAGAAAAACTGCCATAACCTATCTCGCCACCGTAGCGGCCTGTGCCCTCCTGGGCGGCATCCTTCTCGACTATATCGCTGCAGGCCTCGACTTCGAGATAATCACTCGTCCCCACTGGATGCTCCCTCAAGCCGTCAAATACGCCTCCGCCGTTACTCTCCTGACTATCCTCGCCTTCGCAATCCTAAAAAAACCCACAACCTCAACTTCTATTGCTTGAATATCTTGCCCAAAACTCGTTGAAATCTCCCCGCATAAATCTACAATATAATAGCTGAGTTTACTTAAGGCTTAGTTAAGCCACAAGGGCAGACAATAATGGAGCTCAAGCAGAAAATTATAAGCTTTCCTCTCAAGCACTACAAATTAGTCACAGTTGTAATGGTCATCTTCACGTTGACCCTCGGTGCCTTAATACCTCTTATAAAAGTCGACACCGACCCCGAAAACATGCTCTCAGAAACTGAAGCTGCTAGACTCTTCCATAATCAGACCAAAAAGCAGTTCGCATTAAACGACATTGTTGTTGTAGGTATTATTAATGATAAAGACCCACATGGCGTTTTTAATCCCTCCTCCTTAGCTAAAATCTATGAGCTGACCGAATTTGCAAAAACTCTTCGCTGGCCTGATGAAAAAAAACCGAGCCGGCAAATCGGCGTCGTTGAAGTCGACCTCCTCGCTCCCTCCACCGTTGACCACATCGGACAAGGTGGCCCCGGCGAGGTAAAGTTCGAATGGCTCATGCATAAACCCCCTGCTACAACCACCGAAGCCATACAAATTAGAGACAAGGCTATGTCCAATCCTCTCCTAAAGGGGACACTTATCTCTGAAAACGGTAAAGCAATATGCCTGTACTTGCCCCTGACCAGCAAAGATTTAAGCCACAGGGTCTATAAACAGCTAAAAAACAAAATTGCTACATTTACCGGCGATGAAAAATACCACATCACCGGCCTGCCCGTCGCCGAAGATACCTTCGGCTATGAAATGTTTATCCAGATGGCAATCTCCGCACCACTGGCAATGCTAACCATCTTTGTGCTGATGTTCATATTTTTCCGAAAGCTGACTCTCATTATCTCACCCATGATAGTGGCAATGGTTTCAGTAATCTCAACAATGGGCCTTTTAATCGGCCTCGGCTACCCCGTACACATTATGAGTTCGATGATTCCCATCTTCCTTATGCCCATCGCCGTCGTCGATTCCGTCCACATCCTCTCCGAATTCTTCGACCTCTACACAAAGGAAAAAGGCCGCCGACAGACAATAACCGAGGTAATGGACTCCCTCTTTGTCCCCATGCTCTATACCTCACTCACATCAGCCGCCGGCTTCGCTTCTCTCGCCCTGACACCCATCCCGCCCGTACAGGTCTTCGGCGTCTTCGTCGCAATCGGTATTATGCTCGCCTGGCTCTGCACCGTAACCTTCATCCCCGCATATACTATGTTCCTCAAAGAATCCTCACTCGCTGATTTCGGCCTAAAAGCCGCCCACCGGCAAAGGAAAACCCCACTCACGAAACTGCTGCGCTCCGGCGGCCTGTTCACGTACAATAAGGCAAAACCTCTCCTGGCTGTTTTCGGAATAATCATAGTAGTTGCCGTTTACGGCATCTCCCGTATCGAAATTAACGACAATCCCGTAAAGTGGTTCGCCAAAAAACACCCAATCCGCCGCGCCGACATCGAGCTGAACAAACACTTCGGCGGAACATATATGGCCTACCTCGTCCTCGATTCCGCACAGCAAAAATCCATTTCATATAAATACATAAACGAGCTCCGCAATCGCCTCCTGAATAAAACCATCGAGCTCAAAGGGCAGTTCCCGTTGTCCTCCGACTCCATCCTCGAACTTGAAAACAGAATCCCTGAATTGTCTGAGCCCGCAAAAGCTAAACAAGATCTGCTGACAGCATTGGCCGCCTTCGCCGAAGAAAAAATTACGACCGCCGAAGACAGAGACATCGATGCATGGTATGAGCTGGTTGACTTCTGCGAACTCGAAAAAGAAGGCCTCAAAATCTTCAAACAGCCTGATGTGCTTCGGTATATCGGCCGGCTGCAGCAACATCTGAAAAAATCCGGCCTCGTTGGAAAATCCTCCTCCGTAGCAGACGTCGTCAAAAAAGTCCATCAGGAGCTCATCGACGGAAAACACCAAAGTTATATCATCCCCGACTCATCCGCCGCCGTCGCCCAGTGCCTCCTGCAGTTCCAGAGCAGTCACAACCCGGATGACCTCTGGCACCTCGTCACAGTCGATTATAATAGTGCAAACATCTGGCTCCAGCTAACCTCAGGCGACAACAAAGATATGCAAAAGGTCGTCGATGAAGTGGCTCGATTTTTCAAAACCAATCCTCCTCCAGTCCCGTTCGAGTACAATTGGGCAGGTCTTACTTTCATAAACACCATCTGGCAGGATAAAATGGTCGCCGGTATGCTCCATGCCTTTCTCGGCAGTTTCCTCATCGTCTTTATTATGATGGCAATTCTTTTTCGCTCCCCCCTATGGGCTATCGTATGTATGGTGCCTTTGACAATTACCATCGTTGTCATCTACGGCATAATTGGTCTTGTCGGCAAGGATTACGATATGCCTGTTGCAGTGCTCACCGCCCTAACACTCGGAATGGCCGTCGATTTTGCCATCCATTTCCTCCAGCGCGCAAGAGTAGCTTTTGCTCTAACCGCCTCCTGGAAAGCTGCAGCCGCGGATATGTTCGGCGAACCCGCAAGAGCAATTAGTAGAAACGTCCTTGTTATTGCTATCGGCTTCCTGCCCCTGCTCGCAGCGCCACTGATACCTTACAAAACCGTTGGAATCTTCCTCTGCGCAATAATGGCCTTCTCCGGCGTTGTTACATTGTTGGCATTGCCCGCCATCTTAAAACTTGCTGAAAAAAGATTGTTTAAATCTGCCGTCCAGCCGCAGACCCCAGCCTGCAATTGCGGCTTCTGCTTAATTATCTCACTCGCAACCGTATTGCTCATCGCCGTAAATGCACACCAGTATGCCGTCATCGGCTGGAGCAAACTCGCCTTCTTTAGTATAATAGCTATACCTGTAATGGCCCTCATCTGCGGAATAATGTCACGAAGACAAAAATGTAAAATGCTCGAAAAAAATAAATCAGGTTAAAAAGGTGCGATTATGAGATTAGTATATACAGCAACTTTCATCTTTGTTTTCTCATTGCTGCTCTTCGCCGCTGTTGAAACGAATTTAGCTGAACCAAACCAACCGACCAAAACCGAACAACCCGAAGAAGAAGCCCCCGACGTTGATACCATAGTCACCAAGGCTAACTTCGTCGCCTACTACCAGGCCAACGACGGCAAGGCAAAAGTCAATATGACTATAACAAACAGGCAGGGACAAAAAAGACATCGCGAATTCATCATCCTCAGAAAGGATATCGAAGATGGCGGCGACCAAAAATACTATGTTTATTTTCTAAAGCCGGCCGACGTCCGCAAAATGGTCTATATAGTTCATAAACATACCGACAAAGACGATGACAGATGGCTCTATCTGCCGGGACTTGACCTTGTAAAGCGAATCGCCGCCTCCGACAAACGTACCAGCTTCGTCGGTTCTGGCTTCTTATACGAGGATATCTCAGGCCGTAGCCTACACGAGGATACTCACGAACTTATAGAAACCACAGAAAAGTTGTTCATAGTCAAAAATGTCCCCAAACAACCCGATACCGTCGAGTTTAGCTACTACAACGTCTCAATAGACCACGAAAATTTCGTCCCCGTCAAAATGGAATATTACGATAAGCAAAATAATCTCTACCGCATTATCGAATCTGTGGAAATTGACCAAATCCAGGGCTTTCCAACGGTCCTTAAAGCAGTCGTTTCGAACCTCAAAACAGGCAGTAAAACTGAAATGCAGTTCACTGGCGTCAAATACGATATCGCCCTTAAGGATATATTCACAGAACGGTACCTCCGCAGACCACCTCGAGAGGCAATCAGATGATGCATTCAAAAACGATAACCATACTTGTTACAATCGGCCTTGCTGCTGCGTTTTCTTTTTCACCGCTCGCCAAAGCCAATGACCAAAATGACACCGACCAATTCTTTAAACTCCCGCCGATAGAAGTCCACGGCTTTTACGAACTAAGAGCAGGCTACCGAACAAGAAAAGATAAATACCAAAAAGATATGTCCCTTATGGAATCCCGCCTACAGCTCGACCTCGCCTCCTACCTCGATTGGGCCGACCTGAAGTGCAAAGCCGATATCTTTGGCGATCTTGTTACTGAACAAGCCGACTTCGACCTCCGAGAAGCATACATCTTCACAATGCCCGTTGGTTTTATTGATGTAAAACTCGGCCGACAAATCCTCACCTGGGGTACAGGTGACCTCGTCTTTATCAATGACTTGTTCCCAAAGGACTGGCAGTCTTTCTTTATAGGCCGTGACCCCGAATATCTAAAAGCCCCCTCCGATGCTATCAAGGCAAGTCTATTTACCAAAGCCTTCAATCTCGACATCGTTTACACCCCCCGGTTCGACCACGACCGCTTCATATCAGGCCGCCGTATCTCATACTTCAATTCAAACCTGAACCGTCTGGCTGGCCGCGATGCAATCCAGCACACAGACAAGCCCAATTCTTGGTTCCGCGATGATGAGCTCGCCCTCAGACTATACAAAAATATCAATAATTACGAGCTTGCCTTCTATGGCTATCGAGGCTATTGGAAAAGCCCCGCAGGCCAGACCACAAACGCTGCCCAGGCAATCTTCCCCGACCTGAACGTCTACGGCGCAAGCATCCGAGGCGGCCTCGCCAAAGGTATCGGCAACCTCGAATTAGGCTATTACGAATCAGATGACGACCAGGGTGGTAAAGACGGCAATATCTTCAATTCCGAGCTGCGTTTCTTAGCTGGCTACACACAGCAAATCGGAAAAGACTTTACCGCTTCCGTCCAGTACTATCTTGAACGAATGCTCGATTACAGCCGGCACAAAGATAGCTCCCCCTTCGGCCTCGCACGCGATGAAAACCGGCACCTCTTGACCTTACGCCTGACAAAGCTCCTGATGAATCAGAACCTTCGCTGCTCACTCTTTACCTACTTTTCCCCCTCGGATAAAGATGCTTACTTTCGCCCGAACGTAAATTACAAGGTAACCGACAACTTAGCCGTCGAACTCGGCGCCAATATTTTCTTTGGCGATTACGAAAACACCTTCTTCGGCCAGTTCCAAAACAACACCAATATCTACACCGCCCTCCGCTACACCTTCTAACCCCCCGTACATTTCAAACAGCGATGTTTAACTAACGCCTGTCGTGCGGAACGATAACATTTGCGCTGTCAACCGTAACGTTATTTGAATCGTCAACCGCCTGATACG
>Ga0114922_10001331_pt1 | contig 23591 bp, 13 predicted proteins | sample AartaG_FD_100975 | JGI IMG/M metagenome (GOLD analysis project Ga0114922, IMG submission 100975) | Deep subsurface microbial communities from Aarhus Bay to uncover new lineages of life (NeLLi) - Aarhus_00045 metaG | ecosystem: Environmental > Aquatic > Marine > Oceanic > Sediment | place... | reverse complement strand
CTTGGGTCGATGGGTAAACCACCGTACGAGTCCCAATCGGGCCCAAATTGCAGTAGCTTCTCCAGTGACTGTATCGTCGGCTCGACCCACGCAGGCGGATCTTCAACGATCTCACCCACCAATTCTCCTCCATCGAACGGGAGCCGGAACTCACGCCGACCGGCTGTACCCCCGGTGAGGGTCGCTTGAGGTGGCAGGGTACTCGTGGTATTCGAGGGCCGCCAGTCCTGGTCAGTGAGGCGGTCTCTCACTTCTGGTTCGTCAATACTGAGCGTCATTTCTTTCCACCCCACAGCTTGTGCATTTTTCGCGTCGTTATCGACACAAACCCACGAACGATCCACTTACGACCTAGGTCCAGAAAGCCCAAGACGCCGTCAATCCCATCGCCGCACGGAGCGCCACGGGCGGTGAGGGTCATAATGAAGAGAGGGTGCTTGTCATTGCTGCGGAAGCCCGAGCGGATTTCAATATGGAGGCGACCAATTGGCTTCCCGGCTTGATCTTCATCGGGTATCAAAAACCGCAGCCGCAACCTGGCGTCTTCCGGAATGTCGAGAAAACTATCGCTGAATGAGCGCTGGAAAACCGTAATGACCTCGCCGAGATCGCCGTGCTCTTGCCAGCCCTGGCCCGCCGGGATATGGTTCACGTACGTGACCTCGCACTGATTCGGCTTCAGGTCTCCGAGTTGCTCACGTTGGAGGAAGGCTTGGAACCGCTTCAGGTCGCGCTGAAAGGTGGGCCGAACGTGGTCCTCATAGCGCGGGTACGTGCTTTTATCCCCAACCTTGCGCCAGTTGCGCACGAAGCGATCTTGCTGGATTTGAATGAGTTCTGTGCCATCCTTATTGAGAAACCAACATCGTGGCGTCGGAGGACGTCTCAGCATCTCAACACGTACGGCGCCCTCTTGTGTCGGTCGCACGCCGAATCGCTCGATCACCGGCTCAAGCGGCGGATGTTCTTCTGTGGCCGGAAACTCCTTTCGAAACTCCTGCCACAGCAGGCCAAGTTGCGGCGTGCGCAGGGCGCTAAGCGCATCAAATTGGACCGACAGGGCCACTTCAATAACTGGTGGGTCGGTGAAGTCCGGCAGGGGTATCTCCATATCGTTCACAGGCATGGCCTTGCCCTTTCCTTCAGCTTGACCCATGAAAAGAAACATACGTCTTTGTGTTTATTATAGCACGAAAAGTCGCGTTTGCCAAGTATTTCTTTGGTTTGCGATACACGCCAGCCATGAGTCAATTCACTCACACCTTGCGTTCAGATGGTTCCGCACCAATATCATATCCTGAAAATGGGGACGGCCCCGTTTTCATGCCCTTGCTCTTGGTCCGGGAAGAACATGTCCGGTGCATTGCTGCCTCGCTGAGTTACCTTGTGTGTTGTGCCGCGTATGGCCATTTGCGCGGGGCGTTTAAAAACGGGGCCTGTCCCCATTTATTATTTATTAAAACGGGGCCTGTCCCCATTTATTAAAACGGGGCCTGTCCCCATTTATTCCCATTTATTCCCATTTGTCCTCCCATTCATTTGTCCTCCCATTTGTCTGTCCCCATTTGTCCTGTCCCCATTTGTCCCCATTTGTCCCTGGCACAGGCCGGCCCACTTCATCGTTTGGGTGGATGGAATTTTCGTGAGGCACAAACGGTTGCGCCTACGGCGTTGACGCCTCGTTCACAAGAACGGTACGTACCGTTTTTAGCTGCGCGTACCACGTGTTTATGCGGCTTCTTGCGACGGAATAAACCTCCTTGCAATTCGCCACGGTTTTGTCATAATCTAAGCACGTAAATGTTTCTTGGAATTTGGCTGCGCCTCAGGCATCTGAAAAGCGATTTCTTATCAGACAGATAATACTGGTAACCACAGATGAACATAGATGAACACAAATGCAGGCCGGACAAGAAGCACAACCTTTGTTTTGATGGACCGATCAACAATCTTCAGGTGGCACCTGCTATAGGGAACGGTGATGTGGGGGCTCTGGTCCAGGTGTTTCAGAACGAGTTTCGTCTTCACCTGGGCAAGAACGACGTCTGGGACTCTCGCTTTGATCATGTCGCCAAAGAGTGGGTTGTTACTCAGGACGACCTGATCGAGATGTCGGAGAAATACGGATTTCGTCTTGAGGGAGGCGCGTACGACGGTAAGCCGACCTTCGACAAAAAACCGCCCAAAAGACTGCGCTACATTCGACGCGGTCCGGGCTGGGATGAACAAACGTTTCCTTGCCCAAAACCGGCCGGGCTGGTGCGTGTCTTTCATGCTGGCGGCAATTCAACAAAGATTAGGACGGAAGTTGATGTCAGTAACGGAGTGGTGACGTCACGTTTCGCCACGGAGTCCGGTGAGGACGCGCTGACCGTGGAGGCCTTCGTTGACAAGAACAAGAACGCCATCAGGGTCCGGGTGCGACAGGAAGGGGGCGGCGGTCCGGTCCGGCTGTGTATAGAGAAGAAGCCCGACAGCATCGATGCCACGATTCCGGCGCCAAGAGCCGCAAGTTTGGGTGACTATGAGGGACTCGTCAGTCAGACGATTCCTGCCGGCTACGGCGCCGAGGAGTTTTCATGGGCGTTGGCAGCGTCCTTCCCGAAGCCGGCAAAGCGACGGACGGTCGAACCCGTCGAGCAGCATGCGTATCGGATCTATCAGATCTGCCAGTTGCAAGATGGGGCGGAGCTTGAATTCATGATCGGCGTGGCTACTGATCGCGACGGCAGCGGGCCCTGCGCGGACAGAGCACGAGCCCTGTCCGGTGAAGCCAGGGCCAGCCACTACGATCGTGCCCGCAAAGCAAACGACAAGGCATGGGCCAAATTCTGGGATCGGTCCGGAGTCGAACTTGGAGACGAACAGCTCGAAGCTACCTGGTATCGAAATCTCTTCGCTCTTGCTTGCCAGATCCGGCCGGGGGCCATGGCGCCCGGATTGGCCGGCAACACTGTGCCGTGGGAGAAGTCGGAATGGCATGGCTCGTTCACGGTCAATATGAACGTCCAGAAGATCTTCCTGTCATCGCTGCCAACCAATCATCCGGAATGGATCGATTGCTACGCCGACTGGCTTGAGCACATGCTGCCGGGATTCCGGCACCTCGCCGAGATCACCTTCGGGATCAAAGGCATCCATTCTTCTCATATGATCTTCCCTTACATGAAGCCTGAACGGCAGGCGCAGTCTGCACAATGCGGCAGGGCAGTAGGAATGACCGGTTGGCTCGCCCAGCCGATGATGTGGCGCTGGGAATACATGCGCGACAAGAAGTTTCTGAAAGAACGAGCCTATCCCTACCTCAAGGAGGCGGCCTGCTTCTACTGGCGCTATCTCAAGAAGTACCTGGCCAGTAACGGTGATATGAGGCCAACGCTAAATCTGGAGGGGCCACCGTGGAGCAAAGACTTTGAACGCAATAGGGATTCCTCTGTCGAGCTCATCCTCTTCCGTCAGACGTTTTCCTACGCAATAGAGGCCTCCGAAATCCTACAGGTTGACAAGACGTGGAGAAAGAAATGGACATGGGGCCTATCCAAAGTACGGCCGGTGAAGCTTGATAGGATGGATGATGGCAGGTGGTGGCGGAGGGCCCACAAGAACGACGTACCACCTGATGATCCCGAGATCAGAGAGCTGACCGAAGTCATGCATGCTCAGGCCGTTGGAGCAGCGTGGACCGTCTTCCCGGGCGAGTACGTTGAGGGTGACGAAGAAGACGGCATTGCTCCCGCGCTTCGGCAGATAATGAAAGACAGCCGATGGGACACAGATTGGTGGCTGCGCCACGTGAGTCTGTGGACGTGTGCACTTCCTGCGTTGCGTATGCGCCTGCCGGAAGCGTTTAGAGTCGCAAGAGAGATCATCCTTGCAGCCCGTTTTCCTGAAGGCCACGCTCACGGCTGGGGCCAGTGCCCCGATAGCTGGCGGATTCCTGAAGATAACTATCTGGGCGTGACGGGCACGACCGAAATGTTGCTCCAGAGCCAGGGCAACGTGATGAGACTCTTTCCCTGCTGGCCTCGTGAGATTCCGGCGGCGTTCAGAGGGCTCCCTGCACGGGGCGGATTTATAGTCGCCGCGGAATGGAATCCCAAAAGAGGCCTGGCCGCCAAGGTCGACAGCCTTGCAGGAGAGGAATGCCGTGTGCGATGGCCGGGCGAGTTGAGTGTAACGTGCGATGGCAAGAACATTGCCACAAGACGAGAGGGGCGGGACGTTGTCTTTGCGACCAGGAGAGGCGCGTCATTCGTTCTTAGCGGGGAATAGACGGGTTTTCGGAAAATGGGAAAATGGGGAAAATGGGGACGGAAAATGGGGACAGGCCCCATTTTCCAGGAAAATGGGGACAGGCCCCATTTTCCATGTCCTCAACCGTGGGCCTGCTGGAGTACGCAGTCCGGTGGACGCACTGGCTCTGGGAGAGTCTTATGCCGATCCGCATAACGCGTGATGATAAGGACGGGTGTGGGCCGCAATAGGCGGCCATTCAGGCAGTCAGGCCGAGTTCTCCCCGGATTCCCGGGGCGTGTTAGGCGGACACCCAAGCCCTGTTCGGGGTTTTAGGCGGATCCGCCTGAACATTGTTGGGCAGCATGATACAGAGGAACAAACATGCCAACTCGCAATGATGCAGCTATTATCAGGAAACTGGCATTGCGTGTCGCGGAAATTGCCGCGTTGCCTGTTCAAGACGAGAAGCAGGTAATGTGGCGCAAGCTCAACGCCCTGAAGCCGGAGCGGCCGATGGTGATGATCGACCAGGTCTGCTGGAACGAAATGAACATAAACGACGAGCTTACCCTGCAGTGCAAGGAGCCTGAATGTAAGCGATATGAAGAGCATCTGCGAATGGTTCTCTATCAGTGGGGGCATTTCCGTGTGGACATGGTTGTAGAGCCCTTCATCCGAGTTCCCAAGGCCATCCACAACTCCGGGCCCGGTGTGGGGTTCCAAAGCGAAACCGCGGTGACCGATCCCACCAATGCTGTCGTTGGGCATCGTTTCATCAACCAGTTCGAGAATGACGCTGACCTGGACAAGATCAAAATGCCGATCGTTACGCATGATCCAAAAGAAACGGCCCGTCGGATGGAGGTGGCCCACGAGCTTTTTGACGGTGCTCTCGACGTTGTCGAAGTGGGTCATGATCCAGCCTACATGACTGTGTGGGATCCCATCACCTTCTGGATGAGCGTAGAACACGCCTTGTACGCCTTGATTGATCGTCCGGAATTCGTGGCTGAGCTCGTGCACCGGGTTGTCAGGGGCAACCTCGCCCTGCTGGATCAACTGGAGGCGCAGGGGCTGCTGTGTCATTCCCAGCCCCTCGTCCATTGCACCGGAGCATGGACGGATGAGCTGCCGTCGCCGGGATTCGACCCCAAGTGCCCGCGGACGAAGGACATCTGGATGCTCAGCATGGCGCAGATGTTTTCCACCGTCTCGCCGGCTATGTTCGACGAGTTCGAAATCGAACCGTGCAAGCCGCTCTTTGAGCGATTCGGGCTGGTGTATTACGGCTGTTGTGAGCCTCTCGACAAGAAGATGGCGCAGGTGCGCAAAATACCCAACTTGCGCAAGATTTCTGTGAGTCCGTGGGCAGACGAGGAGATCGCCGCAGAGGAAATCGGGAGTGATTACGTGTTCTCGCGCAAGCCGAATCCGGCACTGCTGGCGTGGCCGGAGTTCCATGAGCAGGCCATTCGTGAGCACCTGCAAGCCTCGGTGGATGTGTGCGCACGCAATGGTTGTCCGCTGGAACTGATCCTCAAAGACCTCAGCACGGTGGCGTACGAGCCGCAACGCCTTTTCACGTGGGCACGTATTGCCATGGAGGTTGTGCAGGGCTGATCAATCTATACTCGTGTCCTCAACCGTGGGCCCGCTGGAGTACGCAGTCCGGTGGACGCATTGGCTCAGGGAGAGTCTTGTGCCGATCCGCATAACGCGCCATGATAAGGACGAGTGTGGGCCGCAACAGGCGCCATTCAAGCAGTCAGGCCGAGTTCTCCCCGGATTTCCGAGGCGTGTTATACGGACACCAAGCGCTGTTCGGGGTTTCAGGCGGATCCGCCTGAACCCGGGGACGCGGGGCAAGCATGGAGTGAGCCGCGAAAAGTACTTGGCGAACCGCCCTGGCACCACAGGCTCCCACAATTGCGGCGACCGACCGAAAGATGCCGCGTGTTTTTGTGCATACGAAAGGACACTGTGACTCCGAAACAACGCATGCTGGCGGTCATGAACGGCGAGAGACCGGACGAGGTACCCTTCGTCGAATATGTCGGCATGATTCCGCGGGGCGCCGAAGAACTGTGGCGCCACGTGGACATTAAGGATGTGGGAGGGCTCGCATTTGTCGGGACATGGGACGCCAATGCACCCAACTGCACAATGGAGAGCGTGGCGACCGAGGAGGACGGCCTGGACGTCACCCGCAGTTCGCTGGTCACACCGAAGGGAACGCTCACAGGAGAAATGGTGCGTAACGTCGTAAAGCGCAAACCCATGGTTACCGACGTCGAAGACTACCATGTCCTGCTGGCGTATCTTCGCGACGTTCGTTTTGCCGGGACAACCGCGCATATCGAACAGGTCCTGGCGGATCTCGGTGACCAGGGCCTGCCGCACGTGAAGATACCTCGCACGCCTTATCAACGTCTCTGGACCGAGTTCGTGTCGATGGAAGATCTGGCCATTCACATGCAGGAAGCGCCGGAGTTGATCGACGAGGTAATGAGAAAGCTGGGGCGTCACGTCATCGACGCGGCTAAGGTAACCGCAATGGCGGCCAGAGACACTGAATTCTATCACGCGATCATATGCGACAATATTACCGCGCCGATGATCGGACGCACGCTCTTCGCGAAATGGTGCGCGCCCTACTACAACGAGGTCAGCGACATACTGGCCGAGGAGGGCATAAAGCTCATGATTCACATGGACGGCGATCTCAAGCCTTTGTGGCATGAAATAGCCAAGTGCCGGCATGCGGGCATAGACTCCTTGTCGCCACCGCCCGACAACGACACGTCGGTCACCGACGCGCTGGAGCAGTGGCCCGACAAGCTGGCCTGGACCAACTTCCCATCGTCCGTACACCTGGCCGGGCCCGCCGAAGTCTACTCGGTCGCCCGCGCTCTGTTGGAACAAGGCGGGCACACAGGCAGGTTCTGGCTACAGATTACCGAGGATCTGCCCTGGAGGGGCGGTGAGTGGTGGCTGACCGTGCCGGAGATCTACAAAGCAATAAAGGATTTCGGCAGACCATAGAAAGAATAAACCAACGATGAACAAGAAGCTGTGGTACACAACTCCTTCAGAACGATGGTTCGATGCGCTCCCCATTTTCTGTCCCCATTTTCCTACGGTACTTCTCCATTAGGATGCTGTCCCTCATGCGCGATGGTCAGGACCTTCCCCGGTCGCTGCGAGTTCATTACATACCTGGTAGAACTTGTCGGACATGGTCCCGTTGGGCGCCGGCCCTATATCCACCAGGAAGTTTCCGCCCCAGTTGGCGCATTTCTCGCGCATGTGCGCGAACCATGGCGCATCCAGGAGCTTTGGATTCGCGTCGTATCCCCAATGTTCGCCTGAAGCATAGCAGGCTTCCCACCAGCCTTCGGGCTGTTCTTCGGGAAACTGGCATTCCGGCGTGACGTAGTCACCCACTTTGCCCCACCTGTTGTTGACGACAATACCGGGCTGCATTTCACGAACGTGCCGGATCGTTTCCGTGGATCTCAACACTTTGCTATCGCGGTTTTTCCAGCCCACACCGTCGAACCAGAGGAGGTCGATCTTGCCATAGCGTGTCAGTAGCTCGTCGATCTGACCGAGTGTGTAGTCGTAGAATGCTTCAAAGCGTTTTTCGTCTTCTTCTTTCGAGACGGGATGAAACTGACGGCGTTTATTGAAGTCGAAATCCACGTCCGCAATCGGGAACTCCGGATAACGCCAGTCGGCGAAGGAGAAGTAGAAACCGACTTTGATATTGTTCTTGCGGCAGGCTTGCACATAGGGCTGCAGCAGATCGCGTCCGTCGAGATAGTTCCTGGTGCTGAAATCGCCGAATTGTGTCGGCCACAATGCATAACCGTCGTGATGCTTCGTGGTCAGTACGGCATATTTGAAACCGGCCGTAGACGCAGCGGCGAGCCAGCGATCGGGATCGTAGTGTTGCGGGTTGAACTTCCTGGCGAGTGCAAAGTATTCCTCCGAGGATATGTGCTTCGCCGCGCAGGGGTAGTCTTTGATCATCGCCCATGACGCTTGAAGCTCCGCCACGCTGTGTATGCCCCAATGCAGGAACAAGCCCATCATCGCCTCGGGAAACCACTGTGCGTCGGGGTGCGTCGTTCTTTCCACTGCGATATCTTTCTCCTCGAAGTCGGCCATATATGTTTCTCCTTATCCTCACACTATGCCTTCTGGTCGCACGTCGGTGATCAGCCTGAAGCGGCTCACCTCCTCAGCAGAGCGCACGAGTACACAGGTGTGCCGGTGGTCCTGGTCGTCGTCGTCAAGCGTATGGTCGGGCATCTTCTTCTGTGACACGTCAACCGGGGCCGAACCTTTGATTGTCATCGTGCAATCATTCCAGGTTACGGTCCATACGTCTTCGGCCTCACGCTCCAGGGATACGTCGAGAGCTGTACCAAGGTGCCAGCGGAAGAGCATCGTGTCCCGGCAACCGTCCTCCAGGGCTACCGAATCGGCTACGACGAGTCCTTCGCAATCCCAACGCACATCGCGTTCCCACATCTTCAGTCCTTCGTAGCCGTGGTCCACCCGTATGACGACGTGACCGCCGGATTCGTCGAGCCGGTGGACCTTGATCGGGGCAACGATCCCTGCGCATTGCCAGCCTGCAGGTGGCTCATCACAATTGCCGACGTCTTCTTCGGGGACGCGTATGCCGAGCTGGAGCACGTTGTGTCCCACGCATGACGTATACAATCCGTGGATGTGCGGGTGTCCGTAACTGGGGGTGCCGGCCTCGATCAATATCGGTCGGCCGTGCGCCACGTAGTTGACGTGGCCGCGGTCACAGTCATCGTGTGCGTCGAGCTCGTGGCCGCCCCGGACCCAGACCCCGCTGCCGTCGCTGTTCCACGAGTCGCGCCAGGTCACGAGTGTGGCGTGCTCATAAGCGGCAAAGAGAGGCGGGGCATCCGCATCGGTAGCCGGCGGCAACGCTCTGGTCGCCAGCCCCGCGGGGTCCTGCGAAGGGCCGCCGGCAAGGGACGTGAGCGTCCACAGCCCGGCCCGGCTTCCTGTACAGGCGGCCAGAGCAGACAGGAGCGGCCGCGTCCGCCAGTAAGCGCCTCGTACAGCCCAGCCTGAATTAAATGCGTTGACCATCGTTTCGCCCGGCTGAAAATGATGCGCCGCCCAAGTGGGAAATCGCTGTAGGAACGGATGCTCCAAAGCGCGCATGTCCCCCTCAACGGCCATTGCCCGAGCGGCATGGATCATGGACGCCACGGTCACCACGGCATAGGTCAGACCCTCCTCAAATTCGCCTTGCTTCCCGTGGGCATCGAGTGCGGCAAGCAGGTTGCGCACGCCCAGCTCGTACTCGTCGGGGTAGTTCTCCCGCCCGACAGCGAGGCAGGCGCGGACCAGACCCTCGGTCGGCACTACCCATTGATTGGTATATGCCCTATTGTATTTGACAAACCATTGCCGTTTAACGCGCCAATCCTCCGCAATAGAGGCTATTTCTTTCTCCAGAAGTTGCTCCAGGTTCTCGCGCAGTTCTCCCGGCATGCTTGCTGCGGGAACAATATCGAGCGCGTCGGCAATGGCCCTGACCCCCGGCCCTGTGGCCAGCCAGTTGCCGTCCTTGCCGTCGGGAGGCAGATGATTGTCGGGCGAGAAAAGGGTCCAGCCCGGGCGCTGCAAGGGGCTCCAGGTCGCCATCTCGGAGAGCTGCTCGAACAGACGCTCCTCGAGCACGGGATCGCCGCTCAACCGAAACGCCGCTGCCAGCAGGGGGACTTCGTCCGCAACAAGACGGCTCGTGCCCATATCCGACATGGCAAGGGCAAAGGTCTCCTGAGTCTCCGGCCCCAGCGCAAGCGCCATGTCGACGAGTTCCGTGCGATGCCGGCCGACATCACCGTATCGGTAGACGCGCCTTATCGGGCAGGTCTTGCACGCGTCGCGCGCGGCTTGAATCATCGCATCGACTGCCGGAGCAAGCGTCTTGTCCTCTGCGATCATGTCCAGCACCTGCGCCCAGGTCGGCATGCGCTCAGATGGTGAAATCGTACGTGGCATCCTCAGCACCTGTACACACTTCTGTTGTTCTCGTTCATCAGCTTGCGGGCAAGCGACTCGGCATTGGGAATGCTCATCCGCCCGTCCCGCACGCGTTCGGTCAGGACCTTTGCCACGATAAAGCGCCACGCCAGCATCGCGCCAACACTCTCCTCGGCAACCCAACAGTCGCTGCCCCAGGTGATCGAGTTGACGGAACAGGCAGCATCGATGAAGTCATGCAGGGCACGGATGGCGGCAGACGTGCAAATGGTCGCTGTCCAGGTAAGGCTTGGCAGGACATTCCGGTAGTTGTGGGCCAGCCCGGCGACTTCATGCGTCCAGGGATAACCGGCGTGGAACATCACGAACCGGACGTCCGGATACCGTTCGATAATCGGCTCAAAGTTCATCGGGTTAGACGTTCGGATCCGGGCGAGCCCGGTGTGCACCTGGAACGGCAGTGCAAGCTCCCCGGCCAGCTCACAGCACCGGTTGAACACGTAATTGCCGAACAGGATCCGCTCGTGCGGCTCGGCCTCGCTGGGATGTTTGCCAAAACAACGGCGGGCAGCGTCGGCGTCGTCGGGGAGGAAGTCAACCGTGCGATTGTAGGCCTCGGCACACTTCAAGGCCGCGACACGCCCTGCCGCATGTCGCTTGCGCACGGTTGCGAACATCATGTCAACGTAGTCATCCAGCGACCCGCCCGCGAAACCATAGTGCTGCCAGGGCACAATCTCGTTGGGCCCAACGGCCTCCGCGTGATGTCCGTAAATGAACTGGTCGATCCGGAACGTCGGCGTGAAGATTTCGGGATGCCCGCCGTCGTCGCCCGGGTTCCAGTAGGTGTCGAGGATCAGCCGCTCGTACCCGTTCTCGGCGAGGGCACGCCAGTGGAAGTCGGGATCGCGTGCGTAGGCGCGGGCCACGACCTCGGACGTCTCGTCCCACGAAGCGAGGTCCACCTGTTGTTTCAGGCCGTGTACCTGCCTGATCCCGCGCTCCATCCAGGTGAAGTACGAGTTGAAGCGGACATTATCGAGAAACGTTTCCCTCGATGCCGTCGTTCCGTCCGGGACGAACCCGGTCCAGGCCACATACGAGTTCGCGAACAGACCATCCAACGTCATGCCGCCCGCAAAGGCATCGTCGGCGAGATGGTGCTCGTGATCCGAGAACACCGGCAGCGACCCGACGTATTCATGAATGCGTTCGAATAAATCGTCTTTCATCTTGGAAACACGTTACTCCGTTGGTGCGGTAAAACAAAGCCAAAACGTCTGAAAGGCAACAGGATAAGTCGTATGTGAATTCCTCCACTGCATCCACACCTGCGGTCAGAAACGTGCTTCTACCCGCAGCTTCCCGCGCATGCCTGATAGATCAACCCGCCCGGTGTGCGGATCGAAGGATTTGATCCTGCTACCGTTAACCCTGACGGACTTGATCGGCTGTTTATCCGGATGCCGGAAATGTGCGACCGTCTTCGCCGGTTGACGACGCAGGGACAAGTCTGCCGCCAGCGTTATCCGTTTGGCCACCGTATCGTATTCGTACCGAACACTCACCTTGCCGAAAGGCGTGGCCGCGCCTTTCAACCATATCGGTTTCTGTTCCTTCAGCCAGGCTCGCGGGATGGCGCGACCGAGGTGCAGGATGTCTTCCTGTGTGTGAACGAACATGTAACGCAGCCAGGCCACCGCGTTGGACTCGTCACTGGTCTTCGGATGGGCCAAATTCGAGAAGCCCAGGGTCGGCATTGCGAATTCGACCATGGCGTTGATCTGTTCGCGATAGCACGAACACCAGGCATTGAAGAACATCCACATATACACTTCGGCTTCATCGCGCTGGAGGTGCGGCATTGGGCCGGCCAGGAGATTCGACTGCACGCTAAATCCGCCGCGGTCGAACCACGTGTGTTTCTCCCGGTCCATGGCGAAGCCGAATGGCGGATTCATGTAACGGTTGTCCTGGAAGTCGTCGAGGATCCAGTCGGCCTGTTTGCTGTTCGAGTCGAACAGGCCGGCGATGAGAAGATAGACAGAGCCTTCCAGCGTTTCTCGAACCCAACCGATGTCCCGGCCCCTGAGGTAGAGCCTGCTCGGATACGTCGGGACCCAGCGCCCGTTCCTCAGCCGGACCAGCGGCGTGTGTTGCCGCATGGTCTCGAAGCCCTTGATCAGGTCGCGTCGGAACGCGTCCGATTCCTTGCGCATGCCGGCCGCCCGCGGGTGACCGATCGCTTCCAAAGCCTTGGTTGCGCTGTTGATGCCGCGCCATGTCAGCGCGTTGGTGGAAAGCCAGTAGAAGTAGTCCGTCACGTCCTCGAGTCCTCCGGCTGGGAGGAACCCGCGTTCCCAGCCCCGCGAGTGCTGCAACGGCTCCATCGTCAGGCGCCTCTGGCGGGCCACCCAGTCCACACCGGCCAGGATCGAATCGGCGACCCCGCGCAGCCAGGCTGCGTCCGCCGTGAAGAAATAGTGCTCGGCCAGCGCCCAGAGCACCCAGCCATGATGCTGGCAATACGAACGGCCGCACTCGTATCCGCCCGCGCCGTAGTAGACGCCGTCGTGATCGCTGAAATTCCCCCGCAGGCCGATAGTGCCCTGGTACTTGACCCATACGGCCAGTCTTCGCCTGGCATCCTCGTGAAGCCCGCGCTCGTCCAACTCGTGCACGATCATGCACGCCTCGTTGGTGTAGTTCGGATACGTAGACATGCCCACCGATGTGTTGATGATTGCCGGATCGTCCGGCATGCGGAAGTCCGCGATGTCCACGTAGGCAAGATGTGCGGCATGAAGCGCGTTTAGCTGCGGGATCGGCGTGCGGAGTTGCGCGCCTTGCCGGCCTCGCTTCTGCCAGAAGGCCGAGACCGCCGCGTGAGATTTGTCGAAGTCGAGCTTCGCCAGCGACGCCAATTCGCCGGGGCGATCCAGAGGAATGAAAGGAACCTTCAGCAGAAGATCGCAGGTCTCGCCGGGCGCGAGTTTCTGTTTGAACAGGAGCCCGCCGCGCCCGGTCGCCGAAGGCTTCATGGTGGAAACGTAGGCACAGCGCAACGGAGACTTGCGTCTTTTGGCGCTTCGGATCAGTCCTTTGGCGGCGACGAGCTTGTCGAGTTTCAGGGACGAGAGATCCGCCTTACCCCGGCCGCACTCCGGCGAGTAATCGATCGGCAACTCCGCGGTCGCGGCCCGGTCTCCCATGTTCTGGAAGCGGAAACGGACCATGCCGACAATGGTGTCGTCCCCGAGCAGGTCGGCGCTGTCCAAGGGCTTGTCCAGCGGTACGGCGAGCGTCTGTTGCTGCATGCGAATCGAGTCACGCTGGGCGTGGAAGTTGTAAACCAGCACCGGTGACGGATCCATGAACCGGGCCACCGTATGCCACGAGCCCAAACCGAAAAGGAACCGGGCATCTTTATCCGTCCCGGCCCTGAGCGAGTCCCCTGCCTTAACCCAGTGAAGGCAGTTGTAGATATTGAGAACGACGTCGCCGTTTGGCTCAATCCAAAAGCGCTGCCGCGCATTCTTGCAGCCTACGCTGCAGGGCACTGCGTGCGGGTTCGGTTGCCCGGCGAATGCCCCCGCGTAGCTTTGTTCTGCATGCTCGGTGACCCTCTCTCGTATCGTCTTGCAGCCGGACAATCCGTCCCTGTACTCGGCAAACGTCGTCGGGTCGTCGGCACTGGCGACATAGATTCCCTGGTCGGCGAACCATATGGGCCCCTCCTCTGCCAGAGACGCCAGGGAGATAGTGAACGTCTCGCGATCCAGGGCGAACGTCACGTGTGCGGCGTCGTTGGCGTGTTCGTGGGTCGGACACATATGCCCAATGCCCACCCGGAAGCTTCGGACGCGGCTGGAGCCCAGCGTGACCTGATCGCCAAGGACCGAGACTCCTTTCGCGGCGTCTATGCCGGCCAGGACCGCATTGTACGCCGAGAGCGACAGGCGCTTTCCGGGCGTCCTTCGCCCCGCGTCCAGTTCGACGCGAAGCCTGCTCCGCGCCGGCGAAGAGGTCGTATACACCTCGACCTTCTTCACCTCGGCGCGGCCCGGCGCCTCGATGCGTATGGCCAGCGTCCTGCGAAATGTCACATCGTATGCCGCGGTCCCGTCGAAGTCTCCCAGCTCCTTGCGCAAGCCCCTGAACGTGATGGCAATGCTGTTGCTTGCCATCGGCGCCGATTTCGTCGAAGCCTTCTGCCACTGACTGTTGTAGTGGTCATCGATCGGCGTCCAACCGTAGGAGAGCGGATCCTCTTTGGAACCGGCAACAAGTTGCTCCACCCGCGAACCGGGCCAGGTCTTTCGGAGATACAAGAGCTTCGCTCCGGCAGGCGCCGCTCCTTTGAAGGTCACGACAACGCGCTCGATATCTCGCGGCTCTTCGAACCGGACCTCTTGGACCGGAGTGTTCGGAAGACGGAAACGTCCTATATCTATCTTGTTCATTTCAAGTGGTCCTTTTCTTCTCGCCGGCTGTCATGCCGGCTCGCCGGCCCCTCAAGGCTTTTCAGCCTGTTCTATTCGACGGCAACTTCGACCTTCTGTGCATTGAATGAGTAGTACGGCTTCCCCTCTCCCGCTACATCCTGAAAATCCGTCCACACCAGCCAGAACGACAAGCCGTCGTGCGAAATCCATTTTGGCGCAATCTGAGGCTGGTACGCTCGTGCGCTGCGGTCGCCCGCCGGAGCCCACTCGGTTTCCTCATGTACCTGGGTCCAAGGCCCCCAGGGATCAGGCGCAGTCCAGAACCCGAGGTAACTCGGTTTTCCAAACCATCTGCCATCCTCCGCGCAACCCATGCCCCAGTTCGCCATCAAATACAATCCCAACGGAGCACAGTAGACTACGCTCGGGTGCCACGCGTATGGATGGACCGTTGTGTTGACCCAACCCGACGGAAATGAGTGAGCAACCGCTTTGTCCTCGATTCTTTCCGACCACTCCGCCCCGCCGTCCGAACGACGGCCCGCAAAGAAACGATATGCCTTGCGGTCGAGTATGCGTTCCTTCGACGCACGGCACAGCACAAGCTGGTTCATCGTACCTTCGGTGTTGCCGTTTGGCGAGTACAAATACACGAATCCATCCCTGTTGTCTCGATAGCCCTGGCCCATCTGCACAACGGTCACCAATGCAAACGCCTCGCCCGGTTCCTCGAAAAAGATCATGTTCTCCCGCGAACGCTCGTCCCACGGCTCCCACACAACGGGAGAGGAGCCATCCTGATTGCACCAGGTCTTGCCGTTGTCCGGAGAATAGATCAGTTTGGCGCCGACGAAACGTGGGTCGAGTTCACTGAACGGCCGATTCGGCGTACTTAAGAACTGATAGATGCTTCCGCCGATTGCAAGAACGCCGAAGTTGTAGTATCTGTTCCGACCCCCGGCCTGGTCGCTGCGCAGCAGGTCGGGGTAGCCGGGAAGGTGCTCAAACGTCACGTCAGGAGGGTCTCCGCTTATTGCGTACAGCCGGCTGTTGTAGTCACCGTCCGGTGTTCCCGGAAGGCCTGTCCCGTCGCACAGACCGACGTACTGCCTGTCGTCGTCAGCCCATGTCATGTGCCAATTATCGCCGCACCCGCCAAGACGCAGCACCGTTTCTTCCAAACGTCTTATTTCTCGGATCCTTGCCATAGGCTCAGCATCTCCACTCATCGCCCGCAGACTACCACAGCCCCGATCCCCTAAACACGGAATTCTCTTCGCTACTGACCTGCCCCGCTTCTTATACCACTTCGAGTGTTAGACTTCAAGCGCTAATTTGCTCCACCCCAGCCGTGGGGGTCAGCAATCCGCCGGGGATGAGGCTTTTCCACCGGTTATCAATGGCGAGCGGCAAACACCAGCGGAAAAGGGGGTTTGACTTCCACCAGCAACATGCACAGTGTAATAGGTTACACTTGACGAGAATCAGCACAAGGCAAGAAGTCGGGTGTTGAAAGCATGCGGTCGTTACGAAGAGGGTTGCGTTCGGGGAGCCAGACGAAAATCAGAATCTCTGTTTAACAACCCCCTCTGGGTTAACAACCGCGTATCGACCGCACCCCAACCCGACACTTCGAACTTCCACATATAGTACAGCAGAGAGATCATTGTTCAGCCAGCCGACGCGCCGGAGGCAAACCCGAGGTCGTCGTGCCTGCACGCCGAAGCTTTAGCGTAGGCGTGGGCCCGTCCGCTTCCCCGAAAGGAGTTGCCCATGTACCTCGACGATCTGTTTCCCGACGAGGATCTGAAAAGCGATGTTGTCCTTTCGCTCCGAGATGTGCCCACTCACCTTCCGCGGCTCCGTGGCCAGAGAAAGGTGCACATCTCAACGGTGTTTCGCTGGGCGCAACGTGGAACCGGGGGCCGGAAGTTGCAGACATGGAGGCTCGGGGGCCGTCGGGTAACGACGCTCAGGGCGCTCAAGGCATTCATTGAGCCGGTGGGCTCTGACAGTAAGCTGTCCGATCGGCAGGGGCCCCAGAGGCGCGAGCGCCAGTTGGCTAAGGTCGAGGGCGAGTTGGCAAGGGAGGGGTTCTAGATGGGCCATCCTGCTCGAAAGCACAAAGAAGATCCCAATGAGAACTGGCCTGCGGCGGCGATTGAGCTACGGTTCTTGGTGTCCGTCGGGGGCGTGCACTGGAATCGGATGGAATCCTCCTTCGCCGATGCGGAGCAACTCGCACCTCTCCGGACAGAACGCGAGGAGGTACGACGAGCCGGCAGAGAGTTTCGCAAGCACGAGCAATTGCCGACGTCTCGACGGTGATGAACTACTACGCCCTCAAGGACGAGGCATCGCTGTGGACGATGAAGAAACTTAGCCTCGCAGACTCACGGGAGCAGGAAGAACGAGAAGAACCCCAGCATGCCGAAGCGGTCTGAGTGATCCCGAAATCAGGTGTGCGCTGGAGCGCGTTCACTGCCGGTTCTAGGACACTTTTAGGACAAATAGGTGTGCGCTTGAAAGACCGAGCCCCGCAAGTCCTTGCCTCACAGGGACTTACGGGGCCGCATTCGTGAAGTGGTGGAGGATACGGGACTCGAACCCGTGACCTCATGGCTGCCAGCCATGCGCTCTCCCAATTGAGCTAATCCCCCGTTTGGTCTCCCTTATTATAGCATGCGAATCGGGACTGTCAAAGGAATTTTCTCGGGCTCAAGATTTAGGGCGACCATGGGGGATGCATCCGCAGGCCCGGGGGGAGTTGCTTTTGTTTACATCGGCCAATTCCGCTGGAATAGCCTTGACTGGCAACGCACTACAGCTACAATTATTGGACGAAGCACGTGTCGGTAGAGGTGCGCCTTGTGGCAGCTTTTGACGCGCTGCCGGGCGCGGATGTGCGTTTGCGGAATCGGGCGGCAATTGGGGTGAGATCGGTCCGCAGGAATGCGCGCCTGTCGCCGCGATTTGATTTTCAAAGTGTGGCCGGCTACAATTAGCAGGATGTGTGCGGCGCGGCCGGGGGGCGTAGGGCTGTGCCGTTTATCGTCGGACGAGTAATTTTATACGACGAAGGAGCTCCGGTATGGCGACTGAAGATTTCAAGATCACGGTTGATGAGAAAACGGGCTTGCTGAACTCTCTGAAGCTCTACGGAGAGGAGCTTCTCGACGCGGAGCGCCCGAGCGGCGCGGCGCTTTACGTCAACGGTCTGCCGTTGAAAACGCGCCTGCACCCGCGGGAGGGTGAGGGTGGGGCGAAGCAGCTTGGGCGGCTCAAGGGCGAGAGATTCGTCGATCACTTCAGCGGCTACGGGCTGGTGATCAACCGCAGCATGGGCGGCCGCCCGGGCATGAAACACAACTGCTACGGAGTGAACTACTCCATACGGCGCGAGCTTGCCGACCAGGTCGATCTTCCCTGCCCCGGTCCCGGCGGCCCGGTGGTAGAGGCGCCGCTTTATGTGGACACGTTTGGCCTGCTGAACTGGAACTGGAAGTTCTGGGGCGACGACACCCGCATGATCTTTGCGTCGTCGCACACGCAGGGTCCGGCCGACGAGTTCGGCCACGTGGGCTACGAGCACGACGTGCCCGAGCAGTGCAAGAAGTACATGCAGAATGTGTGGCGCCGGATTTACCCGGGCGTGCTGGTCATTCACGGCGGGCTATATTACAACGCCGAAACGGAGCATTGGATTGCAGTGACCTGCCGCCGGCCGCATGTCGGATACATCCTCAATCTCGATAACGCGGGGCGCGGCCTGAGCTACGATTTCACCCTGCACTCTGAGTTCGACATCGGCCAGTGGCAGCGCATGCCGGAGATCAAAATATACTACGGCAAGACACGCGAAGAGATGATGAACTGGATGGGCGAATACGTTACGTTCTATTATGAGGAGCCGCCGGAATGGGCTTTCAAGACCGTGTGGGGCCACGGCCTCGGGTGGAACAACAGGCCCACCTGGAAAGATCAGGCCGACTACTGGGAGGCCGAACTCGACAAGGAAACGTTCAGCGGCATCGGCTACAGCCTGGTGACAAACCGCCAGGTGATGAGCGGCACAACGCCCATCGGCTATGAGCCCGACCCCAACCACGGCACGATCGAAGAGTTTCGCAAGATGTGCCGGCGCATCGCCGACCGTGGCGTTCCGCTGCTGATCTGGATGTCGCACAGCGGTGTGGCTCCGGGGGCGCTGGAGGTGGCCGACGACTGGTTCATCCGCGGCATCGACGGCAAGTTGTGCGCATCTTGGGGCAACGTCGACAGCGGCATGTATCACGTCAATCCGGGCCATCCCGGTTACATCGAGTATACCAATAAGTGGATTCGCTTCTACATGGAGGAGTGCGGCTGCAAGGGCATTTTCTTCGATTGTCTTGGGTGGGTGATGCCGGCCGATTTTACCCCGCGCGATTTCATGCGCTATCCGGGCGATACCAACCTGATGACCGTGAAGTTCATGGAAGAGATCTATGCCTGCATCAAGGACTGCGACCCCGAGGGGATCATGCTGGGGGAGGGCACTTCGCTCGAGGGGCCGGTAAACATCTTCTCTATCGCGGGGAATCCCGTTCGTGCCATCGACGGCATGGGCCCGCGCGACTTCTTCCTGCAGCTCAACAAGTACTCGCCCAAGCAGATGATCGTGGATCAGGGCGGGCGGATGTTCCCGTCGTCGGGCATGACCAAAATGGGTGAAGCTAAAGACGGTGACGAACGCAACAAATTCTTGACGAAGCTGCTCAAGGAGAAGGGCGGGCCGGGCGCCTTCACGCATCTCATCGGCGATCTTTCCGTCATTGATGATCTGCTGATTATCAACGAAGGCTCCGAGCACCCCGACTTCCCGCGCCCCGGCGGCGCGGGGGTGATTCGACTGTCCGAACCGTGGCAGGACATTGCGAAGCTGGTCGAGGAATTCGACGGAACGACGGTCCTTCGCGGTGACGACGGAGCTTTCCGTGACGTGAAAAGCGGCATTTACAGGATGAAGCGCGAATAGAAGCCCTTTCTTGAGGCCCGAGAGGAAAGGAATTGTGTACATGAGTGTCGAGCGACGATGCCTTCTCCCGGCATTTGTTGTCTGTGCAATATGTCTGCTGCCTGTGTACGCGGCGGCAGCGCAGACTTCCTACCTCAAGGCGAATGACGAGATCGCGATGGTCGGCGATTCGGTTCTGTCCTCGGGCGTGAGCATGGAGCTCATGCAGCAAGTGATCGATACCGTATACCCGGACGCCGGCATCAAGGTGCTCAACTACGGCTCGGGCGGCAAGAGCGCCAACAGCGGCATAACTTTCATGGAGGGCTACAAGGGCAAAAGAATTGCGGCGATGATGTACGGCGTGAACGACATTCGCTGGAGTTGGAGCGGAATCCAGGAAAAAAAACAGAACTACATCGAACACCTAACCAAGATTGTGGAGATGGCCAAGGCAAAGAAAGGCGAGCTCATCTTCTTGCGTGAGACACACCTCTCGAACAATGCAATGGGCGGGAATTATCCGGTGGGGCTTAGCTGGGGACTGGAGCATCTGCTGAGGGCAGCGGACGTTCTCGCGGCCGAGAACAACATCCCCGTGATCGACGTGCAGGGGGTGTATCGCAAGGCGCTGGCGGAAGCGTGGTTCAAGGATCTCAACTACCAGTTTTCGCCCGACGTGGTGCATCCCACGCAACCGGGGCAGGCCGCAATCGCGGCGGCGATGCTGCAAGCGATGGGAGTGGGGCTTCCGCTGGCGACCGCAGAGCGCGGTCCCCTGCACCTGGTGCAGGAAGTGCCCGTGAAGCTCGAAGCAATCGATGCCACTGGGGTCGTCAAAGAGGACGGCAAGATCCAGCTTTCGGTGCGCTGTCGAAACCTGTCGAACGCGCCGCTCAAGGGCGAGGTCACGATCGTCGTGGCCGGTCATCAAGAAACCAAGCCGGCAGAGGTCGCGCCCTACGGAATGCAGATGCTGTCGTTCGCAATCCCGGCAACCCAAATGGGCAACCGCTGGGGCTGCCTCCCCCTTTACATGACTTTCAAGACGGAGAATCAGTTTGCGGCCGATCATACGTTGTTTTATTACTCCCGCCTGATCCCCACCGCCGACAAGCCTTTCGTTGTGACACCCAAGGACTTCGTGCAGTTTGAGGGCCAAACAAACCGAACGTGCACGGTCTCGCAAGCGACTGTTTCCTACGATGACAAAGGCACCAAGGTGGTGTTCAAATGGCCCGACGATACGGTCCTCGCAAAGCCTGAGAACAAGACTCCTTTTCACAAGTCGATCGATTACAACAGCCGGGTCGGCCAGCCTTGCGACGCGATCGAATTCTTTTTCGATGTCCGTCCGGACGAATCCGCGGGCCGTTTCACCTGTGGCATAAGCGGCATTCCCAAGGGCGTGATCCGTCTTGGCGTATACAAGGTGAAGGAAGACGACAAGATCGAGGCAAGGCTGCTCACCCCGCCGGGGCTTATTTACGGCAAGGCAACGCTCAAGACACTGACCGAAAACACCTACCTGCTCAAGATGAGCCAGATAAGCCTTGGGTCGTCGGTCGGCTTTTCGATGCGCGTGACCAACGCCGACGAATCCGGGCCGGGGAAAGGGATGGCTCTTTACCTCACCATCAAGCCGGAGATAGCATACGAGCCCATGAGCTTCCTAAGATTGAGTGCAGAGAAATCGGGCATTTTCTATCGTATCGGGTATTAGCCGCACATATCAAAGACCGTGTGGGTCGTGAGTTCGAGAGGAAAGGAACCGAACTATGAGAATTCAGCAGATGAGTTTGAGCGTTCTGGCATTATCTGTGTGTTTGGTGTTTGGCTTGTCGTTGCGGGAAGCCGATGCGGAAACCTGTTACCTGAAGGCGGGAGACGAGATCGCCACGTTCGGCGATTCGATCACCGGGCAGGGGGTCTATCAGGCTTACATGCAGCGCGTGATCGACACGCTGTATCCCGGCTCGCGCATCACGGTCGTCAACTCCGGCTCGGGCGGAAAGAGCGCGGATAGTGGTGTGGCTGCCCTGAAAGCCTTCCCGCGGAAAGGCCCCAACTCGATAGCCACGGTGATGTTCGGCGTAAACGACACCCGCTGGGCGGCGGCCGGTATGGAAGCAAAGGCGAAGACTTTCGTCGAGCACATGGGTCGCATGATCGAGATCGCGAAGGAAAGCGAAATGCCGATCATCTTCCTGCGGGAGACGCATTTCTCCCACAATGCGGCCCCGGATGCGTGGGTCGATTCGATAACCGAGGCGCTCGAGTATCTTCTCAAGGCTGCGGGCGAGCTCGCCGCCGAAAAGGACGTGCCGGTGATCGACGTGCTGGACGCGTATCGCGAAGCGCTGTCGGAAGCATGGAAAAAGGACCCCAAGTACGAATTCACGCCCGACGTGATCCATCCCACTCAGCCCGGGCACGCCGCGATGGCTACGGAGATCCTGCGGGCGATGGGCGTTGGGCTCCCGCTGGCGACCGACGAGCGCGGGCCGCTTCACCTCGAACGCAAAGCGGCCGTGAAGCTGGAAGCAGCCGACGGCAACGGAATGATCGCAGAAAACGGTGCAATCGCGCTGGTGGTCCGCTGCCGCAACACGTCCGACGCCCAGGTCGAGGGCGAGGTGACGATCGTGGTGAGCGGCCACAAAGACACCAAGACGGCATCCGTCGCGGCCGGCGGCACGCAGGAGCTATCGTTCAAAATCCCTGCGGCCAAATTGGAAAGTCGCTGGGGTGTGGAGCCCCTTTACATGGTGTTCAAGGGTGACGACGTTTTCGTGGCCGACCACGCTTTGTTCTACTATTCCAAGGTGTTCCACACCGGCAAGGAGGCGTTTGTGGCGACAGCCGAGGACTTCAGGCGTGCTTCCGGGGAAGCTGACCGCACTTGCCCCGTGTCACGCGTCTCTGTCAACTATCATCCCAGAGCGGGCATAACTATTGAATTCAAATGGACCGACAAGAACGTTGTGCCTGCGCAACTTGGATTCAAGAACCGCTTCGGACAGACAATTCGCGCCCCCCTGGACCTCAGGAATCGCGACGGCCAGCCCTGCGACGCCATTGAGTTCTATTTCGATCTACGGCCCGACGAGTCTATGGGGCGGTTCACGTGCAATGCAGACGCAAACCCCAGGGGAGTAACCCGCATCGGAGCGTACAAGGGGAAGAAAGACGGCAAATTCGTGACGCACCTCACGCCCCTTCCTCCGCCCCCGTCGCCGAGGATGAGAATGGACCAGACAACTTTCACCGACCAAGGCGACGGAACCTGCCTGCTGCGCTTGCCGAAGACGACGCGGGGCGCCACCCTCGGTTTCTCGATGCGAGTAACCGATGCCGACGAATTCGGGTTCGGCAAAGGCCCTGTGTTTTATCTGACCGGCCGGACCGATGTCGTGCATGAACCGATGAGTTACATAATGCTCAGTGCCGCAAAGCCGGGCATTTTCTACCGCATCGGATATTAGTCCGACGCGGGCCGCGAGGGCGCCTACCCAACGGATTGCAAGCTCTGGGATCGCTACCCGCCGCCCGGCTATTGCCCTCACTTCACGAGGCTCTACCCAAGGAACTGATTCGCCCCGGCGCTCTGTCCGCCGGGCGCGAGAAGTTCACCTTATTGTCCTCGCCGGTCGGCCGAACAAGATAGAGGGGCGCAGATTGGGAGTTATTGGGGGCCTCGGCCGCCAAATTGTGCTTGTTCGGTCCGAAATGCTCGCGCTGGGAGTTTTCTTAGCCCGAAGGGCGATAGTCTGTAGCCACGGGCGTCAGCCCAATGGCATGAAATTAAGGATATCTATACGCGGTAATGGCTATATGGAAATTCATGGAATCTACATGGGCTCCTTTGTATCCTG
>Ga0114922_10001330_pt1 | contig 23602 bp, 17 predicted proteins | sample AartaG_FD_100975 | JGI IMG/M metagenome (GOLD analysis project Ga0114922, IMG submission 100975) | Deep subsurface microbial communities from Aarhus Bay to uncover new lineages of life (NeLLi) - Aarhus_00045 metaG | ecosystem: Environmental > Aquatic > Marine > Oceanic > Sediment | place... | reverse complement strand
TAAAATTTGGGGATGAAATACGGACACCTGCGATGCAGGCTGGGTTGGTTAAAAAACAGCTCAGCTTTCGGGAAATTTTCACGGCAGTGGCAATCCTTTTTTGGTGGTTTTCCATGTTTTTGATAACTCGGGTTCGAGTAAAGAAGTTTTCGTGATCTCCAGCTTAGTAACAACAGTTGCCTGAACAAGCACCGAATTTCGCATTAATTTCGGTAATAATCAATATTTTCCTTGGTGACGATATCCAGTTGCGTCATATTTTTTTTCTCAACTGGCTCTTTGAGTACAACATGTCGATATAAGGAATAAATGCCTTCATATCCTTGTTTTTCTGACTGCTGACTGATTAAAAAATCAATCTCACCCTCGCGGAGGCATTTAATGTTATCTTCAATCAAGTCATACCCGATAATATGAATCTTCTTCTGGATCGAGTGGGATTTTATTAATTTAGCGATTTGATGAGTGCTGGCATTGGATACAAAAATTCCCATCAGATTTTTGTTTTCTGAAATTATTCGCTGGAAGACTTTGTTCTGTTCATCTGAGTTCCAGTCTCCATCGATATCGTATACTTTAGTCTCGATTTTTGGACATTTTTCACAATAACTCAGAAATCCATCTACACGATCTTTGATGTGATAATCTTCAGGCAGAACTTTGAAAACCGCAATATTTCCTTTTTCCTTGACCATCATCTTCATTAATTTAGCTGATAGAATTCCGCCCTGGAATGCATCCTGCCCAATATAAGAAATATAATTTGCGTCCGGAATGAATGAATCAAAAAAGACATACGGTAGATCATCAGGGATCTCTTTAAGGAATCGACCAAAGACATTAGGCAGCACTGGAGCAATAAGAAGACCGTCTAAATTCGCCTCAAGCACATCTTTGCTTACATTATTAAAGGATGCTTGCGAATATTTATCATAATAGAAATAACTTATTGCGATTTTTTGTTTAACAAGTTCGTTTTGGGCTTTGGCTATGCCCTTAATTGGAAGTGTCCAGTACATGCTGTCTTGAGAGGGCTTCGGCATTAAAACACCAAATGTGAATGTTCTAGCAAGCTTGAGATACTTCGCGAAAAAATTGGGTTTGTAATCGAGTTCCTCGATAATTCGCCTAACTTTCTCTTGCTTCTCCTTTGAAACACTTCCCCTATTGTGAATGACTCTGTCAACCGTCCCAATGGAAACATTTGCTCTCTTTGCAATATCTTTTATGGTAGTAATGGCGTATTCTCTTCAGAAAACATGTTAACGTTAACATAATAAATAAATTTTTTTTTTACTTTTGTCAAGAAAAATCTTTAACTCATCTTTAACAGTTGATTTTTTGATCTGGTTCACAATCAATAGATTACGAGATTTAAAATAGCTTATGGCACTACATTTGAGTAATAACGGGCGGCAGCTTCACTCCCGCGGCCATGAAGCATCGGTGGGCCACTCCCTCGAAATCACTCCTTAGGAGAAAGGATTTTCCATCCAGCTCGATTTTGATCGCCTGAAGAGCCCGGAGGTCACGGATGATCTCCGGCCATGAGGGAACTTCTCCTTTTTCTTTCAGTCTTCGCCTCAACTCGATAACCAGCATAAGGGCCAGGTAGCTGCAGAACACATGGCCTTTCGTGTTCTCCGCAGTCTGGTGGTAAATCGGACGGGTTGCCAGGATGTCCTTGAGTCCCCGGAATGCCTGCTCCACCTGAAGAAGATTTTTGTAGGTTGTTGCGATCTCCCCGGAGTCCAGGTCCGTATTGGTGGTCAGGATGAACTTCCCGTCAAACCGACTGTCATCCCCCACCTCCTTCTTGTCCAGGATGACGGATCCTTTTTTAAGCGTCAGATATTTCTTGTATCCGCTGTTCCCGATCAGATTGGAAGGAGAGACGCTGAGCTTCGACTCGAGGTGCAAAACCAGCTGTTCCCTCATTTCCCGGTCCCGTTTCTCTTCCTCAGGATTGAGGCAGATGATATATCTCTCTCCACCCAGTTCCACCTCTTTGACCCGAAGATTATCGGCTACCTCCTTGTACCGGCCGCCCCGGGAGAGAACCTTCCCTCGAATCCGCTTCACTCTTCGCAGCCTCACTCCAAGGATATACCCGAACTTTTCCTTCTCCAGAAGGTTCACATTCTCCCGACTCACCATCCCCCGATCACAGACCAGAATCACCCTTTCAATGGAGAAGCGGCTTTTTATCCTTTTGACAATGGCCTTCAGGCTCTGGATGTCGCTCATATTCCCCGGCCAAAACTCACAGCAGAGAGGCTCTCCTTCCCACGTCATCACGATACCCACGATCATTTGTTTCGACCCTGGCCGGTTGTCCTTCGAATGGCCGTACTCGGCCAGTCCCTCCGGTTCTTCTCCCTCAAAATAGATGCTTGTCGTATCGAAAAACACAAGGTCGAGCTTGGTAAAGAGATCCCGCTTCCGGAAAAACAACTCTTCCTCGATCTTGTCTTTCATCCCGGAAGCATGCTCCATCGCGCGGATGAAATGATGATACCGAATCGGAGTACGATCGGGATCGTAGACCCGGTCGATCCATCGACTGGCCTGGAGGTTCGATCCCGGCTCACAAAGCCGATGAAGAACCGCGGCGAAGAGAACCAGTTCGAGGTCATATTCGATTTTGGTTTGATTTTGAAGTCCGCTGATGATTCTCCCAAGTCCTTTCTCTTCCCAAAGCCGGCGGAACACAAGTTGGGTGCCCCATTCCTTGGCCCAACAGCGGAGGATCTTATCTTCCCGATGAGCAGAGAGAACGGCAAGCTTTTCGGAGAACTTGGCAAAGTTTTTGAAAAGAGCGTCGAGCTTGCCGGATTTGAGGATATGGTCGTAGCGACCGAGATTGGCGATGGTGCGCTGTTTGACCTTTCCTTTGTCTCTGTAGCTTTCGATAATGCAGAGGTAGGTGTGAGGGCCGGCTTTCTTTTCCCGGACAAACATGTCATTACCGCTAATATCATTATTAAATCATATATGTCAAGAGATAAATTAGCTTTTATTGTCACTACATTTTCGAAATACAAGAACAGTCGCATTGCAAACAATAAGGTTACGGGATTTTCCTTCCATCAAGTGTTAAAGATGAGTATAAGTGTAAGGTTGATCAGCTGATTATGAGTATAGAACTACGGACTTCGGTTGACATGTTTGTTCCAACCGTTGGCGCTCGATTAGGAGAACAGGTCCCTCTCATCAGCCTTCAGTCGTAATCTAATTCGTCGGCTCCATAATCGCTGTGGCTGTTCCCTTATCTTTTTCCTCGTAGTCAATCCATAATGGACAAGATAATAGTAATATTCAAATCTCGTTTTTTTTATCGGACGCACCACTCGAAAACGCCGCATTCAGTCCATTCGAGCGGCCCTCCTCGAACGGACGTTCCGGATGGAGGGCCGATCGTGCCGTCGTAATAGACCTGCTTTTTAGGCTGGATTTCAAGGCGCAGCCCCGTAGTTTTGACCGGCGTGAATGTCACGCGGCTGGCACCGTTGAGTGCAATTGGATACGGCCCCAGGTTAGTCACTGACTTCCACTCCTCGCCGTCCTTATAGAGAATGCGCCAGGATTCAGGAACACGGCAAAACCGATGATCGTCGAGCCAAAAAACCTCGGCCAAAGACACTGTCTCGGATTTCTTGAAATCGTACTGAATCCAGGCCGGGCTGTCTACGACAGGAACAAGGCGCAGAAAGGGCGTCGATCCATCGAAAGCGTCGACGGGTTCCGCCTGATCGTTGACAGCGGCGAGGTTTTCAATGCCGGGCGCCGGAGTGCTCCCTGATGGAGGGGGTATGCGGTTCGCTGAAGCGGAAACGCGACTTGTCGAAGCGATCGTCAATGCCGGAAGCGGCAGGGCTTTGGATTCCTCGCTAGCGAGCCAGACGGTCATTTCACCCTGACCCCGGTTGGCCCAGGAATAATAGGGAATGGCGACGAGATCATGGGCCTTCCGTTCTATGGAAACCTTATCTTTGCCTCGATCGAGCTCCACAACTTTGCCGGTGATGACCTCGACTCCGCCGAGGAGATCTTTCCGATAGGCTGCGCTAAGCACCGCCTGGTCAGGGATCACTAGGTTCAAGACCTTGCCACCGTTGTCGGGCCATTCCGCGCAATAAACGATCGGCCCCCGTTCGAGCGCCACTCGTCCTTGATCTTCTTTAATTTTTTCATGGGCCAGCACCCGCCGGATGGGCATCGGTAGGTTGAGATCTATCACATCTCCTTTTGTCCAGGTCCTCTCAATTTTGGCGAATCCCTTCTCGATCGTGAGCTCAGCCGACCGGCCGTTAATCTTTAAGCTGGCTTGCTTTTCAGGGACGGGCCTATAGCGGTAAAGATCGCCGGGCAGAGGCCGGTTTTGAGCCCACCCCGGGATTCGGACATAGACCGCAAAAGGTCCCGTGCTTTCCGGGCTGATCGTCATCTTAACAGCGCCATCCCAGGGATATCTCGTCTCCTGTTTGATATCGACGGAGTTGTGATCGAGCTTTATTCTGGCCTGATTTCCTAGGAAGAGGTTGACGTAGAGCCTGTCCCCCGACTTGGCGTAAACATAGCTCCCAAAAGAGGAAATGAGCCGCGCGACGTTCGGCGGGCAGCAAGGGACGCCAAACCAATCGCTGCGCTCAAAATTGCCCACGGATTTCAAGAGGTTCTGGTAGAAAAAGCGGTCTCCGCTCAAGGAAACGCCGACCAGAAACCCGTTGTAGATCGTTCGTTCCATGACGTCGAGGTATTTCGCGTCTCCGTAGTGCAGGAAAAGGCGGTGGTTCCAGAGGGCATTGCCGTAAGACGCACAGGTTTCGTTCCAGCAGATGAGATTGGGGAGCTCGTATTCCTCCCCGAAACCCTCGAACAGCCGTCTGGCGCCGAGGCCACCGGTGAGCGCAAGCTTCCTGTACGTCATGTCTTCCCAAATCCTATCCAAGGCGCCGAGGTAGGATGCATCGCCGTTTATCTCGGCGATATCGGCCATTCCCATATACATAAATGCCGCCCGGACGGCGTGGCCCACGGCAGTGTCCTGCTCGACGACCGGGACATGATCCTGGGCGTATTCGCCGAAAAGCCTCCGGCCGTTCAGAGTCCGGGCGCGGCCCCGCTCATCGAGGAGAAACTTGGCCAACTTCCAATAATTCTGGTTTCCCGTTGCCCGGAAGAGCCGCACCAGACCAACCTCGATTCCCTGATGGCCGGGCACATCGTGGCGCTTGCCCGGGCCGATGACCGCGGCAATGGAATTGGCGCTGTCGAGCGCCTTGGTCAGGAAATCCTTGTTTCCGGTCGTTTCGAAGTGCGTCGCAGCCGCCTCGTACATATGGCCGGAGCCAAGGCTGATGTCAGCGGCCGCTCTTCTCTCGGGTTTATCGGTGGGAGAAGGCGATAGGATTCGTTTCAGCCAATCATTGAGGAGGCTCTCCAATCCGGGATCAGTACTCTTGGCCAGCTCGAAGAGAGTCGCCTCTATGGTTTTGGTATTCGTCCGGCCGCCCTCATTGAATTTTTTATACAGATAAGGGATGGTCACCTTGCGGTTGATTTCCATCCGGGGAGTCCAGAATTCATCCGCAATGTTCACGTCGGTGAACGGTACGGCCTGAATGACCTCCGGCCTCTGAGGGATAGCCGCCCCGACCAGGAGATAGGAGGCAGTGATGATCACCCCGGCGAATGAAATAAAAAGAAAGCTCTTCTTCATTTTTCCCTCCACAGAAATTTTTCCATTCATATAAAAGTCGCCAGCTCACCACAAAACCTACGGCAAACTAACTTTGCCGACCTCAGCTTATTACGCTTATATCATCCTGTTTGAGCCTTGTCAATCTGGACGACACCCTGACACATGCGGTATTAGCCAGACAGGCCGATCACCATAGAATGACTGGCAGTGCATTCAAGTCAAAGTACATCCGACAGGGGTGAGATTCTCCAATCTGATAATACGGCATGAACCGTCCCTGAACATTGTTCCCGTCCGGAGGTTTCAGACGGAAGAGGCCCGGAGCATCCTCGGGAATCAGCCATTTGTTCAGGTCATCTTCTCTCTCAGGAAGGGGGAAGATCGCCTCATGGGTGTTCCCTTGCTGAACCACTACTTCCGGTCCCCAAACCAAGGCCACGCGAGAGGGATGCCAGCGGTCGATCGGCTGCAGCCGGAAACGCAGCGGGATTCGGATTTCCGCTTTGTCGCCGTGATTCCAAGAACGCATGATGGTGGCCCAGGTCCCCGGCTTAAAAGCATCGTCAACCACAGTCCCATTCACCCTCACCGACATATCGCGGGACCATCCCGGCACGCGGAGATTGAGTGAAAAAGCCATGCTTTGTACAAGCGACAGAGTCAATGTGCTCGTCTCATCTTCCGGATAGCGCGTGTCCTGAACCAGCTTGACCTTCCCTTCCGGGCGGTTCCAGGCCGCTTCTGAGGGGAGGTACAGATTGACATAAAGGCCGGAGCCGTCTTTGTAATAGATAAGGTTGTGGTAGTTGGCCACATTTTGAATGTAGGTCCCTGCGCAGCATTGATAGCTCGAGCGGTGATAATACTTCACTCCTGCAATCCGGTAATCGGCATAATAGAAGGGCTTCCCTCCTTCCTTATTGGGAAGCGCCGCTCCGATTCCATTGTACAGCAGCCGTTCGATCCAATCGCCGTATCTTGCCTCACCGGTAAACTGCATCAAGTATCCCCCCAACTTGAATCCCGCCCAAGAGCCACAGGGGGTTTCAAAGCTGTCCATCTTGTATTCCAACGATTTTCCGAGGTTCCCATTCGACGGCATGAGCCTCTCTGCCAGGCCGAATCCGCCGGTGGCGTAACATTGTGTGTTTTGCAGGAAGTCGAAGGCGTTCTTGATGATACGTAGATATTTCGGATTGCCGCTTACGGCATAAGCCATGGCCGCACTGCTGAAGCTGTTGACGTGGCTGTAGGCATGGACACCGTAAGCGTACGTAGGCTCCGCGGTGTCGACAAACTTGTTCCAGTAGAGGTGATACAACCAGACCTCGACGAAGTTCTTGAATTTCGGATTCCCTGTCAGTTGGAACGCGCGGTAGAGGTTTTCGAGTAGCGTGTACCACTCCAAAGGCCTGCTGGAATAGTTTTTAAAAAATCCCGTCTGTGCATAATATTTTTCATCTGACCTCCTGCTGGATTCTCTCCTCATAGGACCCGCTGCAATAGTCTATTATCGCGAGACCTGTTTCTGACAGCTTAACTTGTTGTTTATGATGTGTCAATTTGACAAATTCCACTGTCAATGCCATGCGAAAATGTCCGGTTTTGTTTCATACACCTCATGATGATCTAAATATCGGTCTTTATATATTGCTGTGATCCGGCCATCAAAATGCGCTCTGACTTCCAACAACCGTCTTCTCAGTACCAGCGAGGGATTATCCACCAAAAACACACGCCGTTTCCATCTGATGATATATCCATCGTTTATGGTGCGCATGCCTTTGTTGCAGAAGATCTCCCTCAGATCTATCGCTTCAGGCAAGGGGTTATGAAGATTGTCTTCTTTCTTAGCCATTGACCTGGCTGTTTTTGCTGTGATACCCTCATTTCTGAACGTCAGCCGACGAAAATAGCAAGAAATTGTAAGCGATCCGATGCATGCCCAAAAAGGAAATACATATCAACAGGACTCTGCTGATGCTCCCCCTTCCATCGTGTGGATAAAGAAGAAGCAGCCCGGAAGTAACAAAGTAACGTGGGAAGGAATTGAACGGCTGTTCATTAATTAAACATTAAAGGAGGACTCATGTCAGAACTAAGATTTCTGTGGATTTTATTAGCTGTGTTGATCTTGTTCAGCGTCTCGCCTCAGGCTTCCTTTTCCATAGCAAATGGGGAAATGCCGACTGAACTCTCCGTCGTCATTGATGCCGGAAATATCGGCGAACCTATCTCGCCTTACATTTACGGTCAATTTATCGAACACCTCAGACAGGTCATCGACGGCAGTATTTGGGCCGAAATGCTCGATGACCGCAAATTCTTTTATCCTGTCAGCTCAGCCGAAACGCTTTCACCTCCAAACACCAGAAAAATGAAGCGCTGGAAGCCCGTTGGCCCAGACAACTTTATTGTTATGGACAGGCAAAACGCCTACGTAGGTGAGCATTCACCTCTGATAAAGCTTGATGAGGAAACTCCTCACGGTTTCAACCAGACAGGACTGGTCCTACAAAAAGACAGGAAATATACCGGTCGCATCATTTTGAGCGGGGATCCAACCGCGAAGGTGAGTGTCAGCCTGGCCTGGGGGCCAAGCCCGGAGGACCGGCGAACCATCGTCGTGGAAAAGCTCACTCACCATTTTGAGAAATTCCCTCTCAATTTTACGTCTAAGGCTGAAGTGAATCATGGATCCCTTGAAATCATCGGACAGGGAAGCGGATGCTTCGGCGTGGGCGCTGTCTCCTTGATGCCGGCCGATAATATCCAGGGGATGCGGCGGGACACTATCCAGCTACTCAAAGAAATAAAAGGGACGGTTTATCGCTGGCCGGGCGGAAATTTCCTAAGCGGTTATGATTGGCATGACGGCATAGGGGATCCGGACAAGCGGCCACCACGCTATGATTATGCGTGGAATGCCATGGAATCGAACGATTTCGGACTGGATGATTTCATCGCTTTTTGCCGACTGGTCGATACGGAGCCCTATATCGCCGTGAATAGCGGCTTCGGCGATGCCCACTCCGCCGCCGAAGAAGTAGAGTACGCTAACGGCTCGACGGACACTCCGATGGGCAAGTGGCGGGCAACCAACGGCAACCCAGAACCATATGGCGTTAAATGGTGGAGCATCGGCAATGAAATGTACGGAGCCTGGCAGTTGGGTTTTATGGCTCTTAAACATTATGTCATCAAGCATAATACATTTGCCAAAGCCATGCGCCGGGTCGATCCTTCGATCAAGCTCTTAGCCTGCGGCGCCTCCCCGGACGAGACAACCGTCACCAACACATCAAGACGTATCACGGGAAAGATCCTGACTGAACCGGGATCGCCGGCCGACTTCTCGGGCGGCCTGCTTGAAAACTGTGCGGATTACATGGACTTCCTCAGTGAGCATTTTTATTGCTACTGGGGAAAAAAGTTCAACCTCAATACCGGGAAATACGACTTTGTTGAGGAGCCTCTGGAAAGCTATATCCGGCGTCTGCCCAACCGGGTCCGCTGCAAGGTTGAAGCCTGGGAGGATTACCTCAAACGTTTCCCAGGCCTCAAAGATAAGAATATTCATATCGCCATCGACGAATGGAATTACAGCCAGCTTCGTCCCTTCAGCCTCAAAGGAGCCTTGAGCGTGGCCGAAGCACTTCATGAGATGTTTCGTTACTCCGATCTTATCACGTTAGCGGCCTATACCATGGGCACATCAAACCTGACGTTTAATGCTACGGACGCGGTCTTGCAGACGAACGGATTGGTTTTCAAACTCTACCGCAATCGCTTCGGCAGCCTGCCGGTGGCGATTCTCGGAAACTCACCTCAGCCCAAGATGGAAAGCGGGATCGGAGGCGCTAAGCCGCGGGTATCAAGTGGCAGCGATACATTCCCGCTCGATATCTCAGCAGCCTGGACATCGGATCGAAATTTTTTAACAGTAGCGATCGTCAATCCTACTGAAACGGCTCAGGAGATAACGCTCGATTTCCAGGGTGCAAAACTGTCCGGGAGCTGTCGCCAATGGCGGATAACCGGGGAAGATAAGGATGCCTTCAACGAACCCGGGAAGAAACCCGCGGTCGAAATTGTGGAAATGCCATTGAAGAAGATTGCCCGGCATCTGACCATACCGCCCGTTTGCATCGATCTCTATGAGCTTCCTATTCAAAAATAGACGGCCACTTGAAATGTTTTAAAAAGCCCGGACGGCCCGAACCCTGCGGGGGAAGTCCTTGTCATCGTAATGATGCCGGCCATTATCAGCGAAATCCAGGAGGCTCGCCATGTCAGCCGTGCGTTGAGTCGAAGACCAGTAGCAGATGTTGTCAGCCATGTCACCAATTCTAAAATCGCAAGCCCCGGTGATTTTTAGGTTGAGATACATCAGTGTTAATTCATCTAGCGACGGCAGAAACCAATCTCTAAATCCGTTCAGACTGAAGTTCGCGCATAAGTCAGCAGCTGTTCCGGGAGTTGTGCATCCTGCTTCAATGTCAAGGGTATTCTGTTTACCTGCCCCAACTTCGCTGGCATGAGCACCTGGGATTGCTGTCCGGAAGCAGCCCCATTTAGCACAGGTGCTCAAATCACAGGGCGCGGCTTCCAAATACCGCCAGCCATCGGTGGCATAATTCGGATTTACATAGAAGATCAATCCTCCAGCAGGACCGATATCGCCGAGTGTATATTCTGCAATAGGCAGCCAAACGCTCATTTCCCCTGCCCCCCGGTTGGCCCATAAATAATACGGTATAAGTCTTATGGGTTTAGGATCGGAAGATGGCATACTCATATTTTTCGCTTTTCCCATAAGGGCGGTAATCCCGCCGTAAAGTTCTTTATCAAAATGGGGTTTCAGTTCACTTTCGGCGTCAAACACTAATCCCAATACATGTCCCCCTTCATAATCCGGCCACTCAGAACAATAAACAAGGGGCCCTCTCTCTACAGCCATTTTGCCTCTGTTGTCTTTGACCCTTTGATTGGCGATCACTCTTCTAACTTCAAAAGGGAACTCTATTTCTACTGCATCGCCATCTTTCCAAATCCTTTCAAGAGAAACATACCCTAATTTGTCTACAGCATACGTAACATTTTCACCGTTCAGAGAAACCTTGGTTGGTTCTTCCACTCTGTCTAAATATGAATATAATTCCGATGGAACAGGTTTATTTCTAGCCCACCCGGGAATTCTCAGTTTTATATTTCCTCTGACCTCTTCTTCGGCCGATACTGTGATTTTTGATTTTCCTCCCCAAGGCATTTCGCTTATCATGGAAAGAGAAATTTCTTTTTCATTAACCTTAAAGGGAGTTTCACTGGAGACGTACAAATTTACATAAATCTCATTTTTGTCTTGAGCATAGATATACCCCGGCATAGAAGCTAAAAATCTGACCAGATTGGGAGGACAACAAGGCAGAGACGCCCATTCCCAACGACTATCCCGTCCATCCCCCGCACTTGCCAGCCTGTTAACATAAAAAAAGCGATCCCCCGAAGCCGACACACCGGACAGAACATTGTTATAGATCGAACGTTCCAAAACATCAATATATTGACTATCTCCTGTCTTTAAAAACATTCTGTGATTAAACGTCGCAAACATGATACCTGCACACGTTTCGCAGTAGGCGGATATATTGGGCAGCGAATACGGCTCCCCAAATCCTTCGTTTCCGGTAGATCCGATACCGCCGGTTATATAGTATTTTGAACCGACAGCATCAAGCCACATACGATAAGCGGCATCGAAATAATCCTCAATACCAGTCAAGGCTGCGATATCTACCAAAGACAGCATTAAAGAGGCACAATTCACAGCGTGACCGACCACCTCACTTTGTTCGAGGACGGGCCTATATGATTGATTGTGCCTGCTCCTGTTCACTGAATTTTCGAGACCACGGATATCAAGATAGTGCTTGGCTAAATCTAAATGCTTCTTCTCACGGGTAACTCTATATATTTCAATACAGTTTATAGCGTCTCTTTCGCCGCCTGAAAATGGCGGAGCCTCTAATTTTTGGGTGTTATATATCAAGTCAGCCGATTTAATAGCCATATCCAATAAATCTCTTTTCCCTAGCGCGGTATAGGCTGCCACCGCAACTTCAAAAAGTCTATTGCTGCCGCTTATTTTCTCTGCCTGTGCCGCCTTTATTTCTTCAATTACAGCATTAACCTGTGCCATCAATTTTGGATCTGGATATGTTTGGAGTGAATAAATGGCTGCTTGTAAGACATTGTAACTCATAGCCCTTCCTCGTTCGTTAAACTTTTTAATAACGAAAGGAATAGTCACTTCGGCGTTTGTTTTCATCTTTGGATTCCAGAAATTATCTTTCATTGTTACTTCTGAAAAAAGTTTAGGCTGTATGGAGTAATCTGAGCCCAGTGGGTATACGGACCCCGACAACTTAGCTTCAGTAGAGACGGATCGGGTTTTTTGTTGACAAAGGCCAAATACCAGAATATTTGCAACCGCCGACAGCACGATCAGAAATCTCTTCATAATTAAAATCTCCTTTAAGAAGAAAATTTATGCTTAAGATACATGTATGCATCTCAAAATAAATTTTCTGTATGAGAATAAACAATCCCTCAAGTTTATATTGTCTTATTTTCGAGCTTCCATCAAGTCCTAAAAAAAATGCGCACCAATTTTTACCTCCGTTACTCAGTCTCTATTTGGGAAGAGGCGCCTTCAAATAAGGCCCCCAAATCACATTGACATACGATATAGTATGTTATATGTAATGCGTATATCGCGCTTTCGTTCCTATAAGATTTAGCGCCAGGATTGTGGTCGCAATCCATGGCCTTTGAGCCAAGAATCTATATTTTCCGTAAGGAGGCTTTGATGCGTCTGAAACAATTGGTATCCGTAGCTTTAAGCTGGGCCATGCTGATGTTGATGATCCCAGCACATGGGCATGCGCAACAGTCTCAGCCACAAAACCAGGGGGCTGCCCAAAAAGACGACTCGCGGCCTGCAACGTCCAATGTACCCAACGCAGAGTATCCCCGGATTCATTCGGATCTGAGGGTTACATTCCGGGTGAGCGCCCCTGAAGCTCAGAAGGTGCAGTTGCTGCCCGCTCCCAGAGTCTCAAACGGCCTTGGAGATGGACCGTATGACATGATCCGTGACGACAACGGTTTTTGGACGGTTACCATACCCCCGGCTCAGCCCGGACTGCATAACTATTTTGTAGTTGTGGACGGCTTTGCCAGTAACGATCCAGGCAGCGAGACTTACCCCGGCTACGGCTTAGAATGCAGTGCGGTGGAGGTGCCGGACAAGAGTGTGGATTTCTATGATATCAAGGAGGTCCCCCACGGTGAGCTGCGAATACGGTGGTATTTTTCCAAGACCACAGGCTTATGGCGTCGGGCTTTTGTTTACCTCCCGCCCGACTACGAAAAGAACGTGAAGACACGCTACCCGGTTCTCTATCTTCAGCACGGCGCGGGCGAGGACGAAACCAGCTGGACAAAACAAGGCCGGGCAAATTTCATACTGGACAACCTGATCACGGCCGGCAAGGCCAGGCCGATGATCATCGTAATGGAAAACGGTATGGTCGCCAGGAAAGCCGGCTCTCCCCCTCCAGCCGAGCGTGTTGCAGGGGTACTCGTCTCCGTGTCACGAGCCACGGGACCAAGAGGGAACGAGGCTTTCGGGGACGTGGTCATCAACGACCTGATCCCGATGATTGACTCATCATTCCGGACAATTCAGGATCGGGAGCACCGGGCTATCGCCGGGCTGTCGATGGGCGCCGGCCAAGCATTTCAGATCGGATTTTCGCACTTGGACAAATTCGCATATATTGTCTCGTTGAGTGGAGGTCTGCGCAATTTTGATGTAAAGACAGCTTATTCGGGGCTATTCAACGACCCATCGGCATTTAACAAGAAAATCCGGCTGTTGTGGCTGGGAGCCGGAGCCCGCGAAGAAAGGTTCTATCAAGCCTGCAAAGCAGCCCATGAAGCGCTGGGCAAAGCCGGCATTGAAAGCGTCTTTTTTGAATCTCCTTTCGCCCACGAATGGCAAGCTTGGCGCTATGATCTTCACGATCTCGCTCCCAGATTGTTTAAGGATTAACCCGAACACAAGCGGTCCGCGTGAAGAGTAAGCTGGCTCTCTTACTCATATAAACTTCAGTTTTCCTCCAGTCGCATTTTTATCTACTCTCTTCAACTTACCACACCTTTCGGATGTTTATCGCTTTTGCCTGATCGATTGGGTAGGTGAGAAACAGGATATCCTCCACACGGTGAAGTTCTGAAACGCCGTCCATCTTGACTTCGTATTCGCCTGCCTGAAGCCCTTTGACTGCAAAGCTAGTTGTTTTTACGTGTCCTGTAGAATCGGAAAGATGAAGAGACAAACTCATGTCCTTCTTGTTGAAGATGACATATGTAATCTCTCCCTTTACGACCTCCAAATCGATCTTTTCTGAAACGAATCTCACCCGTTTCTTCACCCCATCCTTCGGGAAACCACGAATTTCATGCGCTGATTCTTCGAGTCTGCAACCGTAGCCGACCAATCCGAACGACCGATCCTCCACCACATATGCTTTGGCTGTTCTTAGAAAAGCCCATAAAGCAATGCCGCCTTCGAACGTCCGGGGGGGCTCAAACCCGAACACATCCGGATCGTACATAAACCAAGCGAAGCCCATACCGTCCGGCTGAACACAGCGCATCACACTCATAACACCCGGATATCCCTTCATAAGAGCCACCGGATCACCGGTTTTCTCGAAATGCAACAGCAGCGGCAGCCCATTCAAGACCTCAGAGTGCCAGCAAGACAGCATATTGCGAAGATCCGGGTGGGCGAAGAGATCATTCCCATAGCTGAACCATACCGGTTGATCTCCCCCTCGGAGGGCTTTAAGCACACGGACGACATCCGTGTACTTCTTCCTGCTTTCTTTATGGCCTGTCTCTGCAAAGAGCTTCGCAAAGAAGAAGACCTGATGCTGCCCCGTTTCATCGATCTCGATCTCCGAGCTGTAAGGGTAGGGATCGCGGATGAATTCATCGTTGCACTCTTTCATCAGTTCAAACAACCGGGCATACTCCTGGTTCCAGCCTTCGTTTTTAAGATCCGACAGAATCTCCACAGCGTTAGACCCTGTCATGAGCCCGGCATACTTGTAAGGACCGGTTGTGAACCACTTCAGACAGGTCCGATAAGCCATTCTCAGGTAGTCGGCCGGTTTTCTTTTCGTCAACAGATTGTATCTCTTTCCGACATGATAAAGCGCATGATAGATATTTGCCGCGAATGTGTAATTGTAAGTTCTCCAGGTTGCTTCGCTCCTTTTCTTGGAAAAGCTGCTAGACGGGCTCGAAGGGTATCGAACTTTCCAGTAGAGGGAAGTTCTAATCTCATAGGTCTTGGGATTCTGGATGTGCCGGAAAAGGCAATCGTCAACATAGATCTCGAGCTTCTCGATCTCCTCACGGGAAGGATAAAACACATTCTTTTCAGCGAGAAAGAGCGGATCGCCAAAACCCGGATCTCCAGTGCCTCCCACTTCCCACACATCCGGGTAATCGTTGATAATCCTCCCCTGATGGTAATCAAAAGGGAGAAACACATGATTCCGGTTATATGGGTCTTCAGGATTTTCATAGAACTGACGCTGCGCCATAAAGCGTGCCCTGGCTTTGATGAGGAGCTCGGCATCTTCAATGCAGTAAAAATGCAAGAAGGTCCATCTCTCGCCGTATCTAAGTTTTAGGCTCTTCTGGCCCCTCCCTTCGAAGGAAAGAGTCAAGAGAGTGGCACTGGCAGCTCTTTTCCTTTCCTTTATCAGAACGCCATCGGAATGAACCTCGATGTCGTCAAGTTCTGAAAGGCACCTCACTTCAGCGTAAACATCGGTTTTTTCCTGCACTACCATCAAGGGTAGAATCCGGATGCCAAGATTGCCGCTCTTGACAAGTTCCTCTCTGATCTCCGGATAATCCTCGATAAACACCATACGAAAACGGAACGAGCGTTTCTGGCCGGGTTCGAGGATCAAGGAAGTGTGGCCGTTTACCCATGGATTCCAGCCCCGTTGCCTATAAGTCGCCCATGAATGGATCGCCAGCAGGTCGGTGGTGATCCCTTGGAAAGAAGAAGTATCTTCAACTTTATAGAGGCACTCCAAAGAAGTATCCTGCTCGCAAAGCATCATCAGGAAAGGCCCGTCGCCGCGTGGTCTTTGGATAAGGACATAGGAACTGTGGCCAGCACTGAAGGCATGTGCGAATACTTTCTGTTCGTGAATGACTTTTTGGATAGCCGGCATCTTTCCCGCGACCTTGGCATTCCTCGGTCGCATTCCCTTATAGGGCTCAGCGTAATCGTCATTAACCCGCAAAGGAATAGCCAGCTCACCTAATTCCAAGGTCCGGTCGCTAACGTTCACAATTTCGATATCCCAAAGAAGAGATCCGTCGTCTGCAAAGCGATAGTCCATAGCCAGAGGAAAGCTTCGGATGCCATTTTCACTCTGGGATCGGCTCTCATAGCGAACGCGGAATGTACGCTGGTCAAAAAAGATCTTCCTGTTATCATCGGACTCCAGTGTTGACTCTCGCTGCCACTTTCCGGAACGTTTAAAAGTGGCAGCAGGATCAGGGGACTGTTCGCGGATCCAGTCGGGTGTGTTTAATTCCCACACTGTAGCGACAAGATCACCCGACCAGTGCATATCGTTGAGAGCAATACTTCTTGAATTGATCCTGTTACCCATAAAATTTGTGCCAAGAGGATCCTGTTTCCTTATCAAAATCCACGATCATTTTATTTGCAGAAAGCCTGTGTAGATCAGGTTTTCCCCGAATTTTCGCTTCTTTCGCCCGGGCAAAGGACTCCGGACATTCTCCTCAGCTGCGTTCTTATATACAGGGCCGAATACAACAGGGGCAACACCGAAAGTCCCGAAAGTCTTCAAGGCGCTGCGACGCGAGAGTTTCTTTTTCATGAGTGGACCAAGCTCATATTTTTTAGCCATCTTGCCTTACCTCCCTTGGTTGAAATATATTTGAAACAGTCAATGATCTCTTTTTGTCAAGAGTCCATGTTTTATTTTTTCTTTGAACTCAAACCCATCTCCTTGCATGATTATATTATACGAAACCTTCACTTAAAAAAACCCAGATTGATTTAAATTTAGTTGAAGCGAAACCTGAGGCCAATGAGATTCAACACATCCGAATAAGGCCACATGCGTCCAATGAATCAGGGAAAAATAGAACGCAATCCTAAGTCCATAAAAACCGATGAAAATATACCATCCGGAAAATAAGAAAAATCAATAAAATGATTACAATGAAAAATTTGCCTAATGGGATAAATAAGGTTTATTATGAAATCAGGAGGGTATTTAAATGGATCAAACAAAAAATGTGGTACAGAGGAAGTTTTTATCGATAATCCGTTTATTGGCATTGTTTGCCGCAGTGAGTATTGGCCAGGACGCAATATCTCAGACACAGAAGCATTTTACGGCGTTTACAGATGACGAAATTATTGCGGATTTTAGCTGTATTGATGCTCGACGCGTTTCATTTAATGCTGATAAGTTCAATTACAATTACAATAATTCTGGTATTACCCGTATTTCTGCTGCTACGGACAAGTACAAAGCCAATGTTATAGCCCCTGATAGGGTATGGGGAAATGCAAGGGTGATGTATAAGATCGGCCCGGGTCAATGGCTCCCAATATACGATGGGGCAACCAGAGCTGAACTGGCCTCACCTCAGAAAGTAATCTATACAGATTATGAGGAAGGCATGCCGATACAGATGGAACGTACATTCGAAATGGTAGACGGTGGCATAGAGATGACCATCAGGCTTCAAACCATGATGGAGTACCCGATAACAATCGGCAACCTTGAGTTACCCTTCCCACCTGCCAATCCACCTAGCGAAGGTTATGATTCGACATTTAGACGTTACGATCACGATTTTATATATGAGCATACATTCTCCAGGCACCAATTTATTGCAGGGGATGCTTCATATCTTTACTTTACCCGCCGTTCCGGAGAACCTCCCTTCCTGCTGGTTATGACAAAACCAGGAACAAGATTGGAATATTTTGATGGCTCGAGCGTTTTTATCCATTCAGGTCTGGCCGCAGAGGAGGATCATAGAAAAGAGAGACTGGGGAACACGATGCTCGAATTGTCACCGGCTGGAGAAGAGGACAGTAGCGTAGAATATGGTTTCAGGTTTGAATGGGTAAATGGTTACGAGGAAATGCGGGAAGTCCTTTACAATAATGGACTTTTTGATACACGGGTTGTCCCAGGCATGACATTACCACAGGGACTTAAAGCAAAGATCTCACTTCATACCAAGAACAAGATTGACTCAATAATCCCCGAATACCCACAGCAAACATCCCTTCGGTCTCTTGAATCTAAAAGGCCAGGGCATATGCTTTATGAAGTCGAGTTCAAACGCCTTGGTGAAAATATGCTGACCATTAATTATAATGGAGGAGAAACGGCAATCCTTGAGTTTTTCTCTACCGAGCCTCTTGAAACTGTGGTCCAAAAACGTAGCGCATTTATTACCCAGAAACAACAGCATCATGATACTGCAAAATGGTACAACGGCCTATTTTCAGTATGGGATATGGAACACAGTGTCCTGCGGGGCCCGGACAATACCGATGGTTTTTACTTCTTTTATGGATATGTTTTGGCCGGTGATGACCCGGCCCTGTGCAAGGCACCTCTGGTTGCTGCAAAAAATGTGTATATGCCTAATGACAGTGAAATAAGCTCTGTCGAATACCATATTGAAAATTTTTTATGGGGTGGTCTACAGAGAACGGATAAAGAGCTGCCCTATCCATATGGCATATATAGTGTTCCAAACTGGTTTATTTCCCGTGATAAATTCCTCTTTGCGGGCATAAGAAACAGTGGCCTCAATATGATGAACATTTGGAGGAACTACGACTATCCTCATATTGTCATGCTTTATTATCACATGTTCCAGATAGCGGAATACTATCCAGAAAAAGTGAAATACCTCGATGCCAAAGGTTATCTCGAAAGAGCGTATCAAACAGCCAAGGCATACTTTATCTATCCCTATGAAATATATCCCTGGGAGGATACCTATAAATGGGGAATTATGAACGAACTTATCATACTTCCTCTTATTGCAGACCTTGAGAGATATGGAAGAAATGAAGATGCAGATTGGCTGAGAAAAGAATGGGAAAAAAAGGTCAAGTATTTCGTTTACGACGATAAATACCCCTATCACTCAGAGTACTGTACCGGCGGAACAGCACTGTCATCAAGCTACGCTTTTGCAAAGTACGGAACTCTCAATTCCATGAAGCCGGATAAAAACCTATGGTATGACCAGAATCTAAAAAAATGGTGGTCTCATCCAGATGTAAAACCAGAGGATAGTCGGCTGTTCATGGACCGGCAATTCTTGGCGAATTTCGCTACGAGAGGTTGTCTTATTCCTGCCTATTATAACCTGGGAACGACCCCACGTTTATGTTATAGGACAAGGTTAGGAAGCGAAGGCATCCTCGATTTTGGCCTTTACTTTGCCGATAAACCCTGGGATTGGCTCCAGTGGGGATATGCCGCTTATCTTGGTCCTTTTGCCTTGATAAATACAGGAACAGCCGAGTCAAACTATGGGTACTGGTATCCGGGACAAGAGAACGACGGAGCCACAGGATGGGACTTTAATTCGGGAAAAGGAGGGATACGCTTTAGAGACGGGAAAAATAGAAATATCCCCCATGGAGCCCAACCCTATGATGGAGAAGCCGATATTGGTCATGTGGCTATTATGCGCATGGCTACAACTCTTGTTACCAATGACCCTCTCTTTGGCTGGATCGCCTATGGGGGTGAGCTTAAAATAAATAACGAAAAACTAATGGTCATTCCGGAAGATGGATTGGGAATTAGATTTGGTTTTGTAACCAGCACAACCAAGGTTATGACTGAACTGAATAGAGATAGATTTTCAAAGAAAACTCCGATTGCGACCGATAAAGAAGGCAAATCAATAATACTTACAGTCTCTAATGTAACTGGAGATGTTCACAAAATTCAATTAAAACTCACTGGGACTGCAGGTTCAATCTATGCAGTGAAAGTGAACGGAAAAAATATGTACAATAAAGAGCTTAGGGGAGCCATGGCGGTTTTTGCTGAGTTTGAGATTCCAGCAGAAGGCTGCACTGTAGAACTTTTAGAAATGGACTAGGAGATATCAATGCCCCCTTTTACATTGAACCGTCGAAATTTCTTTGGTTCGGCAGCTGTTGGCGTCTCAGATATCCAAATTCTCCAGTCTGCGGGGATTCAACTACACCCCTAGTACGGTCTTTCATGACATCTATATCTAGCGCGACTACGACGAAAGTCTCGTGGAGCGGGGAGAGATATTAAAAACGCAGCTTCGCTAAATTTGGATAACTCAGGTATTTCCTAAGAAAGACTGACCTACCTCCTGACTAAGACCTTTTTTGCGGAAGCAAAAGAGAAGACTAAAATTCTTGGATTTATGAGCATAATCGGTTCTTATTTCTTGACAAATCAAAAAAAATATGAGAAATGTTAACGTACACATAAAGAAGGAAAGTGTGATCGTTGCTCGACGCTTGTGGATGGTTTCACAGATAAAAGTACGATGCCTTCGTATTATAATGAGTTAATAGGAGAGTCTCAATGAAACGTTTTCTCTTAATCTTTCCTGTCTTTTTAATCATGTGTCTTTTTTTACCGGACTGCAGTAAACAGGTTTCAGCTCCATCAGGTTATCCTGTCTCAGCAGTCCCCCTGACCCAGGTCGATATCACGGACGAATTCTGGGCGCCTAAACAGGTCGTGAACCGGACCGTCTCTCTCCAGCACGTCTTTGAGCGGGGCGAAGAAACGCGTGGGAGTGGATCGACTCAGCTATACGAGGCAGCCGGGTATATCCTCGCCAAGCGGGACGATCCTGACTTTCAAGCCTATATGCAGGAAAAAGTCAAAAATCGGCTCGAAGCCCAAGCCGCCCGTGAGGCGGCTCCCTCCACGCGCCGGCGATCCGATCCTGCCCGGCGCTCCGGAGGCACGAGCGCTCAAGCAGCTATCGCCTACTTTGAAGGAACGGGAGACAGGAGGATGCTTGACGGGGAGATCAAAGCGGCGAATCTTACCTGTGAGACCTACGGACCGGGCAAAGGGGGTTATGTCTCTGGACACGAAGGACAGAAGATCGGCCTCATTGCGCTTTCCACTTTCACGGGAGAAGATAAGTATTGGCAATTGGCCAAGTATCTCATTGATATTCGTGGCCAAGCGGAGTACCAGGAGCAGAGTTCCAGCGAATATCCGGGAGCCAGGGAATACAACCAGAACCACAAGCCGGTTCTCGAACAGACCGAAGCGGTCGGCCACTGCGTGCGGGCCATGTATCTCTACATCCCGTTGACCGACATCGCTGCACTGACCGGACAGCCCGAATATGCACAGGCTAACCTCAAGATTTGGGAAGACGTTGTCGCCCGGAAAATGTATCTGCCGGGAGGCATCGGTTCGATCCGTCAGCAGGAGAAGCTCGGTGCTGCTTATGAACTGCCCAACCACAGCTCCTGGCAGGAAACCTGCGCTTCCTACGGTATGGTCGTTTGGAACCACAAGCTGTTCCTTCTCCACCGGGACGCCAAGTTCATCGACACCATGGAGCGGGTTCTCTACAACGGATTCCTGGTTGGCGTATCTTTAAAGGGAGACCGCTTCTTCTATCAGAATGTGCTCAAATCCTTCGGAGATTATGAACGCTTCGACTGGATCAACGTTCCCTGCTGTCCTCCCAACGTCGTCCGCCTCATGGCTCAGCTCGGAAGCTACATCTATGCCCAAAGCCAGGATGGTGTCTATGTCAATCTGTTTGTGGGATCTACGGCGGATATCAAGCTGGGAGAAAACAGCATCAAACTCGCTCAAGAGACGCGCTATCCCTGGGAAGGCAAGGTGAAAATTACGGTCACTCCTTCACGATCCCAGAAGTTTAGAGTTTTTATCCGGATCCCATGTTGGGCCCAAAACAGGCCCGTCCCCAGCGATCTTTATACATACCTGGATCCGACCAGCGAACAGCCGACCTTGAGCGTGAATGGCGAAAGAGTTGAACTTGAGCTCGAGAACGGCTATGCCCGTCTCGAAAGGAAATGGAGTCCCGGCGACGTGATCGATCTGGATCTACCCATGCCTGTCCACAAGGTGATAGCGCACGATAATGTCCTGGATGACAGGGGCCGGCTGGCACTAGAGCGGGGACCTTTGGTTTACTGTACGGAATGGCCGGACAATAGCGGGAGCGCATTGAACATTATCGTAGCGGATAACGCGGGCTTCGAGGCACAGTTCCAACCTGACCTTTTAAACGGTGTAACGGTTTTGAAAGGTGAAGTCGAGGCACTCGTCCGGGATAAAGATGATACTTCAACAAAGACTATTTCCCACCAGCTGGTCGCGATCCCGTATTTTTCCTGGGCAAACCGGGGGATGGGAGAGATGGCGGTTTGGATGGCACGCAGTCCGGAGAAAGCCAGGATTGAACCCATACCTCCCGATCCTATCGTTCAGGTCGATTCGTCAGGAGGGATTCCTAAGGGCTGGACCGGATACAACGATCAGCACGATAACATCGCCGCTGTGTATGACGGTGTCGACCCTCTGAACTCGGCCGATAATTCCCATCTTTGCTTCCGGATGAGACCGCCGGAGGGTGAGCAGGCCTGGATAGAGTATCGATTCAAGTCGGCCACTGAGGTGTCCTCCGCACGGGTGTTTTTTGCAGATGACGAGCGGTTCTGCCGCTTGCCAACTTCGTGGCGTATCGTCTACCAGGAAGGAAACACCTGGAAGCCGGTCAGCACCCAGGATCCCTATACAGTGGACATGGACCAGTTCAACACTGTGACCTTCGATCCGGTGAAGACGACTGCGATCCGCATCGAAGTCGAGCCCCAAAGCATCCTGTACAAGGCAGGTGCCGCTGGACCTCCAGCCGCGATGACGATCCGGCAGGACACAAACTGGCGAGAGTTCGGCATCATCGAGTGGCGTGTAAAATAGGCCGTTATTCCGATTCCAGCACTCTTACAAACGAGTGACACACGACAGCATGTGACATATCCCCTGGCCGGAGCCTTGCTTTAAGATTTGGTTTTTCTGGGTTGTCTTTTAGGATTTATGGTTTTTATCGGGGCACAGGAAAACCTTAAGTTCCGCGAGATCGGCCCGGCCATCATGGGCGGCCGTGTGGACAATTTCGCGGTAGTGGAGTCCGATCCTAAGGTCGTTTATGTGGCCATGGCCTCAGGTGGGATTTGGAAGACAACCAATACAGGCACGACCTGGCAGTCGCTATTCGACCAGCAGTCAGTCGCCTCCATCGGCGACGTAGCCGTGGCGCTATCAGATCCTTCCATCGTGTGGGTAGGGACGGGGGAACCTAACAACCGCCAGAGTTCATCCTGGGGTGATGGCATCTATAAATCCATGGATGGAGGTAAGTGTAATATATCATACCCTCTCGTACAATATTTCAATTATTCTAATCTACACCTTAACGCTTCATCGGGTGTTTTGCCCTTGAACGCTCCGTGTGGACGATCGAGGTTATAGAACTGTTCCCATGCCGCTAGTTTTTTGTTTAAATCCACATCATCTGTATAAGTCAACAGTTGATAGAATTCTTCCCGATCCGTACGATGAGATCTTTCGACTTTATACCCTTATCCTCAACATGCCAATGAAACTGGGCTTGAAACTCATGACCTCGGTCAGTTCGGATCGTATGGATACGGAATGGAAATTTCTCAAT